>ENA-ORCM01002655-ORCM01002655.1-human-gut-metagenome-genome-assembly--contig:-NODE-2655-length-12572-cov-10.024170_pt1 | contig 12572 bp, 10 predicted proteins | sample MGYA00242906_ERZ507928 | MGnify/ENA primary metagenome ERZ507928 (study PRJEB26167, sample SAMN06115497) | human gut metagenome | host: Homo sapiens | place: China:Shanxi | collected 2015-05-07...
AATCGTATGAATACTAAAGATGCTGATGGATACCAGATGGTCAAGGAAATAATACGTGTTGCAGTCCAGGATGGTGGTGGTTATACAGATTATGTATTTCCTAAGGAGGGAGAAACAGAACCTTCACCAAAGCGTTCTTACAGCGAATACTTCAAACCTTTTGACTGGGTTGTTGGTACTGGCAACTATACTGATTACATAGACACTGCTATTGCACAGCAGGATGAGGAATTCACCAGCTATGCTTCAAGCAAAGCTATTTCGCTTATTTTATGCAGCGTATGTATGCTTATTGTTGTTGCTATACTCGTTGCCCTCATCGCAATTGATATTACTAAATCATTAAGAAAAATAAAAGAACAATTCGAAGTAATTGCTGGCGGTAATTTTGCCACAAAAATGCAACAGCCTATGCTGAAGCGTAAGGATGATTTCGGACAGCTAGCCAGTGCACTTGAAACCATGCGCGAATCTGTACGAAGCCTGTTAGCTCAAGTAAAAAGCGAGGCTGCCAATATTGATAAGGTTGTAGAAACAATTGATACTAATGTATACAATCTTAACGCAGAAATTGAAGACGTATCAGCAACAACAGAAGAGCTTGCTGCAAGTTCAGAGGAAACTGCCGCCTCTGCTGAACAGATTAACGGAATGACACAGCAGATTGAAGAAGCTGCAAGGGAAATTGCCATAAGAGCACAGGATGGTGCAACTGAATCCCAGGACATCCATAAACGTGCTTTAAAGACTAAGGATGATACTGTAGAAAACCGTCAGAAAGTTAAACAGATGATGGCTGACATCAGAGTAAATCTTGAGCAGGCTCTTGAAGATGCCAAGGTAGTTGACCAGATTGGTGTACTTGCTGACTCTATCCTGAATATTACTGCACAGACTAATCTGCTTGCCCTTAACGCTTCTATCGAAGCTGCAAGAGCTGGTGAAGCCGGTAAGGGCTTTGCAGTTGTTGCCGATGAGATCGGAGCAACCGGACAGGCTTATCATGCGATGAATACGATCCTGAACCAAAACGCTGCGAATGCAGTGCAAGGCAAAAAGCTTGCAGACATCCGCCACATAGGCACTGCACTTGGTACTCTGACCATTCACGGAAAGCAGACAACGGTGCGCTTCATCGTAGTCACCGCAGATGCTGAGGACCCGCAGCACCCCGGAAAAGCATGATTTTTTTCCATAAAAAATGACAGCAGGCCCCGGAGCATATCGCTCCGGGGCCTTGCTGTTTTTCAGGTTTGGGTCATGGGCGGGGGCAGCTTCTTCGTCCGCCTGCTGGCCCTGTTCGGGCTGTAAGGATAAAAGAATATAAAAGGAAAACCGCCCGGACGCTCATCGTCCGGGCGGTTTTCTGCAAAGCAGAGGAAGGAGGTTTTGAGAATGAGAAAATAGCTTAGTCGTTATACTCGAGGTAGGCACCCTTCATGGGGCTGGCGGCGTGCTCACTGAACAGCCGCAGGGTGCCGCGCTTGTAACGGCGGGGCTTCGGCTTCCAGACAGCGCGGCGCTGGGCCAGCACGGCGTCGATCTCTTCGGGGGGCTTGCGCTCCCCCTTGATGCCGATGATGTTCAGCTTGCGGGCGGGGATGTCGATCTCGATAAGGTCGCCCTCTTCCACCAGAGCGATGGGGCCGCCGGTCTGGGCCTCAGGGCTGCAGTGGCCGATGACGGGGCCGGTGGATGCGCCGGAGAAGCGGCCATCCGTGATGAGGGCGATGCTGCGGCCCAGCTCCTTGTCCGAGCTGATGGCCTCGCTGGTGTAGAACATCTCCGGCATGCCGCTGCCCTGAGGGCCTTCGTAGCGGATGAAGACGGCGTCGCCCTTTTCCACCTTGTGGTGGAGCACGGCGTCCAGACATTCCTCTTCGCTGTCGAAGGGGCGAGCGCGGAGCACAGCCTGGAACATCTCCTTAGGGCAGGCGGTGTGTTTAATGACCGCGCCCTCCGGAGCCAGATTGCCGCGCAGGACGGCGATACTGCCATCGGTGCCGATGGGGTCGGAAGCCTGGCGGATAATGTCAGCGCGGGTCAGCTTGATGCCGCAGCGGGCATTCGCCTCGTCCAGCAGCTGCTGGCAGTGCTCGTAGAAGCCGTTCGCCTTCAGCTCGTCCAGATTCTCGCCCAGCGTTTTGCCGGTGACGGTCATGGCGTCGAGATGGAGCACATCCCGGATCTCCTCCATGATGGCAGGCACGCCGCCGGCATAGTAGAAGAACTCTGCGGGCCAGCGGCCGGCCGGGCGGATGTCCAGCAGGTACTTTGCGCCGCGGTGGAGACGGTCGAAGGTGTCGCCGTCGATGGAGATGCCAAATTCATGGGCGATGGCAGGCAGATGGAGCAGGGCGTTGGTGGAGCCGGAGATGGCCGCGTGGACCATGATAGCGTTCTCGAAGCTGTCCATCGTCACGATGTCGCTGGGGCGCAGGCCCTGTTTTGCGAGGACGACGGCCTGATAGCCGGCCTGGCGGGCGTACTCCACCAGGTCGGGGCTGGTGGCTGGCAGCAGGGCGCTGCCAGGCAGGGCCAGACCCAGAGCTTCAGCCATGATCTGCATGGTGGAGGCGGTGCCGATGAAGCTGCAGGCGCCGCAGCTGGGGCAGGCGTTCTGCTTGGCCCAGTTGAGCTTTGCTTCGTCGATCTCGCCGCGCTCATACTTTGCGCTGTACATACCCAGCTGCTCCAGCGTCAGCAGCTCCGGGCCTGCGTGCATGGTGCCGCCGGTGACCACCACCGAGGGGATGTTCACCCGGGCCAGGCCCATGAGGTTCGCAGGCATACCCTTGTCGCAGCTGGAAATATAGACGCCGCCGTCAAAGGGGGTCGCGTTGGCGTGGATCTCGATCATGTTGGCGATCATCTCGCGGCTGGCGAGGCTGAAGTTGATGCCGTCGGTACCCTGACTCTCGCCGTCGCAGATGTCGGTGGCAAAATACCGGGCGCCGTGGCCGCCGGCCTCGGCTGCGCCCTTGCAGGCGGCGTTGACCAGCTTGTCAAGATGGCCGCTGCCGGGGTGGCTGTCGCCAAAGGTGCTTTCTACGATGATCTGAGGCTTGGAAAGTTCATCCGGCGTCCAGCCGGTACCCAGACGGAGCGGGTCCAGCTCGGGAGCAAGCTTGCGCATTTTTTGACTAGTGAGTTCCATAAAGTCTTCCTTGTTTTATCGGTTGTTCGTTCTCTTTTTAGATGGCGTCACTGACGGGGGAGGCATTCAGCGTGACGGTCTGGCCGTTTTTGGCGGTGTGACGTCCCAGCATGGCCGAAAGCTCGGCGAGCCAGCCCAGCTCGGGCAGGCGGTCCCACTCGAGGATCTCCTGTGTCAGCTGGCCCAGCAGCGGGGTGGTGAAGCTCAGGCTGCGGGGGAAGCTGTAGGCCGCCAGACGGTTGCCCTTCACGGCGAGAATCATGCTGCTTTGGGAAGTTTCCAGCTTTTGGCGCAGACTCTCGCTCTTGCGCAGAAGACGGGCCGCGTCGAGATCATTCTCCGTAAAAACGGCCCAGCCTCGGGGGGCCTTTGCAAAGGAGTGAAGCCCTTTTTCCTCATAGTACCCGGCGCACACGGCCTCATCCAGCGCGGTCTCAGGTACCAGAACGGTGTGGGCGGCGGTGCCGGGAAGCTCAAGCTCCATCCAGACGCCGTTTTTCAGGCCAATTTTCTGACGGCTGCTGGCCGGCAGGTCGTAGCAGAAAGCTGCCTCGCACACCTTGACGCTCCGACCGTCCAGCCGGCCTGTCATCTCCATCGAGGTGGCTACGCCGCCGGCCTCGCGGGTAGGAAGCAGACTCATCTGCTCTACCTGCGCGTGGCTCAGGGCGTCCCGTGCTTTGGTCTTTACCGCAACGTCCTGCAGGCAGTGGCCGCAGCCGTACCGCATACTGGCGTTGGCGAATGCCAGCTCATAGCGCTTGTCCATCCGACGCACCACCAGTAGGTAGAAAAGCGTCGCTACGTTTACCACCGCTACGGCGTAGCGCAGATCGACTAAGATCAGAAGAATCGCTGCGGCGTAGGCCGCTACGGTCACGGCGTAAGCCGCGATCAGCGCGATCCGGCGGCGGGTGAGGGACTGAAGCGTTGTTTGTTCTGTCACGGGAAAGACCTCCTTCGGAGTTAAAATTCAGCTTTCATGAAGGCGAGGGCCTCCTGGGCCTGCCGGTCGAAATCCGTTACCGGGGCTTCGAGGCTGACCCGGCCCTGATAGCCGCAGTCCTTCAGCGCCTGGATGAAGTCGGTGTAGTCCCACTCTTCGCGGCAGGAGGGGAAGGTGCGCCACCAGCCCCGGCGGTGCAGTTCGCCCTCAAAGATGGTGCGGATGTTGTCCGGGTCATGTACACCGTCGATCTCGGGAATGCTGGGATAGGAAAAATGCACATGGCGCAGATACTCTTTGCCGTATTTCCGCAGCACTTCGGGGTTTTCTTTCTCGCACACCATGTGGTAGAAGTCGATGAGCACCTTTACGTTGTCGAGGCCGACGGTCTTTGCCAGCTGCACGCCTTCGGCAAAGGTGTTGATGATATTGCAGTCAGGCATCCGCACCGGCTCGATGACGATGGTGATGCCGTACTTGGCGGCAGCTTCGCCGGTCTCACGGGTCACCTGCACCACCTGCTGGTAGGCCCTATCCATATCGAAGCCCTCCGGCACCCGCTTGGCACCGGCACTGCCGAACACGATGGACTTCACGCCCAGAGTGGCGGCGCGCTCCAGCGCTTTGGCGTAATAGGCACGGATGGCCTGCTCGTCCACGTCCGGACCGGTAAGGCGAATCCTGCCGGGGAAGAAGTTGTTGCACGCCTCGCACCGGATGCCGCTGCGCTCCACACGTTTGCAGAGCGCGGCGAAATCGGCGTCGGACAGCTGCATCATTTCGGCCAGCGGCAACTCAATATAGTCATACCCGTACTGAGCAATTTTTTCAACAATCTCAACACCGGTCTTATCGGGATTTTGGGCCACCAGACTGCCACAACATCCAAATCTCATGGTAAATATCCTTTCTTTTTATAGCAGCAAAAGCCCGGAGAGCGTCCGGGCTTTTGCTGTTCAGTTAGAACACTGCGTTTACAATGCACAGCAGGCCAAAGCCAACCCAGGACCAGATGAACTGCATACCCTCGTAGCCGAGGATCTGAACATCCAGCTTATCAAACTTAAAGGTACGGGTGAGGACCCAGAAGAAGCTGTCGTTGTGCAGCGAGAACACCTGAGAGCCGATGCAGGCTGCGTAGGCGCAGTACATCATGTTTGCGCCGGGGATCTGCATCAGGATGGGTGCGCAGATGGTTGCGGTGGTGGTCATGGCAACAGTGCCGCTGCCGAGGACCAGCTTCAGGATAGCGGCCATCAGGAAGGGGAGAAGCAGAATAGGCATATTGGTGCTGGCGAGGCCGTTTGCGATGACGTCGCCGATGCCGCTGGACTTGATGATGTTGCCGAATGCGCCGCCTGCGCCGGTGATGAGGATGACGGTACCGCAGCTCTTAACACCGCGCTCGAGGCAATCCAGAACCTCCTGACGGGACTTGTTGCCGGCCAGACCGTAGATGGACACCAGCAGGGAGATGGAAATGGCGATGACGGGGCTGCCCAGGAAGCCGATGATCTCGGTGACCGGGGTGGGGTCGCCCTTGTACATCATGCTGGTGAAGGTGCTTGCGAGGATGAGGATAACAGGGACAAAGATGGGGGCGAAGGACATGACGACGGAGGGATAGCTCTCGTTGGGGTCCAGTTCAGGCACGGTAGACTGGGAGGAGATGCGTGCGTATTCCTCGATATTTTCGGGCGCGACATCAACGATTTCGCCGTTTTCGTCCACGACCTTGTACCACTTGCGGCCGACGATGCGGCTCATGATGCCGATGAGAACCATCAGGGGGATGCCCATCGCAATGGCGAACAAGATGTAGGTACCCAGATCAATGGTGTCACCAAACTGTGCAATGACGGCCAGAGGACCGGGCGTGGGAGGTACGGAAGCGTGGGTGATGTTGAGGGCGCAGGCCATAGCCAGAGCCAGACCGGTGAGGGACTTTTTCTTGGTCTGAGAAATGGACTTGACCAGCGGAGCCAGCAGGATCAGGGCAGAGTCGGCGAAGATGGGAATGGAGACCAGGAAGCCGGTAATGGCCAGTGCGATCTCCTCATTCTTGCCGTGCAGCGCCTTGATGAAGGTGTGTGCCATGACCTTGGCGGAGTTGGACTCCTCCATGATCTGACCCATCATACAGCCAAAGGCGATCACAAGGCCGATGCCGGCCAGCGTGTTGCCGAAGCCCGAGGTGATGAGGCCAGGGATGCTGGCAAGCTCGACGCCGCCGACAATGCCGACCACACAGGCCGAGATCACCAGCGACAGGGACGGGTGAAGGCGGGTCTTCATGATCAGGAAGATCAATACGGCCATGCCAACGAACAAGGCTATGAGCAATCGTGTAACATCCATTGTGTTTCCTCCTATTGCTTGAATTTATATTACCTGCCCCTCAGGGCAGGGGCGGACCATTAGAGACAACCGTTTTCCTCCAGAGCTTCACGGGTCGTACGATAGGCGTTCTCGATGACCCACTCAGGGGTCTTGGCCCAGTATTCGGGGCGGAAGGTCTCCACCGAGACCATGCCGTCGTAGCCGCAGCATTTCAGGGTCTGCAAAAAGCTGTCGGTGTCCACGACGCCGGTGCCGGCAAAGCAGCGCTTGTCCTGCCCCATCTCGCTTTCGGGGACGTCGTCGGCGCTCATCAGGTGGACGGCAAAGATTTTTTCGGGCTGCACGTTTTTGATGGCGCTGAAATCGTTGCAGTGACCGTTGAGGTGGATGTTGTAGGAATCGAACACGAAGCCTGCGTTGTCCTCGTCCACGGCCCGCACGATGCGGTCGGCGGCCTCGATGCTGCGCACACAGCTCTTGCGCAGGCCAACCAGCTCGAAGCAGAGCTTCATGCCGTAGGGCCGGGCCAGCGCCGAGAGTTTTTTCAGGATGCGGATGCACTCCTGCTCTGCGGCGGCTGCATCACCGGTGAACACCCCGCTGGGGTCGAGGGGCGGCACGATGATGACGTAGCCGCTGCCGATGGCGCTGCCCACCTCACAGGCCAGCTTGAAGTCCTGCATGGCGGGGTCATCCCAGTCGGGCGTTTCGTCCGGCAACATCCCCTGATGCAGGTAGACGGCGTTGATGGCGTGGGGCTTGAGCCGATGCGTTTTGAAAAATTCCTTGAGCTGCTCTACCGTGTGCTCCTTGAGCCAGCCCCGGAGCAGATCAAGTCGTATTTCGATGTAATCGAAGCCGGCTTTCTCGCAGAGGGCGAGATCCTTTTCCAGAGTAGAGCAGTCGCGGGCGCAGGCTTCATTATAAGAGGTCTTCATAAGCAGCACTCCTTTTTGCCCATCTCAGCGGATGGGGAATTTGATGACGGAGTTGGTCTGGGTGCTGCGGTAGATGGCCTCGAACAGCTCCACGGTCTTGCGGCCGTCGCGGGCGTCCACCAAGGGCTTAGTGTGGGTCTCCACGGCGTGGAGGAAGTCCTTGATCTGCTCCTGATGGTAGTAGTACATGGAGTCCACGCTGTTGAAGAAGTCGCAGTCGCCCTTCTTCCAGCCCTCCAGATCGTCGGCCTCGCCCTCAATGGTCCACAGGTCGTTGTAGGGCGGCTCGGTGATGGTGGACATACCGGCGATGAACATTGCGCCGCCGTCGGTCTGGACGCCCACGCCTGCACCGTTCTCGCCGAAGACGTGTACCTTGCCGTAGAGGGCGGGGTTCTGGCTGTTGCTGACCACGATGTTGCCCACGGCGCCGCTCTTGAATTTGACGACGGCCACGGCGGTATCTTCCACTTCGATGTAGGAGTGGTTCAGATTCTTCCAGACGCCGTATACTTCATCGACGTCGCCCATGTACCACAGCAGCAGGTCGAGCTGATGGGGTGCCTGGTTGACCAGAACGCCGCCGCCTTCGCCCTTCCAGGTGCCGCGCCATGCGTCGCTGTCGTAGTAGGCCTTATCACGCCAGCCCAGCATGGTGACCATGCCCAGCACCGGCTTGCCGATCTTGCCGGCCTCGATGGCCTCGTGGATGCGCATACAGGGGCGGTAGAAGCGGCGCTGCACCATCGTGCCGATGGTGACGTGGTTCTTGTCGCCAGCCTCGATGATGCGGTCGCAGTCGGCGAGGCTGGAAGCCAGAGGCTTCTCGATGAGGACGTTGCAGCCGTTCTCCGCTGCGGTCACAGCGGGGTCGCAGTGGATGGGGTGCGGGGTGCAGACGCTGACGACGTCCAGATGTTCTTTCTGGATCATCTCCGCAATGTCCGAGTAGGCGTGGACATTGTATCGCTCTGCGAAGGCTTTTGCACGCTCCAGATTGGCGTCACACACGGCAGTGAACTCGCTGTTCTCCAGCTGGGCGTATGCCTTTGCATGGAAATCGCCGACCTTTCCGCAGCCGATGATACCGGTTTTCAACTTCATTGTTTTCTCCTTTTCTTGATGCTTTGAACAGGAAAATTGTCGCACGACTTTTTCTGGCTTCATGATACCACTTCTGGATTTTTACAGCAAGTTGTTTCCGGAGGCTTCTACTTTTCCCACATTACGCGATTTTTTGATTGTGCATTTTGCTCAAAAATGAAGAAAAATTTCGTCGCGTGAACGAATCGAATCAAAAATGTAAACTTTTTTGCAAAATAAGTCAGACAACTTTTGCCGCGAAACAGCAGCCTGAAAATCAAAAAAGAGGTGCCGCAGCACCTCTTTGCAGTATCATTGTTCCTGATTTTCCAGCTCCCGGTTCCGTGCATCGTAGATCTCTTTGATGGCGGCCCGGTTATAGGAAATGTGCATCGTCATGGCGCTGCGCGCCCCCACGGGGTCGTGCTCGGCGATGGATTTTGTGATGGCGCGGTGGGTGATGATGGTCTCCTGCCGCAGGCGGCGGTGGGTCAGGTTCACGAACATCAGCACTGCCGTCTCGATGATGGAGATGATCTGCTCCACCACCTTGTTTTTGCTGCACCGGGCGATGTAGGTGTGGAAATCGATGTCGTCCTGGATGTAATAGAGGTCATGCTCTATCTTATATTCCACAGTGTCGCACAGGTCTTTCAGATGTTCGATCTCTTCGTCGGTGGCGTTGTAGGCTGCCAGCTCGGCGATGCCCGGCTCCAGGATGAGGCGCAGGTCCACCAGATTCATGGCCAGCGTGACCTTGTCTTCTACGTTGCGCAGATTCAAAGGGTCGAGGTCAGTGGGGACGAGGTCTTTTACATAGGTGCCGGAGCCGCGCCGCGTCTCGAGGACATTCCGGGAGACCAGGAGCTTTACGGCTTCCCGCACTGTGCTGCGGCCTACCCCGAACATCTCCGCCAGTTTGAATTCGTTGGGCAGTTTGTCGCCTGCCTTCAGGGGCAGCTTTGTGATGTACTCGTACAGCTGCTCTTCTACCTGCTCGGCCAGCAGGGTGTTCTTGATGCCAGAAAACGATGACATATCTTTTTCCTCTTTTATTTTACACGAACCAGCGACCCGACCACCTCACAGTGTGTGCTGTGGGGGAACATATCCACTGGCGTGAAGCCTTCGGCGCGGTAGCCTTTCTGGGTCAGGAGAGCGAGGTCGCGGGCCATCGTCTCGGGGTTGCAGCTGACGTAGACCACCCGCTTCGGGGCCATGCGGGCCACGCTCTCGATGAAGGCGGGCGTCGAACCCTCCCGGGGCGGGTCCATGAAGACGACGTCGGCCTTCTGGCCCGCGTCGGCGGCTTCCCGTATCCATGCGGTGGCGTCAGCGGCAAAGAAACGGGCGTTTTTTACGCCGTTGTGCTTTGCGTTGCCGATGGCGTCCCGGACGGCGTCCCGGTTCACTTCCACGCCCACCACCTGCCGGGCTTTGTCAGAGGCCGTCAGGCCGATGGTGCCGATGCCGCAGTAGGCGTCGAGGACGACTTCTTTGCCGGTGAGGTGGGCGGCATCGACGGCCAGCCCGTAGAGCACGGCGGTCTGGACGGGGTTCACCTGATAAAAGCTGCGGGGGCTGAGGGCGTAGGTCTTGCCGCAGAGGGTGTCGAGGATGAAGCCCTTGCCGTAGAGGACCTTTTCGTCCTCGCCCAGAACGACGCTGGTGCGGCGGGGATTGTAGTTCTGTACGACGGTGGTGACGGGGACGCCCCGCTTTTCGGCCTCGGCCAGCAGGGCTTTCACGAAGTTCTTCGCGCCGGGCAGCACGGGCTGGGCCGTGACCAGCACCACCATCACCTGACCGGTGGCGACGCCCCGGCGGAGCAGGCAGTGGCGGAGCAGGCCGGTGCCTTTGTCCTCGTTGAAGGGCTGGTAGCGGCAGGCGTTGGCGGCGGCGCGGACGGCCAGCATCACCTTATCCAGCACTTCATCCTGCAAAAGGCAGCTCTCCACCGGCAGCACCTTGTGGGTGCGGGCCGCGTAGATGCCGGAGGTGAGTTTTCCACCGGCGGCGGGGGCAAAGGTGGAAATCACTTTATTGCGGTAGTGGTAGGGCGTTTCCATCCCCCGGATCGGGGCGACAGGGCCGTATTTGCCCAGCAGGGCGCGGACGTCGGCCTCTTTCTTTTTGAGCTGTGCGGCGTATTCGGTGGCCAGCATCGGGCAGCCGCCGCAGTTTTTGGCGCGAAGTTTGCAATCCATTATCATATCCTCCTGAAACCAGACCGCAGGGTCCATTGCCTTACGGATGGCAGTGCATTTTCATCCAGTACGAGTTGAGCGGCCTGCCAAGGACTCCCCTAACAGGGAAGCTGGCAAGCGCAGCGAGACTGAGAGGTTTAACCGTACGGGTCATACAGGTCATATTCTTCCGCTTCTGCGTGCTTTTCGTTCAGTACAGCGATGGCCTGTTCCAGCTCGCTCTGGGAGCAGCCGCTCTCGCTCACCAGCGCCCGCACGGCCTGTGCGAGGTCGCCGCCAAAGACGGTGTCCAGCCGCTGGCGCATGGTGTAGACGCCGTAGGCCCGGCGGGTGACGGTGGGGGCGTAGAGGTTGTGGTTCTGCTCTTTGGTGCAGGTGACCCAGCCCTTCTCTTCCAGCCGGTATAAAAAGTTCAGCACGGTGGCGGCGGCCCAGCCTTTTTCGGCCAGACGCGCACCGATGTCCCGCCGCGACACGGGCGGTTTGCAGTCCCACAGGGCCAGAAGCACCTGTTCCTCCGCCGCCGAGAGGGCTTTCAGCCTGTCCGGAATGCCATACATGGGGGCGATCTCTCCTTTATGAGTAAAAAATGATTTTACGTTTGTCTTAGATACTGCTATTGTACCAAAAATCAGGAAAAAGGACAAGAGCGGAAAACCCAGCAGTCATGCGGTTTTCCACTGGATATTTTACAAATGTCTCTGAAAATGTCCTCTGCACGGGGACATTTGTGCGCTTCGTGCGCCCGCCCGGGCTTTAACGGCTCAACTTTGTGCAAAGATGCTCTTGTTTTGCACCCCTCAAAACCATTATACTACGGACAAATCCAGAGCACAACGCCCGAACGGGCCGTCAGATAGAGGAAAAGGAGAGAATCCGTCATGGCACGAGTTTATAATTTCAGCGCAGGTCCCAGCATGTTGCCCGAAAAGGTACTCAAGCAGGCTCAGGCAGAGCTGCTCGAATACGGCGACAGCGGCCAGAGCGTGATGGAGATGAGCCACCGCAGCAAGTGGTTCGACGCCATCATCACCGACACCGAAGCCACCCTGCGCCGGGTGATGAACATTCCCGATCATTATAAGGTCGGCTTCTTCCAGGGCGGTGCGACCCAGCAGTTCGCCATGGTGCCGCTGAACTTCATGACCACCGGCAAGGCCGACTACATCGTCACCGGCAACTTCTCCAACCTGGCCGCAAAGGAAGCTGCAAAGTTCGGCGAGGCCAAGATCGTCGCGTCCAGCAAGGATAAGAACTTCACCTACATCCCGGACGTGAACGCCATCGACTACAACAAGGATGCAAGCTACATCCACATCTGCCAGAACAACACCATCTTCGGCACCCAGTATGTCGAGGTGCCTCAGGTGGAGGGTGTGCCGCTGGTGGCGGATATGAGCTCCATGATCCTCTCCAAGCCCGTGGACGTCACCAAGTACGGCTGCATCTATTTCGGCGTCCAGAAGAACGTCGCCCCCGCCGGTATGGCCATCGCCATCGTCCGGGACGACCTGCTGGGCCATGCCGACGACAATGTACCTACCATGATGAACTACACCACCCTGCTGGCCAAGGACAGCATGTACAATACGCCGCCCTGCTGGTGCATCTACATGACCGGTCTGGTGCTCAAGTATCTGGAAAACGACATCGGCGGCCTTGCCAATATGCAGAAGATCAACGAGGCCAAGGCCAAGGTCCTGTACGACTACCTCGATGGTCAGGACTTCTTCAACAATCCCGTGGAGCACCGCTATCGCAGCACCATGAACGTCACCTTCACCAGCCCTGACCCTGACCTCGACAAGAAGTTCTGCGCCGAGGCCGCAGACGCCGGTTTCGTCAACCTGAAGGGCCACCGCCTCGTGGGCGGTATGCGCGCCTCCATCTACAACGCAATG
>ENA-ORCM01002656-ORCM01002656.1-human-gut-metagenome-genome-assembly--contig:-NODE-2656-length-12569-cov-12.707493_pt1 | contig 12569 bp, 8 predicted proteins | sample MGYA00242906_ERZ507928 | MGnify/ENA primary metagenome ERZ507928 (study PRJEB26167, sample SAMN06115497) | human gut metagenome | host: Homo sapiens | place: China:Shanxi | collected 2015-05-07...
ATTTTTAAGGAAGTAGTAAAAGAAAAGTTTATGGATTATATGCCTGAGAAGTTCAAAGGAATGGAGCTTGTGGCAGAACCCGTGGAAAAGGTGAATGTGACTCTTGATGGCATCATCTTACGAGAGGAAGGCAGGAATATTTCGCCTACGATTTATATCAATGACATGTATAAGAAGTATCAGGACTGTGGTGATCTTGAGGTGTCACATCATTGACAAATGTACATCGCCATGATATATTTTGAGAAATATATATATTTTTTGTCGGAAGTGTAGAGTTTTTTGTCGGATACTTTTCTAAAATAAATAAGCTATTACATCTTTATGAAGGTGTTTCAGCATTTGGCACAAGGGGTTATCGCAGAAAGACCTATTTTTTGCAATAACTCAAGTAGAAATGAGGTGAATATCGATGATGCAGCAATTGTATAAATTGACATATGTCAAAAATGGGGGGGGGTAGAAGCCTACTGACCGTGAATGACGCTCAGGAGAGAATGACAAAAGGAGGACTTTATGAATATTATCAAACATAAATATGGCAAACGAACGGTATCTCTGCTGCTTGCGGTAATTTTGGTGCTATGCCCTTTGCAGGTTAGGGCGGCAGATAACAAGCCAACCATCGAAATTGGTGACTACATTCAGATGGGTACTTATGGGGGAGTGCCAATTGTGTGGCGTTGTGTAGCGAAGGATAGCAATGGGCCATTGATGCTTTCGGATAGAGTATTGTGTGATTACATGCCCTATGATGCAAAAACCAACAAAAATGCCGAAACAGGCTCGCACCGGCGCAATAGCTGGAGAGATAATTTTGGTTCTAACCACTGGAGAGACAGCAACATACGTTCTTGGCTCAATTCCAACGCTGAAGCAGGAAAAGTGAAATGGCTTTGCGGAAATCCGCCAACAGAGGATTCTGTCTATCCTAAAACGGCAGCATATGACCAAAAGGAGGGCTTCCTTCGCAGCTTTCGTTCGGATGAGCTGGGAGCGATTCGAACGGTGAAGCAGCGTTCTATCGTTTCCCATCCGGAGTATACGGCAGGTTATATCGACGCAGCCGGTGTTGATCTTCCCTATAACACCACAATTGATACGGTAGCGGATGGGTATGACAGTGCCCATTATGAATATATTTGGGATAGAGTTTTTCTGCTGGATGTTCAGCAGCTCAAAACGGTTAATGATAACCTGAACGGCTACCATATCGCAAAAAACAGAAGCGGTGTAGCATGGAACTATTGGCTGCGTACACCGATTACAACCTGTAACCATGATATGCGATTTGTGACCCCTCAAGGGAATATTTTGCGTGACGCACCCTATAAGGGATATTACGGCGTTCGTCCTGCCTTCTATCTGAATACGGAAAATTACACCGTATCATCCGGCACAGGACAGAGCGCACAGGACCCCTATGTTGTTTCCGCACCGGATGCGCCGGATGACAGCATTGGCATATCCGGCGCTGTGCGAGAGGATGTGAATGGTGACTGGAATGTGAACACGGATGAGTATCTACAGCTGGAGATGAGTACCCTCTACACTGAGGATCCTGCATATGCAAATGTAACCGTACCGGTGTATACAATCCAGAAGCCTCGCAGCGATAAGGAGAACATGGTGATTGTGTACTGCGCCGAGGGCTACACCAAAAGCCAGCAAAAGCAGTTTGTCGAGGATGTAAAAAAGCTGTGGGGGGAGGTATTGCAGATAGAGCCATATCGCAGCATGGCGGATCGCTTTAATGTCTATGCACTCTGCACGGCATCGGTGGATGGCTATGGCGGTACCAGCACATTTTTTGCTGCGACCGCCAAAGGAGGAATTTCTACTAACAAAGGGAACTGGCGCAACCATGTTTTGGAGCGCATCATAGGCCCTGCGTTTATCGAGAAGATTCATGACGCACATATTCCTAATGAAACGCATCCAAACGAAAACACGATGGATCATAATTATAGACAGTATGATTATGTGTATGAAAATATCAACCAATTCGTTGTGTTGGCGAATAGCGGTGAGTATTTCGGTGGCTCTCATGATAATAAACAATATGGTATTCACTATATTGTTGCGTCAGCGAGAAACGCATATTCTGCGTTTACCCAGCGGCATGAACTGGGACACGGTCTGTTCCATCTGGGAGATGAATATAATTATAGCACTGTTCCTGTAGATGAGTGGAATTACACTACATCACTGAATATGACTGCAACAAAAGATCCCACGAAAGTGAAGTGGAAGCAGCTGCTTGGCTTCCGTAATACCTATACCTGCCCGCATCTTGACTACTATCCTTATACCTATAATTCCAGCAGGGATTGTCTGATGCGAGAGACCTTTCAGAATGATTTTTGCGATGTGTGCAAGCTACAGGGCATAAAGGTCATGAGTCAGCTCATTACAAATCCCCCTGCGCTTTATGTGGCTGTTCCTGAGGTGAAAAAGTATATCGGCGGTTACAGAAATCCCACAAAAGATCCTTCTGCCTTTGAGGCAGCGAATTCCTCCGCATATGCGAGCTATCAAAATGACAGGAATAGCCGTCTATTAAGCGGCGGCAGTAAAAACAGCTTTGATTATAGCAGCATGAAGGGGCAGCAGGTTGAGCTGCGCACCATTATACAAAATCTTTCGAATACCCAAGCGAAGACTGTGACCCTGCGCCTGTGGGTGGAACATTCCAACGGCGAAAAAGCGGTCACGACAGATGGGGAGCAGGTTTTCACTACGCAGGAGTTTGACATCCCTGTTTGGAAAGAGAAAAGCAAATTCTGGACAAAGGGTGCGTTGGATTACGAGGGCAGCGACTTTAATTCCGGCCTTGTCAACTGCTCTCTGGTTTACACGATTCCGGAGAATGCCATTCTGCAATCCGGCGATACCATCGGCTTTGAGATTGTAGATCATGCGACAGGCGAGGTATTGGCTGATGATGATACGGAGCAGCAGCGCTATGTCAATGTCACCATCCAATATCAGCTGGAGGATGGCACAGATGTTCCAAACACCATGCCGACTACCTTTACTGTTCCGGTAGGCAAAAAGGTTGATTGGCAGCCGCCGCAGGAACTGCACGGCTACACTTTTGTTAAAGCGGAGGGGATGGAAAATGCTGTCCCGAACAGTGGTATGACGATTCGTTATATTTATAAAAGGTCTGAGGAACGCCCCGAGCCGCCGGTGACAAAAAATTATACGGTGCAATACAATTGGGGCTCTGTATTCCCGACAGGCGCAACGCTGCCGCTAAATAGCAGCTCCTATTCGAGTGTGCAACAGGCGAAGGCGGCTGTGGATAAGAAATATACCTCCACAACACGCATTCAGGCACAAAAGGATGGTAAAAACGGCACATGGGCTTTTTCGGGCTGGGATGCCGGCAACCTAAACGGCACAACCGTGGTATTCCGTGGAAGTTGGAGTTTTACGGCGGATACAGCGCCGATAACGCCTCCGAGCGGTACAGCAAGCTACAAGATTACCGCAACGGCAGGTATCGGTGGAACAATCTCTCCCGGTGGCACGACAACGGTATCTGCCGCAGGTCAGCTTACATATACAATCAAGGCGAACGAAGGATATTATATTGCGGACGTAAAGGTGGATGGTTCGGAAGTGACAGCAACCACAAGCTACACCTTTAGTGATGTGAATACTGATCACACCATAGAAGTTACCTTTAAACAGGAAAGCCAGACACCGGATGTGCCGGATGTGATTGCACCAAGCATAACCACACAGCCTGGAAATGCGACAGTGAAGGTAGGTGAGACTGCGTCCTTTACCATAGCAGCAAGCGGTACAGATCTTACCTATCAGTGGCAGATAGACAGAAATGATGGGAAAGGATGGGTAAACATTGACGGTGCAACGGCAACGAGCTATACCACATCCACAGTCAATATAAGCTGCAACGGATTTAAGTATAAGTGTGTTGTTTCAAACAGCGCAGGAAACGTAGAGAGTAATTCCGCAACATTGACCGTACAGGATGCGGGCGGTTCCGATAATCCTGACACACCGAATAACACCTATCAGATTATTGATGGAGCAAACAGTAGTTGGACGCATGACAGTGATGGTAATATCACCATCCGGGGTAACGGAGACTTCTCCAAGTTTACCGGAGTTAAGGTGGACGGAAATTTGATAGACAAGAGCAACTACACTGCAAAGGAAGGCTCTACCATTATCACACTGAAAGCTTCCTACCTGAATACACTTTCGGCAGGAACCAATACAGTTGAAATCCTTTGGACGGATGGTTCTGCAAGCACCACATTTACCATCAAAGCAAATACCTCTGATAACAGTAATAACAACCAGAATGACAATAACAATAGCGATTCCTCTGATGACAAGCCATCGAGTGGAACTGATAAGAAGGATGTGACTGCACCTAAAACCGGGGACAACACACCGAGTGTATGGCTGTTTATACTATTAATTCTTTCCGGAACGGGATTGATTATTACCGTAAAGAAACGCAGAGAAAATTTGAATTCATAGAAACGATAGTTAAAAAATGAAACGAGAAAATAACCATGGAGAAGGCGGGCATGTATGTCCGTCTTTTTTTCAAAGAAAACACAACAGGGAGTGTACGCTGCGGAAGAGGTGAAAGCAAAGACACAGCCGGATATACAGACTTTGTCGATGTTAGCCAGCACACTTGAGGTTTCGGAGGAGGATCTCATATATGGGCCGTCCGATTCGGAGAAAAAGACGTTGACCAAGATAAAGGAGAACACAACAGTTGAAAAGACGGTGGATGTTGGGGCAACTGTGGGTACGGCTCTGGCAGTGGTGCTGTCGTATGTTAAGTGGAAATCTATCGGCTGGGCGATTCTGCATGGCTGTCTGGGCTGGGTATATATTATCTATTATGCGATAAGGTACGGAATGTAATATCAATTATATATACATAGACGAAAAACGTCTGCTCTGCATAACAAAACAGGGCAGGCGGTTTTTTATGCAACAGCCCTCGAAATGGTGCACTACAGGACTTATTGCCCATTGACAGCGGATAATGTGGTTTATAAAGTGAAAATGAATTTTAATTTGTGATTTTAATATAGATGTATTTTCTGAATGCCGTAAATGCCTGATTTTCAGCCGTTGAGGCATTGCGGAAAGGAGAAAAGTCTGACTTTTGGTTTGTGTTTTCCATAACCTAAGTTTGCTTTACAAGAGCGAATGAAATAAATATAACTGAACTTGAGTAGTCTTAAACTTTCAGATAAGGATGAATGAAATGGCAAAAAAAGAAAAACAGACCTACCCGCGCACACGGAAAGAGATGTTGCGTATTATGCGGGCGGCCGATAAAAAAGGACAGTTACTTGAAATGGTTTTGGAGGAGTTTGCAAAGCATCCTTTTTCCATGCCGGCATTATGGGATTGCCGCGATTATATTTTTAGCATTAAGCGGGAGGATTATGTAAACAATCCAGTGCTTATAACACATCCTGCCCTGCTTTGTGCGATGGCGGGACGATTGGACGATGCAAAGGAATATGTAGCAATTTTAGGTAAGACACCGAGAAAATGGCAGCTGCAGGACTTTGATCACAGTGATTTTTACAGGATTAGCACAGAACTGGTCATGCCTTATACGGATGATTTCATGTTTCTCAGGATTGCGTTCTTTCTTATAAAGGCCGGCGCAGTACCGATCATGAGCCTTACGATGTCGGCCTGCCGTCCAAGCATTTTAAATGGCTTTCGGGATTTTACGAGATTTGGACCATGCTTGGAGCGTTATAAGGACACCATCACGGAAGCAATAGGGAAGCTCTATGGGAGTGGTGGAAAGGGTGTATACGAGATAGCACTTGCGGAGTGGTATTACCAGAATAATAACTGCTTCCATGCACTTGTGCTTGTGACAGGGACGATACCTCTTATGGAGCAGGAAAATGATATGCGATGCCTGTTTGTGGCATTAGCCCTGCAAATGAAGATATTGCTTGTGAATGGACAGACAAGAACCGCAAAGCCTTTGGTAGAGAAAATCCGCAAACGGATATACGAGACAGGGTGGGAGGAGCTGACCAGCAGCCTGAATGCCATGGAATGTCTGGCAGCTTGTTATGATGGGCGGCAGGAGGATGTAGAGGAATGGCTTGAGAAAACGGCACCGGATGAAAATAATGACATTTTCATGATGGATATGTATGCTTATCTGGTAAAGGTACGGTGCTATTTGCAAACGGGCAAATACATGGTCGCCCATGTATTGGTAAAGCAGCTTATCGCGCTGCTTACAACCGGAAACCGCCATATGGATCTGTGTGAGTGCTATATGTTATCCGCTATCATCTGCCATAAGGCGGGGGATAAAAAGCATCTCATAGAGGAACTCACGAAAACACTTGAGCTTGCCGGGAAATTCGGGTATATCCGTCTGCTTGCAGACGAAGGAAACAGCATGGTGCAGATGCTTAACATTTACCAGCAGGAAAAAGGAGCAGACGAATTAACGGATCAGATTAAGCTGCTTGCAGACGAGGTGGGAAGATATTTTCCGAATTACCTGAAATCCCCCGCGGAATATTTCGAGCCGCTGACGGCAACGGAAACAGCTGTACTCCGTCTGATGTCACAGGGGCTGAGCAATGATGAAATTGCGGGCAGGCTGGGGAAAAAGACAGGAACGGTCAAGTTTCACACGAATAATATCTTCCGAAAGCTGCAGGTGCAGAACAGACAGCAGGCGGTCAACCGCGGGAGAGAGATTAATCTGCTGTGAATACATAAAGAACAGCTTAGACAATGCTTACAGAAAGCGAGGATATCATTATGAAAAAGATAACAGGAAAAAATAATCGAGGGAAGGGGGGAATAAATGAAGTGAAGAATTTATGTTCGAAGCATATGGTAAAGAGGATGCTTGCTTTTGCCCTTTCATTTTTTATGGTAAATTCTACCATAGATTATCCCGGACTGATGATTGCAAATGCGGCTGTTGAAATAAAAGCATATACAATTACCGCATTTGAAGCGTTAGATGGGACGAAGGAATACCAGACACTTTCATTCGGAGCTGAGGAGAGCGACATCCTGTTTCCAGATTCCCTAAAGGCAGCGGTGGAGTATACCGTATATGAAAAAACGGAGGAATATCCAGCGGAGGAGAATACAGCGGCAGGGGAATTCATATCCTTTTGTCTTCGAAATTATGGAAGGAGGACTTGATTATGGCAAACGGAAATGCGACAATTATTGTCGGCTCGGCTCGGCTCGGCTCGGCTCGGCTCGGCTCGGCTCGGCTCGGCTCGGCAGGAGCATAGCGCCGTTTTTTCAGCGTGTCAAGTCTTATTTCATACAATTTATAACGAACCAATTGCCGGAGGCAGGGCGCATTATGCCTTGGCTTCGGCTTTTTGCGTTTGCCGGAAGGATGGTAGTTTGATATTGAAGTCCTAACCACGACCGGCAAATCAATATTTTCCGGTTAAACCTTCTGTCTTCTCCGGCGTGTCCGCTGTCGGAGGAAGAAAATAGCGGATAGAATTATTTTGGAGGAATAAAAATGAAGAAGAAACTTCTAAGCCTTTTGCTTGCGTTGTGCCTTGTGATGGTACTTGTTCCGATGACAGCGTTTGCAGAAGAAGCGCCATCGTTTGGTGGTGGGACAGGCACACAGGGAGACCCGTGGCTGATTGCTTCGCAAGAGGATTTGATTGCTTTGGCAGAGTTTCTAAACTCCGGCAATGCAGAACAGTTTGATGCTGAGGATGCTGGTATCGGAAACTGCCATGGCTATTACTTCAAACAAACGGCTGATATTGACCTGACAGGAGTATCGTGGGAACCGATTGGTTATTCCGGGAGTTACTATTTTGCTGGAAACTATGATGGCGACGGACACAGCATTAAAAATGCAATCTCCACTGGAAAAGTAGACCCAGATGGTTTCGCTACGGCTGGCATTTTCGGGTGGGTCGCTTTCGGTTCGGTCGAAAATCTTCATGTGAAAAACGCAAACTTTTTGGCAATCGGTCAAAATAATTACAGTTATGTGGGCGGTATTGCAGGTGTGTGTTATGGTTCATCTATCAAAAACTGCTCGGTGGTGAATTCTTCTCTGGAGAGTAAGCGAAACAACAATAATAACTGTGCGGGAAGTATTGTGGGTTACTCCACTGGCGGAAGATTTGAAAAGTGCGCTGCCGAAAACAACCAAGTTAAAACTATGGCTTATGGTGGCGGTTTTGTTGGTGAAGTGGATGATGGCTATGGAGCCGGCAATTCTACATTTACAAACTGCTATGTTGCAAACTGTACTGTGATTTCTGAAACCGATGATGTTCAGGGTACAAGTTTTGCAGGCGGTTTCGTTGGTGAGATGACAGATTCCGCATTAACTGTTCAAAACTGCTATGTATATCAGGCAACGCTTTCTACCGAGGGAACCGCTGTGCCCGGAGATAAGGGAACCGGTGTTTTTGCGGGCAACCTGTGGGGGGGCAGTTCGATTGCTGATACCAACTGCTTCTTCGGAGCGTGCGGAATAACGGAAAACGCAGGTACAGCTGCTGAAAAGGCAGAAGAAGATTTTGCAAATGGCACAGTGGCAGGTTTGCTGGGCGATGCGTTTGCGCAGGTTGGCGACTATCTGAAAATCAATGGCCCTGCCGACTATAGCAGCGTAGATGCGGCCATTGCCAAGGCAAATGCTTTGGAAAAAGATAACTACAAGGACTTTTCTGCTGTGGAAGCTGCTGTCAATGCGGTAGTACGCGGAAAGATGCTGTCTGAGCAGGCTGATGTAGACGCAATGGCGCAGGCTATTGAAAATGCCATTGCTGCCCTGCAATACAAGGATGCTGATTACACAAAGGTTGACGCAGCCATCGCCAAAGCAAATGCCATGAACAAGGATAACTACAAGGACTTCACCGCCGTGGAAGCCGCTGTGAATGCTGTGACCCGTGGTAAGAACCTTACGGAGCAGACCGAAGTGGATGCAATGGCGAAGGCTATTGAAGATGCCATTGCTGCCCTGCAATACAAGGATGCTGATTACACAAAGGTTGATGCAGCCATTGCCAAAGCAAATGCTCTGAACAAGGACAACCACAAGGATTTCTCCGCTGTGGATGATGCACTGAAGGCTGTTGTCCGTGACAAAAACATTACCGAACAGACGGAAGTTGACGCAATGGCAAAGGCTATTGAAGATGCGATTGCTGCCCTGCAATACAAGGACGCTGACTACACCAAGGTTGATGCAGCGATTGCCAAAGCAAATGCACTGAACAAGGATAACTACAAGGACTTCACTGCTGTGGAAGCCGCTGTGAATGCTGTGACCCGTGGCAAGAATCTTACGGAGCAGAGCGAAGTGGATGCAATGGCGAAGGCTATTGAAGATGCGATTGCTGCCCTGCAATACAAGGACGCTGACTACACTAAGGTTGATGCAGCGATTGCCAAAGCAAATGCCCTGAACAAGAATGACTACAAGGATTTCTCTGGTGTGGAAGCCGCTGTCAATGCTGTTGTCCGTGGCAAGAATATCACTGAACAGGGCGAAGTGGATGCAATGGCGAAGGCTATTGAAGATGCCATTGCTGCCCTGCAATACAAGGACGCTGACTACACTAAGGTTGATGCAGCCATTGCCAAGGCAAATGCTTTGACGAAGGACGAGTACAAAGACTTCTTTGCCGTGGAAGCTGCCGTCAATGCCGTTGTCCGTGGCAAGAACATTACGGAGCAATCCGAAGTGGATAAGATGGCGAAGGCTATCGAAGATGCGATTTCGGCTCTTGAAAAAAAGCCTGCCAGTACCAAACCGGGAACATCCGATAAGAGTCCGCAGACCGGTGATACAAGCAACCTTGCACTGTGGATTGCCCTGCTGTTTGTCAGCGGCGGTGCTGCCATTGGTACAATGGTTATCAGCAGAAAGAAAAAGTACAACAAATAATTGAATAGCGTTCCCTTGCTCAATCTTCCGAGCAAGACAAAAGCGTCGTAGCAATACGGCGCTTTTTTGTTACCCGGAAGCGACAAACAGCGGTTTTTGAATGACGGATGAAGGATACCGCCGTCAAAACAAAGCCGCTCATATCGAAGGAAAACGCCCAAAATCGCTCAGAAACTATACAGCGGGGAACGGTTTTGGGCGTTTCTATGTTTCGGGAGCAAATCGGCAATAGGCAGCGATAAGGAGGTGTCCGCTATGCCCCGTATGCCGAAATACCTCAAGAGAGAATTGGTGCTAGATCTGATTTGCCACAATCTGTAATTTCAGAGCAAACTACATGAACCCCAGAAACCCTTGCAAAACAGGGCATTCCGGGGCAAAACAAGGAGAAATAAAATAATGATAAAAGTACTTTTCATCTGCCACGGCAATATCTGTCGTTCCCCCATGGCGGAATTCGTAATGAAAAAATTAGTATCCGATGCCAGACTCACCGCCCGCTTCCAGATTGCCTCCGCGGCCACCAGCACAGAGGAAATCTGGAACGGCATCGGGAATCCGGTGTATCCGCCGGCGAAGGCGGAACTTGCGAGGCATGGGATCTCCTGTGAGGGGAAGCGGGCCCGGCAGGTGACGAGAGCGGATTATGCGGAATATGATTATTTGATTGGTATGGATGGTGCGAATATCCGCAACATGCTGCGGATATTCGGGGGAGATCCGGAGGGGAAAGTAGCGAAGCTACTTTCCTATGCGGGATCGGAACGGGATATTTCGGATCCATGGTATACGGGAGATTTTGGAACGACCTACGATGACGTTCTGGAAGGCTGTACTGCGTTCCTTGAATATTTACAACAAAACAGCAAAATCGACACATGATCTGACACTGCCAATACTGTACATATGACAAATGTGTCATGCGTGAAAAGTTCACAGAATCACCACATTTTTCTCACAATTCCTTCGCAGATGTCCTTTATCATAAGAGGCGGATAAGAGGAAAGAAATGTTCACAAGATTTTTAATGGAACAGGAGGAATGAGAATATGAGAAGATGGAATTTACCCCAGGTGAACACAAAAGTAATGTGCGCAGTGTTGGCTGCTGCCATGGTGATGACCGGATTTACAGCATGCGGAGGAACAACATCTGCGGGCACGGAGAGCGCAGCAAGTGAATCGGCAGAACAGGAGGAGACAATCGCGCCGGAGGGCACGACGGAACAGAGCACGGTGGAGCAAAGTACGGAAACAGAATCAGGTGAAGAGAAGGTAGAATCTTACCTTGGTCAGATCACTGCCATTGATGGCAATGTGATCTCCATCGCACTGGCAGAGAAGCCGGAAGCTCCCAATGGTGAAGCTCCTACCGGTGAGGCACCCAGCGGAGAAAAGCCGGATGGCCAGGCTCCTGACGGCAACGGTGGCGCTCCCAATGGTGAAGCCCCTACCGGCAAAGCACCCAACGGAGAAGCACCGAACGGTCAGAAACCAGAGAAAGACATGCTGGATCAGATGACCTTAACTCTCAGCGGAGATACTATGACTATCACAGTCAATGACGATACGATCATTACGATTGACGGAGAAGATGCCACTCTGGACGAACTTCAGGTAGGCGATACCGTATCCTTCTTCCTGGATGGTGAGATCGTAACTTCTTTAAGTGTTGGTATGCCGGAGTCGACACAGCCTATGCAGGCCCCGGAGCAAAATTAAGCTGACGTAAAAGCATGGTACCGAGAATCTCTGCCATTTCTTCCGGGGACTGGGGATCGGATTCTTTCAGCCAGGTCTCCACGACACCGACACAGCCGGTGATAATGAAGGAGCAGAGATATTCATAATTAGCATCGGATTGCGCACTTTCCAGAACCTGGAGAGTGCGCTTTTCAATCTGATCCTTCAGACGGTTGACGAAAGCCAGATCTCCATGAGGCCCGATCATGACCTTGGCCAGATCCCTGTTTCGGTCCAGAAAACGGAAGAATTCCAACAACGGCCCCTGAGAGGCCAGAGAATTGGTAACGACCGGTTTCTGCTCCATGATTTCATTAAATTCCAGGAACATTTCATCCTCGACTTTATGGAGCATATCGTAGATATCATCATAATGCAGATAAAAGGTTCCGCGGTTGATATCCACCAGTTCGGTCAGCTCCTTGACGGAGATATCCTGAATATCATGGGTTTCTAACATTTTTACCAGCCCCTGTAATAAGAGAGCTCTTGTCTTGCGCACACGGCGATCCATTTTTTCCATAAGACAATCCACCAGCCTTTCCGGGAAAAGAAGAAATCATTTCCTATATGTAATACAAATCTGAATTTTTTCTAAAATAATAGACGAACATCGCGAAAATGTCTAAAAATAAACAATCACAAAAAATCTGTAGCTTGCTTTTTCTTCCCCATTATTATATTTTGCATGTGGCAGAAAATCAACACAAGTTCATTAAATGACATTAATACAATTTCTCATCTTTGTAGTAAGTCTTTACAGATGTTTAAAAACATTTTAAACTAGAGGTGTATAAAATCAAATACATAAATAAGGGTACAAAGAGAGAAAAAGCAGGAGGGAACTATGGCAGACAACGCAGAAAAAGACAAAA
>ENA-ORCM01002659-ORCM01002659.1-human-gut-metagenome-genome-assembly--contig:-NODE-2659-length-12562-cov-4.245895_pt1 | contig 12562 bp, 9 predicted proteins | sample MGYA00242906_ERZ507928 | MGnify/ENA primary metagenome ERZ507928 (study PRJEB26167, sample SAMN06115497) | human gut metagenome | host: Homo sapiens | place: China:Shanxi | collected 2015-05-07...
GTGGATACCGCTTATTGATTTGAAAGGGCAAGCTGCCATCAGGCTGTTTGCAAAACTCAGGAGGTAAGCAATGAGGACACTACTTTCGGTGAAGTGGGGGAGTTAAAGTCACCTGCTATGCAGGTGACTTTATCCAGGCGAACGCGTTATCAGAACGCGTAGTTAAAGTTAGTACCGAACAGCCAGGCTTTACCTTCAGACTCGAACTGGTATGGGCCTTCGTTAATTTTCACGCTCTGACCGTGCATATAAGAAACACCAACGTCGACTGAAGCATCTTTATTAAATGCGTAAGTCGTACCTGCACTCAGCCAGAAACGGTCCTGGTCCGGAATGGAGATAGAACGATTCTGAGCCGGAACTGGGCTGTCATCAAAGGCGATACCGGTACGGAAGGTCCAGTTATCATCGTAGTAATAAGTGGTACCCAACGCGATGCGGTAAGCATCTTTAAAGCCTTCATGTTTCTGGAACAGCGTGTCGCCACTGGTTGAGGTCGCTTTCAGCTGCTGGAACTGACTCCAGCTGGTGTAAGCCAGGCTATAGTGAATCGCCCACTGTGGATCAACACGGTTATAACCTGACACTTCCCACATTTCAGGCAGGTTCAGCGTCAGATAACCCGATTGCGTTGCGCCACCTGTCGCGGTAGGAATTGGCAAACCGTAGTTATTAAACGCACGATTAAGATCGCTGCTGTAGTTACCTTTGAAGTCAATTTTCACTTCAGAACGGTAGGTCAGTGCATAGCGGTTATTTTTATCCAGTTCATACAGGATTCCGGCGTTCCAGCCAAAGCCCCACTGGTTACCGTTCAGATGAGCGATTTTGGTATTACTGTCGATACCGTTGGCGGTAGCTGCCAATGCTTGCCCTTGAGGAGTTTGCCCGGCAGGAGATTGCATAATCTGACCAGCAACCAACTGCCCCAGATCGCCTGCGAAACGTTCAATTTTCGCGCGAGCGTAGACGGCGTTGAAACCAAGACCAAAGCTCCATGCATTATTTAAGCGATACGCACCGCTTAAGTTCAGGTTCATGGTTTCAAGGTCAGTTGTACCCCCGACAGAGCCGCCTGCATAAGTATCATTAAACTCTGTTGCCAGACCATAGTTAGAGGTAATAGAAGCGCCCCAACCAAATTGGTCGTTAATCGGTGCAACAAAGTGCATGTTCGGAACCCATGCCGTAGGCGCGATGTTATCGGCTTTCAGGCTACGACCAGACGGAGACGTTCCGCTGATATTCACATCCGGGTCAATATAAACCGCACCCGCAGAAAAAGTCGGGCGGTCAAACATGGTAATCAATGCGGGGTTACGGCTAACGTTACCTGCATCATCGGCAATTGCGCCTTCCCCTGAATAAGCCCGGCCCAAGCCAGAGGAAGAAAATTCGTTTAACTGAAAGCCTGCCGACCAGGCCTGGGTGGAGATAAGTGCCACTGCGACTGCGAGAGCAGACTTTGTAAACAGGGTTTTCTGGCTCATGACCATAACCTCAATGATTTATTTTTATACAAACTATGTTACGTGCTGTAACAGGAGCGCGAAGTGTAGGGTCTGAGGTACATCTTAGAAATCAGACCAGTGGCGAGAGTATAGGTCGGACCAGCTGGAATGTTGCAAGTATGTTTCCATCTTTTTTCAAATATGATCTAAGAAACGCGATCCAGCTGGCAAAATTTGGAGGTTGCGCACTCGCGGATTCGGGTGAATTTTGTTTTAGATCATTTTTAAGTGTGATTTCGGTCACTTATCCGATTTTGCAGAATTAACAACTGGAGCAGCACTTTCCGGAAGCGTAAAATATCCACAACGTTTATCTGGCACCTTGGGTGCACATACAGAGGAAATCAACGATGAGTAAATGTAGTGCTGATGAAACCCCGGTTTGCTGCTGTATGGATGTTGGCACCATTATGGACAACTCCGACTGCACCGCGTCTTACAGCCGCGTGTTTGCAAACCGCGCAGAAGCAGAACAAACGCTGGCGGCGCTGACTGAAAAAGCCCGTAGCGTGGAATCCGAACCGTGCAAAATCTCCCCGACTTTCACTGAAGAGTCTGACGGTGTGCGCCTGGATATCGATTTCACTTTTGCCTGCGAAGCTGAAATGCTGATCTTCCAGCTGGGTCTGCGTTAATTCCTCTCGGGTACGTTCGCCCCTGTCAGTTGCTGGCAGGGGCGTTTTCTTTTCTTTCTCCTGTCTTCACTGTGTCATAGCTCCCACTTTCTTTTTTCTCCGCTTGGCTAAATGTAAAAAAATGGTTAAGACTATGATCAGGTCAGACCACTTTATTTATTTTTTTACAGGGGAGTGTTATGGGTCAGGTTTTACCGCTGGTTACCCGCCAGGGCGATCGTATCGCCATTGTTAGCGGTTTACGTACGCCTTTTGCCCGCCAGGGGACGGCTTTTCATGGCATTCCCGCGGTTGATTTAGGGAAGATGGTGGTAGGCGAACTGCTGGCACGCAGCGAGATCCCCGCTGAAGTGATTGAACAGCTGGTCTTTGGTCAGGTCGTACAAATGCCTGAAGCCCCCAACATTGCGCGTGAAATTGTTCTCGGTACCGGAATGAATGTGCATACCGATGCTTACAGCGTCAGCCGCGCTTGCGCTACCAGTTTCCAGGCAGTTGCAAACGTCGCAGAAAGCCTGATGGCGGGAACTATCCGAGCGGGGATTGCCGGTGGGGCAGATTCCTCTTCCGTATTGCCAATTGGCGTCAGTAAAAAACTGGCGCGCGTGCTGGTTGATGTCAACAAAGCTCGAACCATGAGCCAGCGCCTGAAACTCTTCTCTCGCCTGCGTTTGCGCGACTTAATGCCCGTACCGCCTGCGGTAGCAGAATATTCTACTGGCTTGCGGATGGGCGACACCGCCGAACAAATGGCGAAAACCTACGGCATCACCCGAGAACAGCAAGATGCATTAGCGCACCGTTCGCATCAGCGTGCCGCTCAGGCATGGTCAGACGGAAAACTCAAAGAAGAGGTGATGACTGCCTTTATCCCTCCTTATAAACAACCGCTTGTCGAAGACAACAATATTCGCGGTAATTCCTCGCTTGCCGATTACGCAAAGCTGCGCCCGGCGTTTGATCGCAAACACGGAACGGTAACGGCGGCAAACAGTACGCCGCTGACCGATGGCGCGGCAGCGGTGATCCTGATGACTGAATCCCGGGCGAAAGAATTAGGGCTGGTGCCGCTGGGGTATCTGCGCAGCTACGCATTTACTGCGATTGATGTCTGGCAGGACATGTTGCTCGGTCCGGCCTGGTCAACACCGCTGGCGCTGGAGCGTGCCGGTTTGACGATGAGCGATCTGACATTGATCGATATGCACGAAGCCTTTGCAGCTCAGACGCTGGCGAATATTCAGTTGCTGGGTAGTGAACGTTTTGCTCGTGAAGTACTGGGGCGTGCACATGCCACTGGCGAAGTGGACGATAGCAAATTTAACGTGCTTGGCGGTTCGATTGCTTACGGACATCCCTTCGCGGCGACCGGCGCACGGATGATTACCCAGACATTGCATGAACTTCGCCGTCGCGGCGGTGGATTTGGTTTAGTTACCGCCTGTGCTGCCGGTGGGCTTGGCGCGGCAATGGTTCTGGAGGCGGAATAATGGAAATGACATCAGCGTTTACCCTTAATGTTCGTCTGGACAACATTGCCGTTATCACCATCGACGTACCGGGTGAGAAAATGAATACCCTGAAGGCGGAGTTTGCCTCGCAGGTGCGCGCCATTATTAAGCAACTCCGTGAAAACAAAGAGTTGCGAGGCGTGGTGTTTGTCTCCGCTAAACCGGACAACTTCATTGCTGGCGCAGACATCAACATGATCGGCAACTGCAAAACGGCGCAAGAAGCGGAAGCACTGGCGCGGCAGGGCCAACAGTTGATGGCGGAGATTCATGCTTTGCCCATTCCGGTTATCGCGGCTATTCATGGCGCTTGCCTGGGTGGTGGGCTGGAGTTGGCGCTGGCGTGCCACGGTCGCGTTTGTACTGACGATCCTAAAACGGTGCTCGGTTTGCCTGAAGTACAACTTGGATTGTTACCCGGTTCAGGCGGCACCCAGCGTTTACCGCGTCTGATAGGCGTCAGCACAGCATTAGAGATGATCCTCACCGGAAAACAACTTCGGGCGAAACAGGCATTAAAGCTGGGGCTGGTGGATGACGTTGTTCCGCACTCCATTTTGCTGGAAGTCGCTGTTGAGCTGGCGAAGAAGGATCGCCCATCTTCCCGCCCTCTACCTGTACGCGAGCGTATTCTGGCGGGGCCGTTAGGTCGTGCGCTGCTGTTCAAAATGGTCGGCAAGAAAACAGAACACAAAACTCAAGGCAATTATCCGGCGACAGAACGCATCCTGGAGGTTGTTGAAACGGGATTAGCGCAGGGCACCAGCAGCGGCTATGACGCTGAAGCTCGCGCCTTTGGCGAACTGGCGATGACGCCGCAATCGCAGGCTCTGCGTAGTATCTTTTTTGCCAGTACGGACGTGAAGAAAGATCCCGGTAGTGATGCACCGCCTGCGCCATTAAACAGCGTGGGAATTTTAGGTGGTGGCTTGATGGGCGGCGGTATTGCTTATGTCACTGCTTGTAAAGCGGGGCTTCCGGTCAGAATTAAAGATATCAACCCGCAGGGCATAAATCATGCGCTGAAGTACAGTTGGGATCAGCTGGAGGGCAAAGTTCGCCGTCGTCATCTCAAAGCCAGCGAACGTGACAAACAGCTGGCATTAATCTCCGGAACGACGGACTATCGCGGCTTTGCCCATCGCGATCTGATTATTGAAGCGGTGTTTGAAAATCTCGAATTAAAACAACAGATGGTGGCGGAAGTGGAGCAAAATTGCGCCGCTCATACCATCTTTGCTTCGAATACGTCATCTTTGCCGATTGGTGATATCGCCGCTCACGCCACGCGACCTGAGCAAGTTATCGGCCTGCATTTCTTCAGTCCGGTGGAAAAAATGCCGCTGGTAGAGATTATTCCTCATGCGGGTACATCGGCGCAAACCATCGCCACTACGGTAAAACTGGCGAAAAAACAGGGCAAAACGCCCATTGTCGTGCGTGACAAAGCCGGGTTTTACGTCAATCGCATCTTAGCGCCTTACATTAATGAAGCTATCCGCATGCTGACCGAAGGTGAACGGGTAGAGCACATTGATGCCGCGCTAGTGAAATTTGGTTTTCCGGTAGGTCCAATCCAACTTTTGGATGAGGTAGGAATCGACACCGGGACTAAAATTATTCCTGTACTGGAAGCCGCTTATGGAGAACGTTTTAGCGCGCCTGCAAATGTTGTTTCTTCAATTTTGAACGACGATCGCAAAGGCAGAAAAAATGGTCGGGGTTTCTATCTTTATGGTCAGAAAGGGCGTAAAAGCAAAAAACAGGTCGATCCCGCCATTTACCCGCTCATTGGCGCACAAGGGCAGGGGCGACTCTCCGCACCGCAGGTTGCTGAACGGTGTGTGATGTTGATGCTGAATGAAGCAGTACGTTGTGTTGATGAGCAGGTTATCCGTAGCGTGCGTGACGGGGATATTGGTGCGGTATTTGGCATTGGTTTTCCGCCATTTCTCGGTGGACCGTTCCGCTATATCGATTCTCTCGGCGCGGGCGAAGTGGTTGCAATAATGCAACGACTTGCCACGCAGTATGGTTCCCGTTTTACCCCTTGCGAGCGTTTGGTCGAGATGGGCGCGCGTGGGGAAAGTTTTTGGAAAACAACTGCAACTGACCTGCAATAAGAAGGTCAAAGCTATATGAATCCGCGCTGAATGGCGGAGTGTTGGTCAAAATGTAAACGCATATTGACTATACTTACGCCATTGAGGTAAAAAACAGCGTTTCATTCGGTGAATGGATAAGGCACAATGCCGGCCACCGTTTTCTTTCTCTGGTTTCAGATGAAAGAAAACGGGCGAATCTGGTTAACAAAAGCGGTGCAATATGCAAGTTTTTATCATGCGTCACGGCGACGCAGCCCTCGATGCCGCCAGTGATTCCGTTCGTCCTCTGACCACTAATGGTTGTGACGAATCTCGCCTGATGGCGAACTGGCTGAAAGGTCAAAAAGTGGAAATCGAACGCGTTCTGGTGAGCCCGTTCCTGCGAGCCGAGCAAACACTGGAAGAAGTAGGGGATTGTCTGAACCTGCCTTCCAGTGCAGAAGTTCTGCCGGAGTTAACGCCCTGCGGCGATGTTGGTCTGGTCAGTGCCTATTTGCAGGCGTTGACCAATGAAGGTGTTGCTTCGGTACTGGTGATCTCTCACTTACCGTTAGTCGGGTATCTGGTTGCCGAGTTATGTCCGGGCGAAACGCCGCCTATGTTTACCACCTCGGCCATTGCCAGCGTAACGCTTGATGAAAGCGGAAACGGCACATTCAACTGGCAGATGAGCCCGTGTAATCTGAAGATGGCAAAAGCTATCTGATGTGTTCCAAATTATGCCCAATGAGGTAGATTCATTGGGCATAATTGCTCATCAGGCAGCGGATATCTGTCAACCTCACTACTATCGAAGACTCTCCTTATCTATAAATAAAACACTTTCTACATTCATTCGGAAATTATTCTTCTGCGCGTATCTTGATTTTGCCCAAAGTTACATGTTGAAATGAATAATGTCTGTTTGACACTCATTGTCATTTATTAATACAGATAATAGAGAAAATAGAGTTGAATAATCAGGCAGGATGTAATTGAAACTTGATTAAATTCTGGCTATAGTGTTTATATATTATATTGTCAAAAGTGGATAAATGCCAATCGCATTATATGTTCATTGTTTGTTTTTTAAGCTGTTGATATTCATTATTGATATACTTTCTATTTTTTCTAAATACTTATTCCGTATTTTTTAAGGATGTCCTTAAGATAACCTTTCTTCTGTCAATATATTAATTAAATCTACATTTACTCTTTAGTAAAATTAAATTGCATCAGGGGGGTGAAAACATCACTATGCGGCCCCACACCAAAGAATACAATTTTCTACGACCTGTTCTTTTTGGATCGCATGCCGTATTCAATGGCTGGGTATCAACATTGGGTATTGACTGAATCAATGTATTGTAATGTTTATATTTTTAATTATTTATAGTTTAAGGACAAATAATGAGTAAGTTTGTTAAAACAGCTATTGCTGCGGCAATGGTGATGGGCGTTTTCACCTCTACGGCAACAATCGCTGCGGGTAACAACGGTACTGCACGTTTTTACGGCACCATTGAAGACTCAGTGTGTTCTATCGTTCCGGACGATCACAAACTGGAAGTTGATATGGGTGATATCGGTGCCGAAAAACTGAAAAATAACGGCACCACCACGCCGAAAAGTTTCCAGATTCGTCTGCAAGATTGCGTATTTGATACTCAGGAAACAATGACCACTACCTTTACTGGTACCGTTTCTTCTGCAAATAGCGGCAATTATTACACCATTTTCAATACCGATACCGGTGCGGCATTTAACAATGTTAGCCTGGCGATCGGTGACTCTCTGGGTACCTCTTACAAAAGCGGCATGGGTATTGACCAGAAAATAGTGAAAGACACTTCTACCAATAAAGGCAAAGCGAAGCAGACACTGAACTTTAAAGCCTGGCTGGTCGGCGCAGCTGATGCGCCAGATCTGGGTAATTTCGAAGCAAATACCACCTTCCAGATTACTTACCTGTAAGGCATACCCCCATAGCGACACTGCTATGGGGTATTTAAATGGATTTTGACCGAACAAGAATAAAAACGGATAAAAACGTGTATGCCTGACCATTCTCTTTTTCGATTACGGATTCTTCCGTGGTGCATTGCGCTGGCAATGTCAGGGAGTTATAGCAGTGTCTGGGCTGAAGACGACATTCAGTTTGATTCCCGTTTTCTGGAATTAAAAGGCGACACAAAAATTGATCTGAAGCGTTTTTCCAGCCAGGGATATGTTGAGCCCGGAAAATACAATTTACAGGTTCAACTAAATAAACAGCCATTGGCGGAAGAGTACGATATTTACTGGTATGCTGGTGAAGATGACGCGAGCAAAAGCTATGCTTGTCTGACACCGGAACTGGTGGCGCAGTTTGGTTTAAAAGAAGACGTGGCGAACAATCTGCAATGGAGCCACGATGCTAAATGCCTGAAATCCGGTCAACTGGAAGGCATGGAAATTAAGGCTGATTTAAGCCAGTCCGCATTAGTCATTTCACTGCCACAGGCTTACCTCGAATATACTTACCCCGACTGGGATCCGCCTTCACGTTGGGATGACGGCATCTCCGGGATCGTCGCGGACTACAGCATCAACGCACAAACCCGGCACGAAGAAAATGGCGGTGATGATAGTAACGAGATCAGCGGCAACGGGACGGTCGGGGTTAACCTGGGGCCGTGGCGTATGCGTGCTGACTGGCAGACTAACTATCAACATACTCGCAGTAATGATGACGATGAATTCAGCGGCGATGAAACTCAAAAAAAATGGGAGTGGAGTCGCTACTATGCCTGGCGGGCGTTACCATCATTAAAAGCCAAACTGGCGCTGGGCGAGGATTACCTCAGATCCGATATTTTTGATGGTTTTAACTATGTTGGTGGCAGTGTCAGTACTGACGATCAAATGTTGCCTCCCAATCTGCGCGGCTACGCGCCAGACATTTCCGGCGTGGCACACACCACAGCAAAAGTGACCGTCAGCCAGATGGGGCGTGTGATTTACGAAACGCAGGTTCCGGCTGGACCGTTTCGTATTCAGGATCTTGGTGATTCCGTCTCCGGTACGTTGCATATTCGCATTGAAGAACAGAACGGCCAGGTGCAGGAATATGACATCAGCACCGCCTCGATGCCATACCTCACTCGCCCAGGTCAGGTTCGCTATAAGATCATGATGGGCCGTCCGCAAGAGTGGGGACACCATGTCGAGGGTGAATTTTTTTCTGGTGCTGAAGCTTCCTGGGGGATCGCTAACGGCTGGTCGTTATATGGCGGCGCACTGGGAGATGAAAACTATCAGTCTGCGGCGCTTGGCGTCGGTCGCGATTTGTCTACATTCGGCGCGGTCGCGTTTGATGTTACTCACTCGCACACCAAACTGGATAAAGACACCGCTTATGGCAAAGGTTCGCTGGACGGTAACTCCTTCCGTGTGAGTTATTCCAAAGACTTTGACCAGCTCAACAGCCGCGTCACTTTCGCTGGATATCGCTTCTCGGAAGAGAACTTTATGACCATGAGCGAGTATCTGGATGCCAGTGACAGCGGAATGGTACGCACGGGCAACGACAAAGAGATGTACACCGCCACTTATAACCAGAACTTCCGCGATGCGGGTGTTTCGGTTTATCTCAACTATACCCGCCATACCTACTGGGATCGCGAGGAGCAGACAAACTACAACATCATGCTCTCGCACTATTTCAATATGGGCAGTATTCGTAATGTCAGCATCTCGATGACTGGCTACCGTTACGAGTATGACAACCAGGCCGACAAAGGCATGTACATTTCGCTCAGTATGCCGTGGGGCGACAACAGTACCGTTAGCTATAACGGTAACTATGGCAGTGGGACGGACAGCAGTCAGGTCGGTTATTTCAGCCGTGTCGATGACGCGACTCACTATCAGTTGAACGTCGGCACCAGTGACAAACACACCAGCGTTGACGGCTATTACAGCCATGATGGTTCGCTGGCGCAGGTTGACCTCAGTGCGAACTACCATGAAGGGCAATACACCTCTGCGGGCTTGTCGTTACAGGGCGGCGCAACGCTTACTGCCCACGGTGGCGCACTTCACCGTACCCAGAATATGGGCGGGACACGCTTGTTGATTGATGCCGATGGCGTTGCCGATGTTCCGGTGGAAGGTAACGGGGCTGCTGTTTATACCAATATGTTTGGTAAAGCCGTCGTTTCTGACGTTAACAATTATTATCGCAATCAGGCGTATATCGACCTCAACAAATTGCCGGAAAACGCCGAAGCAACCCAGTCGGTGGTACAAGCCACGCTAACTGAAGGGGCGATTGGCTACCGCAAATTTGCCGTCATCAGTGGTCAAAAAGCGATGGCGGTGCTGCGTTTACAAGACGGCAGCCATCCTCCGTTTGGCGCAGAAGTAAAAAATGATAACGAGCAGACAGTGGGCCTTGTCGATGATGACGGCAATGTTTATCTGGCTGGGGTGAAACCTGGCGAACACATGAGTGTGTTCTGGAGTGGTGTTGCGCATTGCGATATCAACCTGCCGGACCCGCTGCCTGCCGATCTGTTTAACGGCTTGTTACTGCCATGCCAGCATAAAGGCAACGTCGCGCCGGTTGTTCCTGATGACATAAAGCCTGTCATTCAGGAGCAGACGCAACAGGTGACACCCACCGATCCCCCTGTTTCTGTTTCAGCTAACCAATAACGTGATTAAGGAATGATCCATGTCTGATTTACTTTGCTCTGCCAAATTGGGTGCTACGACGCTAGCGTTACTGCTTAGCGCTGCCAGTTTGTCTGCCCAGGCTTCTGTAACGCCAGATCGTACCCGTTTGATATTTAATGAAAGCGACAAATCAATCAGCGTGACGCTGCGCAATAACGATCCGAAACTCCCTTATCTGGCTCAAAGCTGGATTGAAGATGAAAAGGGTAACAAGATCACCTCGCCGTTAACTGTGCTGCCGCCAGTGCAACGCATCGATTCAATGATGAACGGGCAGGTAAAAGTGCAGGGAATGCCGGATATCAACAAATTGCCAGCCGATCGTGAAAGCATGTTCTACTTTAACGTGCGCGAGATCCCGCCAAAATCAAACAAACCCAATACCCTGCAAATCGCGCTGCAAACGCGTATCAAGTTGTTCTGGCGACCAAAGGCGCTGGAAAAGGTCAGTATGAAAAGTCCGTGGCAGCACAAGGTGACGCTCACCCGCAGCGGTCAGGCATTTACCGTCAATAACCCAACGCCGTACTACGTGATTATCAGCAACGCCAGTGCGCAGAAAAACGGTAATCCAGCTGCAGGGTTCTCGCCTCTGGTCATTGAGCCGAAAACCACGGTACCGCTGAATGTGAAAATGGATAGCGTACCGGTGCTGACTTACGTCAACGACTTTGGCGCACGGATGCCGCTGTTCTTCCAGTGCAATGGCAACAGCTGCCAGGTGGATGAAGAGCAGAGCCGCAAAGGCTGATGACGGGGGGAGTTATGAGTCAAAAGTTTGTAGTGGGCGCAGGGCTGCTGGTATGCAGTGTCTGTAGTTTATCTGCTATGGCTGGTAGTAAACCCGTGGATTTAATTCTGCGCGTGTTGGTCGATGCTCCGCCACCCTGTTCAATCAAGGGCAGCCAGGTAGAGTTCGGCAATATGATTGCTGATAACGTTGATGGCACCAATTATCGGCAAGATGCGAAATACACGTTGAACTGCACAAACAGTCTTGCTAACGACTTGCGGATGCAACTTAAGGGCAATACCTCAACGATTAACGGCGAAACGGTACTCAGTACCAATATCACCGGGCTGGGCATTCGGATAGAAAATAGCGCCGATAACTCATTATTTGCCGTCGGTGAAAATAGCTGGACGCCATTTAATATCAATAACCAGCCACAGTTGAAGGCTGTACCTGTGAAGGCAAGCGGGGCGCAACTTGCTGCGGGCGAGTTTAACGCCAGTTTGACCATGGTGGTGGACTATCAATGAGAAAGACTTTCTTAACCCTGCTTTGTGTCAGTAGCGCCATAGCTCATGCTGCTGATGAAGACATCACCTTTCACGGGACATTATTGTCACCGCCAACCTGTAGCATCAGCGGTGGTAAAACCATTGAAGTCGAATTTCGCGATCTCATTATCGACGACATCAACGGCAACTATGGTCGTAAAGAGGTGCCATATGAACTCACTTGTGACTCGACGACCCGTCATCCAGATTGGGAGATGACCCTCACCTGGACTGGTACACAAACCAGTTTTAATGATGCAGCAATTGAAACTGATGTACCCGGTTTTGGTATCGAGCTTCAGCACGATGGTCAGCGTTTTAAACTCAATACTCCGCTTGCTATCAACGCCACTGATTTTACGCAAAAGCCGAAGCTGGAGGCCGTACCGGTAAAAGCGAGTGATGCTGTGTTAAGCGATACGAATTTTTCGGCTTACGCAACATTACGGGTGGATTATCAATGAATAAATCAATGATTCAGTCCGGTGGTTACGTCCTGTTAGCGGGGCTGATATTGGCAATGAGTAGCACGTTATTCGCGGCAGATAATAATCTGCATTTCTCCGGTAATTTATTAAGTAAATCCTGTGCGCTGGTGGTGGATGGCCAATATCTGGCAGAGGTGCGCTTTCCCACGGTCAGTCGTCAGGATTTGAACGTTGCAGGCCAGTCCGCTCGTGTACCCGTAGTCTTTAAGCTGAAAGATTGCAAAGGGCCGGCGGGATACAACGTAAAAGTCACGCTCACGGGGGTAGAAGACAGCGAACAACCCGGTTTTCTGGCACTGGATACGTCATCAACCGCTCAGGGAGTGGGAA
>ENA-ORCM01002660-ORCM01002660.1-human-gut-metagenome-genome-assembly--contig:-NODE-2660-length-12558-cov-2.950725_pt1 | contig 12558 bp, 7 predicted proteins | sample MGYA00242906_ERZ507928 | MGnify/ENA primary metagenome ERZ507928 (study PRJEB26167, sample SAMN06115497) | human gut metagenome | host: Homo sapiens | place: China:Shanxi | collected 2015-05-07...
GATGACGATCAATTCTTTCTGCGAACTGGTCGCAACCTCGACTCAAAGTAATCCTCCTGATAAAGCAATGCAGTCGCCTCAGGAAAAGTTTGACCGCTAGATGAACGCTATCTTTTTGAAGACGTTCAATCTTAGAAATTATGAGGAAGACCCTCTTTCTGCCGGCGAAATCCTCCTATTTACAAAATTGGAATCCATTGATCGCCGGGACCGGTTTGCGACAACAGCTCTTTACTTAGCTGCTCCGGCGATTCTTAAATTAAGAGGCTTAAAAGGCGGCTACGATGTGAGAAGGATCTTTTCCTTGGCCGCTTATAAAGCTATGGAAGGCGGGACTGCTAAGAACAAGGAGCTGCAAATTCTCATCGGCGATCTCTTCGAAGATGAAAACTTGAGAAAAGCGGTCCATCGAATTTGGTATGTCTTTAAGGACGCGAGAGGCAATCCGGAAAAATGCGCCAGAGGACTTCGAGACCTCGCCGACGGGATTTATCTGCAGGCGATGAAGGCAGAACAGGCTCGAAAGGCCTCGTAGGATTCTGTAAAAACTATTAGTAAAAACGCGTCAAAAGATGACTTCCCGGCCGTAAAAAGGCAGAAGTCGGTCTAAATCAATTTGTTAAAATAGCCATTTGCATCTTTTCTTTGTCGCTGGATTGGCGCCCGTATGTCTCTTGAGCAAGATAATAAAGTCAACGATTACTCCGAAAAATCGATTCGCATTTTGAAAGGTCTTCAGCCGGTTAAACAACGCCCCGGTATGTATACCTTGACGGATTGTCCTTTGCACATTATTCAGGAGGTCATCGACAACGCGACGGACGAGGTTTTAGCGAATTTCGCCAACCGAATCATCCTGACCGAACACGCTGACGGATCGATTTCCGTAGAAGATAACGGACGCGGCATTCCGGTCGGTATTCATCCGGAAGAGAAGGTTCCAGTTGTTGAAATCGTTTTCACTCGTCTGCATGCCGGCGGTAAATTCGACAAAGGTGCCGGCGGTGCCTATTCTTTCTCCGGCGGTTTGCACGGCGTCGGTGTTTCTGTCACCAATGCGCTGTCCTCTCGCCTGGAAGTAACCGTTTGGCGTGACGGTCTCGAAAGCTCAATTACTTTCGAGGACGGTTTTGTTACGGTGCCTTTGAACAGTGTTAAAACTCCTCGACCAAAGAAAGCGACCGGAACGAGGGTTCGCTGCTGGCCGGACGGAAAGTATTTCGACACGCTCACGATTCCTAAGAATCAGTTGATCCGCCTCTTGAGAAGTAAGGCAGTTTTGCTTCCGGGCTGCGAGGTGGTCTATCGCAATGAAAAAGACAACATCGAACAGGTCTGGAAATACGAAGGCGGTCTCAAGGAATATTTGACCGAACAGCTGGACCGTCCTCCGTTGGTTCAGCCTTTCGAAGCTCAGGGCTTTGCCGGAGCGGACGACGATACCTTTTCTCAGGGCGAAGGCGCCGGCTGGGTCGTTTGCTGGACAGATGAAGGTCAGCTGGAACGTGAGAGCTACGTGAACCTGATTCCGACACCGCTCGGCGGCACTCATGAAGCTGGTTTGCGCGACGGCGTCTTCCAAGCCATGAGAAGTTTCATGGAAACCCATGGCTTGGGCGCTAAAGGCATCAAGATGATCGTGGATGACGTGTTTGCGCGTGCCAGCTTTGTCTTGAATGCAAAAGTACTGGACCCTCAGTTCCAGGGACAGACCAAAGAAAAATTGATCAGCCGAGATGCGCTGAAGCTGGTTTCCAGCTTTGTGCGTCCGCAGATGGAGTTCTGGCTCAACAGCCACGTTGAAGAGGGCCGCAAGCTTGCTGAAATGTTTATCAAGCAGGCACAGGCGCGCCAGCATTCCGCTCAGAAAATCGAAAAGAGAAAAGGATCTTCTGTTGCGGTTCTTCCGGGCAAACTTACGGATTGCACGAGCGGCGATATTTCCCGCAATGAACTCTTCCTGGTGGAAGGTGACTCTGCGGGCGGTTCGGCTAAGAAGGGACGCGATAAAGAATATCAAGCCATTCTTCCTCTTCGCGGTAAAGTTTTGAACACATGGGAAGTCGATCAGAACCTGCTTTTCGGCAACAAAGAAATTCACGATATTTCGGTTTCTATCGGTGTCGATCCCCACAAGATCGGTGAGAAGCCCGATATTTCAAATCTTCGTTACGGCAAGATCTGCATCATGGCCGATGCCGACGTGGATGGCTCTCACATTGAAGTGCTCCTGCTGACGCTTTTCTACAAGCACTTTTCCTACCTTATGGAGACAGGGCATATCTACATTTCGATGCCGCCGCTCTTTAAGGTTTCGGTTCCGAACAAAGGAAAGAAGAAAGAACGCCGAATTTACTGCTTGAACGAAGAAGAGCTGAAAAAGACAGTCGAGAAACTCAAAAAAGAAAAATTTACCGATGCTCAGATCGTTATCTCACGATTCAAAGGTCTCGGCGAAATGGATTGGGAAGAACTCAAAGAGACTTCTTTGGATCCCGAAACCCGCAGACTTTTGCCGGTGAAGGTCGGACTACCGGGCGACGATTTAACCGGAAAGGCCATGCAGATTCTCATGGGAAATAAAGAAGCCGACGCACGTAAGCAGTGGATCGAACGCCACGGCGACCAGTTCGAACCTGATATTTAACTGAGCGCAATAAATGCCTAAGAAACCAAGACGCAAATTAACGGAAGCTGATCAGACCGAGCTTTTTGAAGAAATCGACGGAAAGGCGGTTCTGCCCGCAGCTGAAGACGAAGAGCCCCAAGAGAAGAAAGGAAAAGCTAAAAAAGCTCAGCCGGAACCCGAAGAAGACATCGGTAAGGGAACCGGTTTCCTCTTTGATATGCTAGAGGAGGAGCCGGAACATTCTCCTGAGGCAGAAAAGTCTTCCTCCGAGGGTGAAAAGAAATTAGAGTTTCAACCGGAAGATGCAACAGCAGAGTTGGCTGAACCGGCTTCTGAACCGAAGAATGAAGATTCTCTAGAAGAAGCCGAGCAGCTCGCTCAAAACCTGATGCGTGAAGATGCTTCTGACATGAAGGAAGAGCTTCAGGAAGTTGCGGACGAAGTTGAAGAAGCAGAATTGGTTCCTGCGCCTGCACAGCCCCGTGGTTCTGACATCGTCGAAGAAGCTCTGAAGCATGCCGACACAGACTGCGATGAATTAACGCTTGCATACTTTGCAAGCCGCGCTTATTTGGAATACGCTATTTCTGTGGTAAAAGGCCGTGCATTGCCGGACGTCTGCGACGGCATGAAGCCTGTCCAGAGAAGAATTCTCTACGCAATGAAGCGGCTCGGCCTGAATCCGGATGTCAAAACGGTTAAGAGTGCTCGAGTCGTCGGTGAAGTCTTAGGTAAGTATCATCCGCACGGTGACTCGGCCGCTTACGACGCTATGGTTCGTTTGGCGCAGGACTTCACGATGCGCTATCCGTTGGTTCAAGGTCAGGGTAACTTCGGTTCGGCTGACGGCGACGGTGCTGCGGCTATGCGTTACACCGAAGTCCGCCTTTCTAAGTATGCCGATCTTCTGCTTGGCGAACTGGACAAAGGAACCGTCAAATTTATTCCGAACTACGACGGAACCCATAAAGAACCAGTTTTACTGCCGGCCCGTCTGCCGGTGCTTTTATTGAACGGCTCCAGCGGTATTGCGGTCGGTATGGCAACCGAAATTCCGTCCCACAATCTTACGGAAGTCGGAGAGGCTGCCATTGAAGTGATCCGTAATCCTGAGATCACGACGGACGAATTGCTTGAAATTGTTAAAGGTCCGGATTTCCCGGGCGGTGCTCAGGTTATATCTTCTGCCTCTGACATTAAGAATGTTTATCGAAGCGGTTACGGCAACCTGCAGGTTCGCGCCACTTACCACTTTGAAGAGCTTTCCAGGGGCCAGTGGCAGTTAGTTTTTGACAGCGTTCCGTATAAAGTTTCCGTCATGAAGGTGATGTCGGAACTGGAAGCGCTCACTAATCCTAAGGCACCGCAAGGTAAGAAGTCTCTGACTGCAAAACAGCAGCAGGACAAGCAGCTGATCATGAACGTCATGAGCGGCATGAGAGACGAGTCGAGTGCTGAGGCACCTGTACGCTTGGTCATCGATCCGAAATCGAAATCCATTGATCGAGAAGAGCTCGTCAGCACCATTCTCAGTAAGACCAGTCTTGAAACCTCCTGCAAGTTCAACCTTGTGGTGATCGGCATTGACGGCAAACCTCGTCAAAAAGGTTTGAAAGACATTCTTTCCGAATGGGTTAGCTTTAGACTGCGTACGGTTCGCGCTCGATCTCAGACTTCTTTAAATGAAGCTGAAGCTCGTATCCATACGTTGGAAGGTCGTCTCATTGTTCTCGTTGATATTGAGGAAGTGATTCGCATCATTCGCGGTACGGACGATCCCAAGAAAGAACTGATAACGCATTTCGGATTGTCTGATACGCAGGCCGAAGACATCCTTGAAATCAAACTGCGTCAGTTGGCCTCTCTCGATGAAGTCAAACTCCGTAAAGAGCTGGAGAAGCTTCGGAATGAAGCTGAACGTCTGCGCGGCTTGCTGACGGATGAAAAGAAACTGAGAAGAGAAGTCACCAAAGAGATCCGTCAGGATATTGACACCTATGGCGACGAAAGACGCACACTCATTGAAGAAGCCAAGGGCGCTTCGATTGCGAAACAGGTGATTGATGAACCTGTCACAGTGATCGTGAGTGAAAAGGGCTTCCTGCGTTCAAGACAAGGTCATGGATTTGACGCTCGTGCCATGAACTTCAAGCTGGGCGACAAGTATCGCTGCTCTATGGAATGCCGCAGTGTCGACAATTTGTATATCTTGTCGAACACCGGACGCATTTACAGTATTCCGGTTTCTTCTCTGCCGAGTGCCAGAGGCGAGGGGACTCATGTGAGCGCGTTCGTCCAATTCCAGGACGGAGATGTTCCCTTTGACTACATTTGCGGTGCGCCCGATACCGTCTTGCTGTTTACCTCAGACGCAGCCATGGGCTTCTTCTGCAAGATGTCTGATCTTGCAGTCCGTCAGAGAGGCGGCAAATCCTTCTTTATCTTGGACGGAGCTAAACCGCTTCCGGTTCAGGTTTCAACACCGTTGACCGGCTGGATCGCCGCGTTGTCTTCGAGCGGCCGATTGGTTGTCTTCACGACGGATGAACTCAGAGCTCTTTCGAGCGGCGGCAAGGGCACCACAATCATGGCGCTCCAGGACGATGAGAAACTGGTCGCAGCCGTTCCGATTTCTCCGAACGGAGTCGTGGTGGTCGGAAAAGGCCGCGGCGGCAAGATTCAGGAACTTTTGGTCGGTCCTCGCTCCATTGAAGACTACCGAACACGGAGAGGCCGTAAGGGCCGGTTCGTTGAGGCTAAATGGGAGTTCTTAGGTTTGAAGCCTTATAAGCTTGAGACTGCCAATAAAGGTGACGATAGCGAAGAGGTTGAAGAAAGCACGATCATCTAAGAGCTTCAGACTCAAATACAAGGCGCTTGTTCCCGCGGGAACGGCGCCTTTTCCTAAAAGGGGGCCCTGAAAAAAGTTTCTCTTATTGTTGGCCCCTAAAATGTGCACAGGCAACATGTGCATCGGAGGATAAGATGCTTTGGAAAGACAGAGAGGGCAGCAGCAACGTAGAAGACCGCCGAGGTGAAGGCGGTGGTCCGAGATTCCCTATGCCGAGAGGCAAGCTGGGATTAGCTGTCTTAGCGGTTGTTTTAGTTGCCGGTTATTACGGCATCGATCTGACGCCGCTATTAGGCTTGGATTCTCCGATGCCTACTCAGACACAAAGTTCAATCTACCAGCCGAGTGCTCAGGAGCAGGAACTGGCGAAGTTTTCTTCTGTGGCACTGAGAACAACAGAAGAAACTTGGGGCCGAATTTTTACTCAGTCCGGTAAAAGGTATATTCCTCCGAAAATGGTGCTTTATTCCGGAAGCACCAGAACCGCATGCGGATACGGTCAGGCTGCGATGGGTCCGTTCTACTGTCCATCCGACCACAAGCTTTATGTGGACCTCTCTTTCTATAAAGACATGCAGAGAAAACTGGGAGGCGGAGGAGACTTCGCTTTGGGTTACGTCTTAGCTCATGAAGTCGGACACCATGTTCAAACGCTTCTCGGCATTTCTTCTCAAGTTCAGAAGCTGCAGTCTCAAGTCAGCCCTAAAGAAGCCAACAGGCTTTCCGTCAAACTTGAACTCCAAGCCGACTGTTTGGCAGGCGTCTGGGGACACGATATGCAAAGACAGGGCATCCTAGAGAAAGGAGACCTGCAGGAAGCTTTACGGACAGCAACTGCAATCGGAGACGACAGACTGCAGCGTGAAGCTCAGGGAAGAGTCGTGCCGGATAGTTTTACACATGGAACATCTGAACAGCGTTATTACTGGTTTAAGACAGGATTCGATACCGGAAATCCTGAGATGTGCAATACCTTTAAGGCCGGCGCCGGTCCGCAGTAACCCAAAAACAAAAAGTCCGACGAAAAAAAGTCGGACTTTTGCATGAAGCTAACGAGAATTACTCGTCTGTGCCAACCATAACGTTGGAAACCTTGATGACGGCATAGACTTTCTTGCCGACTTCGAGCTTCAGGGAGTCAGCAGAAGCTGTAGTGATAGAAGCAACAACGCGTTCGCCGCCTTTAGTCTCGATATCAACTTCGGTAGAAACCGGGCCTTTTTTGATAGAGAGAACTTTGCCTTCGAGAACGTTACGTGCGGATAATTTCTTTAAATTCATTTAGTTAGGTGATTAAAAAATCAACGAAAGTTTAAGAAGTTCTCAGTCTGTCGTAAAAAGCGAGGTCTCGCTTGTAAATGAGAGAATAACGACTGAGGGCTTGAGGAAAAAGTTGTTTTGCATGTAAGGGTAAAACTATTCTGAATTTAGAAATGGCTAGATGCTTCAACTGCAAAAACACTCGCTTTTGTCTTTTGTGGAAATAATTTCTTACAAGAAAGCATGCTTTCTTAATAATATTCGAAGTGCTTTTGAATTTTAAGAAAACTAAAGCAGGTGTGTAAATCTTAAGAACAAACCCTTAGCAAGCAATTGAAGAAACTTTACATCTATGTTGTGCGGAACTATAGTTCACCGCAGAAAAAGAAGAATAGTTCCAAGAAGAAAACAATATATTTGACGGAGCGCCCGATAGCTTTTGGGTTCTTTTTTAAGCCTCCGGTCTCGCCGTCCTTCATGGGATATTTGTCGGCGGGAAGTTCCAAGACTAAATCAAAGTCAAACAGCAAAAAGAGGGATTTTTGCTTGATTTGCCTTTGAACTAAGGAGAAATATTCATGAAATTATCAGTACTTGCCACCTCAGTTCTGCTTGCTGCCGTTTCTACCGGTGCATATGCCTATACACCGGGCACCTACACGGGCGCCATTGCTGGCCAGAACGGACCGGTCAAAGTCGAAGTAACGACTTCAGCGGACAAGATTCTTTCCGTCAAGATCGTTGATCAAAAGGAAACGGAGGGTATCGGCTCCAAGGCAGTTGCCGCTCTTCCGGCTGAAATCGTTAAAGCACAGTCTGCAGATGTCCAAGGCGTCGCCGGTGCTTCTGTTTCTTCTGCCGCCATCAAGAAAGCTGTTCAGGAATGCCTGAACCAGGCTCAGGGCAAGAAAGCCGCTCCTCTGGCTCTCAAGAATGGCAATTTTGAAGGCAAAGCATACGGCAATAACGGCTGGCTGACCGTTGAAGTTACGATTAAAGACAACAAGATTATCGACATTAAGACACCGGGCCAGAGAGAAACGAAATATTTAGGCGACACGGCAATCCGTGAAATCGGTAAAGACGTTCTGCAGTATCAGACGCTCAATGTTGACAACATCGCCGGTGCGACGGTCACAAGTACCGCCCTGAAGACAGCCATTGCTCAGGCAATTGAAAAAGCCGGCGGCGACATCGCAGCATTCCAAAAACCCGTTTCTGAAAAGATCAAGAAAGTTGCCGGGATAGCCAAGGACAGTGCAGATCTCATCATCGTAGGTGCTGGCGGCGCCGGTCTTTCCGCTGCTGTCACAGCTAAAGATTTAGGCGTTAAGAACGTTTTGGTTTTGGAAAAGATGCCCGTGATCGGCGGAAACACACTTCGCTGCGCATCTGCATTTAATGCAGCTGACCCTGATAGACAGAAAGCGCTTCCGATGACCGAAACACTGAAGGAAGCTGTGGTTAAAGCAATCAGCGAAAAACCTGTCAGCGAAGAACACGCCAAGCTAATGGCCGACGTCAAAGCCAAGTATGAAGCCTACTTGAAGAGCGGTTCTAAGACTCTCTTTGACTGCCCTGAATGGCATGCTCTCCAAACTTATAACGGCGGCGACAAAGTCGGTCAGATTCCTCTGATCAGGCAGTATTCCAACAATGTACTCGATACGCTGCACTGGATGCAGTCTAAAGGTTCTCCTGTGATGGACCGCGTCAGCCAGGGCGCTGGCGCTCTCTGGCAGCGTACACACCAGCTCGATGCTCCTGCAGGTCTCGGCCTGATTGATCCTCTGTATCAGTCTGCCGTCAAACAGGGCGTTAACTTCAAGCTGGGTATGCGCGTTCAGGACCTTATCCTCAATGACAAGGGCCGCGTGATCGGCGTGACTGCAACCGACAAGGTTGGCAATAAGTACGAATTCACATCCAAGGACGGTGTCATTCTGGCTACCGGCGGCTATTCCCAGAACAAAGAAATGCGTCGGAAGTCTGCTCCGCACCTCACTCCGGAAATGGTTTCTACGAACCAGCCGGGTGCAACCGGTGACGGTATTGTTATTGCCACAAGACACGGCGCAGATACAACCGGCATGAACTACGTTCAGGTTTATCCGCTGGCTACTCCGGGTACCGGCGCTCTGCAGGGCCGCGCCCGCAAGATGTCAGGTTTGGACGATGTGATTGACGTCAACAAGAACGGTGAACGCTTCGTCAAAGAAGATGCGCGCCGCGACGAATTCGTTGCCGCGATCAAGAAGCAGCCCGGCGGAGTTGTTTACGATATCAACGATTCCTCGATCGTTAAACCGCTCAACAGCTTTAACGAAGATGTTGAAACTTTGGTCAGCATCGGCCGTATCTACAAGGCTGATTCTTTAGCTGATTTGGCTAAACAGCTCGGTATGCCTGCTGATAAGCTCGAAGCAACGGTGGCTGAATTCAATAAGATGGTTGAAGCTAAGAACGATCCGAAGTTCGGACGCAAACTCTTTGATCGTCCTATCGTTAAACCTCCGTTCTATGCTACACCGCGTGCACCTTCGATCCATCACACTATGGGTGGTTTGCAGATTTCGACCAATGCTCAGGTCTTGGATAAGAACGGCAAGCCGATCCCCGGCCTCTATGCAGCCGGTGAAGTGACAGGCGGTATCCATGGCTCTAACCGTTTAGGCGGTAATGCCACGGCTGATGTTTTAACGTTTGGCAGAATTGCGGCTAAGTCTGCTGTTGCTCACAAGTAAGATAGAGCCAAATAATTGACGATTGCGGCCGGATTTTTCGGCCGCTTTAGTTTGCTGCATAGCAAAACAGATCCCGAAGGACCTGTTGACATCGCACTGCTTAACGCGGATTAAGCGTTGTGAGCAGCCATTTTTTCCTTAATAAGGTCAGCTAGAACCTTGACGCCTTGGTCAATCTTTTCCGGAGGAACCGTCACGAAGGACAAGCGCATCTGGTTGAACTTCGGCTCATTGGCGTAGAAAGCGGAGCTCGGAACATAAGCGACTTTTCTGTCGAGCGCTTCTTTCATCATGTCGTCGGTGTTGATGTATTCCGGCAGTGTGACCCAAATGAACATACCGCCGTCAGGTTTAGTCCAAGTTGTGCCTTCGGGAAAGTAACGTTCTAATGCATCGAGCATGCAGTGGCACTGAGTTCTGTAAAGAGCGCGGACATCCGGCATGTGCGTCTTCATAAGGCCTTCATCAAGGCAGCGGGCAGAAATCAGCTGCGTGAATGTAGACGTATGGAGGTCAACGGCCTGCTTAATCGTTGTGAGAGGATCAAGCGCAGGCTTCGGCCCGATGATGTAACCGAGACGGAAACCGGGAGACAGAACTTTGGAGAATGTTCCCATTGTCAGAGTACGTTCCGGGGCATAGCAGCGAATCGGCTTCGGAGGCTGACGGTCATACCAAAGTTCGCCGTAGGGGTTGTCTTCCAAAATCCAGAAATCGTATTCACGGGCTTTTTCAGCGAGTTTCTTACGTCTTTCTTCAGTAATCGTGATGCCTGTCGGGTTCTGGAAAGTCGGCATGACATAGGCAAAACGAATGCCGCTGAATTCTGGTCCGATTAAATCCGGGTTCAAGCCATGTTCATCCGTCGGGAGCGTGACAAATTCAGGACGCTGGAGTTTGAAAGCAGACAATGCACCGAGGTAAGTCGGATCTTCGACTGCAACCTTGGAACCTTCATCGATGTAGGCGAGGGCCATTAAATCCAAAGCCTGCTGAGAACCGGAAACGATTTGAATGCAGTCAGGGTCAACGGGAGCACCTAATTCAGCTTCATGAGCGGCAATGGCCTTGCGAAGAGCGGGTTCACCTTCGGTACTGGAGTACTGGAGGGCACGGGTGCCTTGTGTTTCTAAAACCCAGTCGGTCGCTTTTTCAATGGCTTTGACCGGGAAGCTCTTAGGAGAGGGCAGGCCGCCAGCAAAAGAAATGACATCGGGCTGGCTCGCCAGTTTGAGGAGTTCACGAATAATGGAACGCTGAGAGGATCTTGCGCGGATCGATTTTGGAGGTGTTAAAGAATTGTCAGACATAGTGCGCATTCCTGCGATAAATAAAAACATCGGAGCCAAAAAGCTCCAAAAAATAAAGACCTTGTAGTTGAGCTGTTTGTGGCAGCCTTTATTGCGGGTATCGGAAAACCAAAATGGGCAGAAGTGGTGATAATCACTCCCCTTATTGCCCGCATTCAGAAAATCTTACATCAGCAGAGGTTGAAAATACGAAAAGTGACACCAAATAGTGTCATAGGCCTGAATTATTCAACAGAGGTATCGCTTAATGTCTGAAAACAAGAAAGAGACGCTCGGTTTCCAAACCGAGGTGAAACAGATGCTCCATCTGATGGTGCATTCTCTTTATTCCAACCGCGAGATTTTCTTGCGTGAATTGGTGTCCAACGCTTCGGACGCCATCGACAAGCTGCGTTTTGCCGCAATCGACAATCCTTCCTTGCTTGCCGACGATCCGCATCCTTCGATCCGAGTCGGTGTAGATGAACAGAAGCAGGAAATCACGGTCAGCGACGATGGTATCGGCATGACGCGTGCAGAAGTGATTGAACACTTAGGTACGATCGCCAAGAGCGGTACAAGAGAATTTTTTGCCCGCTTATCCGGAGATCAGAAGAAAGACTCTCAGCTTATCGGACAGTTTGGTGTCGGTTTTTATTCTTCCTTTATCATCGCCGACAAAGTAACCGTTATTACCCGTAAAGCCGGTGATCCGGCCGATGCCGCTACAAAGTGGGAAAGCAACGGCGAAGGCGAATTTACGGTTGAAAATACAACCCGCGATCATTTTGGTACGGACGTCATTCTCTCTGTTAAGAGCGAGGACCGCGATCTGGTGAGCAAGTATCGTCTGCGCACGATCCTTCAGCGCTATGCCGACCATATCTCCACGCCGATTTTAATGAGCAAGGATGAATACAAGGACGATAAAGTTATTGACACCGGAGAATGGGAAGCGATCAACACCGGTGCAGCTCTTTGGGCACGTCCGAAGAATGAAATTACTGAAGACCAGTACAAAGAGTTCTATCACCACGTTTCTCACGACTCTACCGATCCGCTTTGCTGGACGCACAACAAGGTTGAAGGCAAGAACGAATACATCCAGCTTCTGTATGTTCCGTCTGCCGCTCCGTTTGACCTTTGGGACAGAGAAAACGTACATGGCGTGAAGCTGTACGTGAAACGTGTCTTCATTATGGATGACACGAACCGGCTGCTTCCGCACTATCTGCGCTTCATTAAGGGTGTGATCGATTCCGAAGATCTTCCGCTCAACGTCAGCCGTGAAATTCTTCAGCAGACCCGCGACCTTCGTATCATTCGCGACGGTACGACAAAGCGTGTTCTTTCCATGCTGGAAGACCTTGCCGCCAACAGAGCTTCCGATTACGACAAGTTCTGGGCGCTGTTCGGCAATGTGCTGAAAGAAGGCCTGGGCGAAGATCCGACCAATAAAGAGCGTATTGCCAAACTTCTGAGATTTGTTTCCACGGGAAGCGAAGGCAAGGCCGATGTCACCCTTGAAGGTTATATCAGCCGTATGAAGACCGGTCAGGACACCGTTTACTATGTGATCGGTGATACACCTGAAGCAGCCGCCAAGAGCCCGCTGCTCGAACTCTTCAAGAAGAAGGATATCGAAGTACTGCTCATCAGCGGCCCGATCGATCGCTGGATGATGCAGTTCTTGACTGAATTCCAGGGCAAGAAGCTTGTCAATATCGCAAAGGGCGACCTTGATCTCGGCGACTTGGCAGACAAGGAAGAAAAGGAAGAGAAAGA
>ENA-ORCM01002666-ORCM01002666.1-human-gut-metagenome-genome-assembly--contig:-NODE-2666-length-12548-cov-3.923102_pt1 | contig 12548 bp, 10 predicted proteins | sample MGYA00242906_ERZ507928 | MGnify/ENA primary metagenome ERZ507928 (study PRJEB26167, sample SAMN06115497) | human gut metagenome | host: Homo sapiens | place: China:Shanxi | collected 2015-05-07...
CGCTACTTACCGGATTATCCGAATCTGGCAGAATTGAAAGCACATTATCAACGCGGCGGACTGGGCGACGTAAAAGTGAAACGTTTCCTGAACTCTATTATGCAAGAAATACTTGAACCGATTCGCAATCGCCGCAAAGAATTCAGCAAAGATATTCCCGCTGTCTACGAAATGCTCCAAAAAGGATGTGAAGTGGCAAGAGCTACCGCAGCCGAGACATTGGCTGATGTAAAGAAAGCAATGAAGATCAATTACTTCGATGATAAAGAACTGATCGAAGAACAGGTAAAACGCTTCTCTCAGGAATAAGAGATTATCAGAGAGTGTGTCATAATGAATAATAAAACTCTCCTACAACTAAAAAAGTCCGGGTCCACTTGCCCGGACTTTTTGTTTCTATGAAAAGCTAGATAAATCCATTAATTTATAAACTCTATCCAATAAAAGTAAGAAGCAATTTGAAAAATTCTGTATCTTCGTAATAAAAACGTAAAACCTGCAAGAAGTATGATTACCAATCGGGAAGAAGTGCTGGAAAAGGCCTTTAAGGTATTTGTCAAAATGAACTACGAGAAAGCCAGCTTTACAGAGATTGCGAAAGCCTGCGGACTATCAAGAGCAGGCATCATCCACTACTTTCCATACAAATTAGATTTATTTGTAGCAGTAGTGGACAAATTTGTATTTCAAATCCATCATCCGAATAATAAGTTCGATGTAAAAGAATGTACCTTAAAAGATTTTATCGAACTGTATTTGAAAGGTGTAACCGCTACCATGAAGCGATTGGTGGAATTAATAGATGACGGTGACAATCCTTATGATTCTTGTCCCAACTTTTACTATTTTCACTTCTTCACACAGGTCAGGATGTACTATCCCAATATCCGGAAACAGATACCCAAGTTTTATGAACAAGATTATCATTTGTGGACTACCATTATACAACAAGCAAAAGATAGTGGAGAAATACGTCCTGATACAGATGTGAAGAAGGCGGCAACCATGTTCCGTCAAATGTATTTCGGTCTGTCTTATGAGCAATCATTCTTAAACGGATTGGATGTCGATCTTCTTGCTGAAAATTTCCGTTATATTTACTCATTACTGAAATGATAAGCCACTGATAAAGTGTACATTGACAGAAAGTTAAGCAAAAACCAAACAATTGTATGGTTTTTGCTTAACTTTTTTATATATTTGCGCCTAAGTCAATAACTTAAAAAGATAAATTATGCCAATTTACACACTCATTCCCATCGTTTTTATCGCCCTATATTTAGGGTATTGGTTCTATATAAAGAACAAGAACTCACAACAAGCTCAAATTGTCAGCAACACTGATTTCAAAGCAGAATTTGCAAATGCCGAGAAGTATAAAAACCACTTCCTGACTTCCGAACTACCTTTCTTAAAGAAAGCGATGGAACAGGAAAAGATTGATGCTTTCAACTATGCCAGCAATGAATATGGGGTAGCTTCTGCCCTCAAAGACGGAGTAAAAGATAAATTAAAAGGAATGGCAACTTTGGGAGCAGTACGTTTCACCACAGTGCAAACACCTAAATATCTCGTACTAAGCGGAAAAAACTTACATTTATTCGACACAGATACGGACGGTGAGATCGATCGGCACTTTATCTTCGATGCAGCACGTCTTGAGAATTCCAGACTTACCAAACTTCCACTGACCGGTTCGGTACAGGCACAGGCTCAAGCTCGTGGAAATAACATAAAAGCCTATAAGTTATCACTACAGACTGATGACAAACCTGTCGAACTCATCATCTACTCTTGCTTGATTTTTACAAATATTGCAGAAATACCAACGAATCCCCAAGAGACAATAGAAGCCATTATCATAGCAAATGATTTTTTGAAACAACTAGGCGACCTGTATCCGAACCTAAAAGTTTCACTTCCGATATTCGACTAAAAGAAAAATATAGGAGAGAAAAATAAAACTGTATTCAACAGGGTAACTAATAAAAAGACGGCTGAAAGCGAGAACACCTACTTTCAGGTTTCGCTTTCAGCCGTTTTTCTTTTTTCAGCAAGCGACTATAAAGAATCGTTGAATGCTGAAATCATTTCGTTACTGTGCTGATTCTACCAATACTACACGGTTCAGAATCGGTTGACCGAATTTATCGACACCACCACCGGCAGCAACTTTCAGTCTATCGGCAGAAATGCCATACTTCTTGACGAGCAAATCTTTAACAACTTGTGCACGTTCCAGACTCAACTTCTGGTTGAAAGCCGGAGTACCGGTTGCAGAGTCTGCATATCCATTGATTGTGTACGTAGTATTCGGAGATTCTTTTATCTTATTAGCAAGGTATGACAAGTTCATTTCTTCTTGCGGAGACAACTTATCAGAGCCAATCTTGAAGAATACGGTACGTGGAGCAATGTTAGTATCTGCAATCACAACTTCTTCAGTGTCTTCTATTTCCACCGGTTGTTGTGCGTTAGCCAACTGCTGTTGCAACTGCAGATTAGCGGCAGCCATCGCATTCATCTGATCACGCATCTGACTTAATTCGATTTCAGAGATAATCTGTGGTACAGGACGTTGGAATCCACGAGTCGGGAAATAATAGGTTACACCTACAGTAGCACCTAAGATACCGTCATAGTCACGTTTACCTCCGTGTTCACCGTCAAACTTACCTTCCAGTCCTGTTGCACTCAATTCCAAATTCAAATCGACAGCATTCGACAAGCGGAAACGGTTGATGATACCTGCATTGAAAGTAGCCGAGTTGGTATGAGGACGAGTATAGGAGTGAGCCCAACCTGCACCGATATAAGGTATGATCTCATAAATACGATCCGGATTATATCCACCGAATAATGCATTTAAGTTAATCATCAAATCACCGTGAAGGTTCATATAATCCCATCTCTGTTTGTAAGAACCATCTTCTCTCGGGCCACCGACTACATAATCGGCCGTTTCATTCATTGTGAATCCCTTAGCTTGCAGTCCGCTGTATTGCAAACGTACACCAAAACCCGGAGTCACCCATTTGCCGACAGATACATTAAAAGTAGGAGCGACACGGTCTCTGAATTTGCCGATATGGTCATTGTTGCCATACAGCACCTGAGCACCACCTCCTACAGAGAAGAACCAGTTACTCCAAAATGGATTGGTTATTACTTGATATTTATCCTGTACCTGAATCACTTCGTATTCAGTTACCGTCATAGTCTGCTGCGCAGAAGCGACAGACGCAACGCCGGCAAAAGCCAGCAACATCAGAATCTTTTTCATATACCTAATAGTTAAGTGGTTATTTAAATCTTTTTCTTTGTTTAACTAATTAAATAACACGAACCGAACTAAAAGGTTTTATGAATAGAAAAAATAATTTGTTTTATTTGAATAAACGTTCGATATCTTCCTCTTTGATCGTTGTCAGCACTGTTTTCCCATCCGGGGTGTAATTCGGTGAAGGACAGGCAAAAAGATTATCGACAAGGCTTACCATCTCTTCATTGCTCAATACTTGTCCGTAAACGATTGCCGCCGCACGCGCCAATGTTAAAGCCAATATATTTTGGATTTCTTCCTTTACATCGTTTCCTTTTTCCATTGCCGTATGCAGCATATTACGCACCAATTCAACCGGATTCAACCCTTCGATACCCGATGGAATGCCATTTATAGCATAACTTCCGCCACCTAAATTACTCAAATCAAAACCTACCGCTGCCAAATCATCCATGATACCTTGCAACACGGCTGCTTCCGAAGCCGGCAACTGCAATATCTCCGGGAAGAGAACGCCTTGAGATACTCCTTGTTTCTGCTGGATCTGTTCCATATAACGGTCGAAAAGTACTCGGATATGTGCCCGGTGCTGATCGATAAGCATCAAACCGGATTTCACAGAAGTCAGAATGAAGCGCCCTTTAAATTGCAAATGTTGGTTTCCTTTCTCCACCACAGGCTCATCGCCATACAAGGTCGAAGCCATGGATGTCAGCGTTTCTCCCTCTTTTTCCGTAACAAACGATTGTTGTTCACCACTAAAAGGATTTTCCCAGTCTGTCTCAGGCTCGGGCATCGGATTATTCATTTTGCTAGCCTTTGTCAATCCCCCGTATAAATCTTCCCATTCCACTTTGGAGCGACTATATGAACCGCCACTACTGCCTCCGGCCGAAACCTTGAACGGATTATAATCTGAATTATAATGAACTTTAGGAGGTTCGGAAGAGGTGCTCTGCTCAAACGCCGGAATATCGGGCATGTCTTCCGTATCGAAATCAATAGAAGGAATAGCGCTGAACTTACCCAATGACTCTTTGACAGAAGCCGAAAGAATCTGCCAGATAGCCTGTTCATTCTCAAACTTGATTTCTGTTTTTGTCGGATGGATATTCACATCGATATTAGCCGGATCTACTTCAAAATAAATGAAGTAGGAGATCTGTTCACCGGCGGGAATCAACTGCTCATAAGCTTCCATCACCGCCTTGTGAAAGTAAGGATGGCGCATATAACGTCCGTTGACAAAGAAATACTGATGTGCACCTTTCTTGCGGGCAGTCTCCGGCTTAGCTACGTATCCGGAGATTTTCACCATCGTAGTATTCACCTCTATATTCAGCAGTTGCTGATTGAGCTTTTTACCGAAAATAGCCATGATACGCTGGCGCAACGGAGATACGGGAAGATTGAAAAGTTCGGAATCATTACTGTAAAGTGAGAAGGCAACTTCCGGATGAACGAGAGCGATCCGTTCAAATTCAGCAAGGATATTACTCAGTTCGGTGGAATTAGCTTTCAGAAACTTACGCCGGGCCGGCACATTAAAGAACAGATTCTTTATAGAGAAATTGCTTCCTTTAGAACAGGAAACAGCTTCCTGACTCTCCACTGTAGAGCCCGCTATCACCAGCTTTGTCCCTAGCTCTTCTGATTCCGGACGTGTCTTCAACTCCACCTGCGCCACTGCGGCTATGGAAGCCAAAGCTTCTCCTCGAAATCCCATCGTGCGCAAAGCAAACAAATCGGAAGCCTCACGTATTTTGGATGTAGCATGGCGTTCGAAAGAAAGACGGGCATCCGTTTCGGACATTCCCTTTCCATCGTCAATAACCTGAATACTCGTTTTCCCCGCATCAGTCACCAGCACATGTATATTTTGCGCCTCTGCATCAATTGCATTCTCCACTAGCTCTTTGACTACAGACGCCGGACGTTGTATCACTTCACCGGCAGCAATCTGATTGGCTACCGAATCCGGCAACAAATGAATAATATCGCTCATACTTCGTAAATTAACAATTAAAAACTCCAGCTTCCTGTTGCTAAATAATGCCACAGATAGAGAAGAAAGGCAATGATAATCAATATGATTCCGAAAGAGACCGGCTTGCGGCCACTTGCTTTTCTTCTTTTCAAGTGGGTAGTTCCTTCGATAAACTTACCACGGATATCTTCCGGATTAAATTCTTTCTCCGGCAACATCCCCAAGTCGCGTTTAGCGTTCTCTTCCATCTTGGCGAGTTTCTCTTTACGCTCGTCTACATAAATGTATTGATGATTAAAGCCACGGGGTTTCCTCATCGAATTAAACATTCCCATACTGCTACATATTAATTAAGTTACGCTTATCTGTCTTTGGACGCCTGTCGGTAGTCGGTTTTAACGTTTCTCCCGCACGTTTGCCACGCCAGTTGAAAATATCGTCTTTATTCAACGGACGGACATAGTCAAACCAGGCAAAAGTAGGGAGACGCAGTTTGTCAGGAGGGATTTGGTCCATCGGATACATCGTTCCGTTAGATTTGCCGACAAACAACCCTTTTTCCATTTTCTTATCCTTCATATAAAGATGGAGCACGCTGCCCTCCAAACAGTTAAATCCCGTCATGGTACTGTCTTTCTCTTCCGGATAAAAAGCCGTTTGCACATTACCGACCACCTCGATATGACGCATATCACCATTTATGAAATAAGCTTTCATCTCCTTTCCGGACACTTGATTATAGTGAATGGAGTCCTTCATCTCCACCGTTAATGCCTGATTGATGATATGTGCCCAGTCGATAGTACTGTCGTTCATATAAATCTTGATTTCCTCACCTAATAACTGCTGACCGTCATTCCACAGAATCGGATCGGTATACATGGTCATACAAGAATCTTTCGAATTATAGACCAGTGAATCGCATACTCCTTGCACGTCTGTACGATACATACGTACTTTATGATAAGCTTTCATTAAACGATACAACGAGTCGGTATTCAGATTGTAAGACACCAGCTGCAGAGTATCTCCGTGCATAAAGAGGCTATCCCCCTGTGAGTAGTCGATAGCCACAGCCCGTTTTGTTGCGAAGGCGGAGTCAGTCAATTCATTGTAGAAACAATAATCGCCTGTCAGCATATTCTTATTGATGGTATCCGTCATCTTCACATTGTCGAACGCTTCCCCATAACCGGCAACACGGTCGTAGAACAGACTGTCGCCCACCAATTTCTTTCCTTGATTGGTCAGAATGGAACGGTCCAACAGTTCGGCTTGCTCGGTCAATGTATTATAGAATCCACGCTCGGAGTAGATATGGTTATTGTCACTAACGATGTTTGAAGGACCGAGAATAACCGCGATTTTGTTCTCTGTATTATACCTTAATGTATCGGAAGTCAATACAAACTTCGGGTTAACCAATTTCACGTCATGATTAAACACCGACTGTTTGGTAGCAGGACTATACTCCCCCCAGTCGGAAGTCAGCACATTCTCTTCATCCATCAAAGTCCCTCCCTCGAAGTAATACCCGAGATCATAAAGACGATCATAATTCAAGCTATCCGTCAGCAAAGTCGTATTACGGTTAATCATTTTCACGTTTTCACGGAGTTGCGCAATCTGCGTCATTCCGTCATAATATAGATAATCACCGTAAATGAACAAGGTGTCTCCCTGCTCCATACGAACATTACTGAAAGCCTCTACGGAATTGGTTTTCTCAAAAATCAGCGCACTGTCACAATACATATACATACTGTCATGGCGCATTTTCACATTACCGATCAGTACTTGCACGTCCGGACGAGACAGTTTATCCGCCTGTCCCTCATCCGCATGAAGCAAATAAACCTTTGTCTTTTTATTTTCCGGCTGCTTCTTACTTTCCGACTGTTGCTTATTCGCCGGTTGTTGTTTCTTGTCTGCCGGTTTCTTGGGGTTTTGCGCCACAAGACATACGCCAAACAGGCATAGAAAGCCTATAAGGAGCCATCTATGCCTGTCTTGTTGTTTATCTTTCTTATTTCGTTTCAGCATATAAAATCAAGCTGTTAAACATCAATCCTTCTTCACCCAACCCGGGTATTTGAAGTCACACTTCTGCCAGTTTTCGTTGATACGTACATAGGTATGTTTCTGTTTGTCCAGAATCCATTTTTGTAACATCTCTTCACGACGCTTATCCATTACAATTTCTTTCAAGTCCTGATAGTCTTCCGCAATGGTAGCCTTATGACCATTGATCTTTGTTTTCAACTTCACGATTGCACAAACTTCTTTTCCATCCTTCTCGTTTATCATTGTAAAGGCTTTTGAAATTTCTCCCACATTCATCTTGTCCACAACTTTGGCAACGTCCTGTGGAAGATCCTGCATCTGGAACTTAGAAGTAGTAATACCCGAGTGCTCATTGACATTCACCATGATACCATGGTTGTTACGGGTATCCTTATCTTGTGAGATAACGGCTGCTGCTTCATCAAAAGAAAATTTGTTCGCACGGATATCGTCAGCAATAGAATCCAGACGTGCACAAGCTTCGGTCAGTTCTTTCTCCGATACTTTCGGACGCAACAGGATGTGGCGGGTATTCACACGGTCACCGCGCTTTTCAATCAACTGAATGATGTGATAACCAAATTCCGACTCCACGATCTTGGAAACTTTCTTCGGATCTTGCAAGCTGAATGCTACATTCGCATAGGCCGGATCCATCATACCGCGTCCCATAAATCCACACTCACCACCTTTGATGGCAGAAGCTTTATCCTCAGAATACAAACGCGCCAATGTAGAGAAGTCAATTTCCCCTTTTGTCACACGGTCTGTGTAGTCACGCAATTTCTTCTTCACATCTTCAATTTCCGAGATAGGAATCTTCGGTTGCAACGTGATAATCTGCACTTCCACCTGTGTCGGGATATAAGGAATGCTATCCTGCGGAAGATCTTTGAAGTAACGGCGTACTTCCGCCGGAGTCACCTTGATCTCTCCCACCAATTTCTGCTGCATCTTCTGCACTGTCAACCCGTCACGCGCATTATCACGCAAAGTTTCGCGAATCTGTGTTGAAGTCTTATTGAAGTATTCCTCCATTTTTTCTTTTGAACCGATCTGCTGGATATACATATTGGTCATCATATCTACACGCTGGATAATCTCCGCTTCGGAAACCTCAATACTATCCAACTTAGCTTGATGCAAAAATAATTTCTGCACGGCAATCTCTTCAGGAATCACACAATACGGATCGCCTTCGAATCTGCGTCCATTATACAAGGCATCCATACGGGCCTCTTCTACATCTGATTTTAAAATAGCTTCGTCACCTACTACCCAAACTACTTCATCAACCACATTATCCTGAGCATAAGTTGCCACATTAGCAAATACTGCCAAGACAAGGGTAACAACAAATCTAAAGTTCACAAACTTCTTCATTCTTTGTATTTAATAATTATATATAATCTTCTTGCTTACTGCCTGCTGATAGAGATCATTCTTCACTCGTTCCATAAAATCTACCCGCTTCTGATTGACCAGCAGGTCTTTCACTTCCGGACGGGCAAACTCATACGGTTTTTCCTCTCCCGCTCCACGATAGTCACTCACATTCAGGAAATAACAGAATGCCGTATCTTTCAATTCTATCTGACGGTGTTTATTCACATATTCTTCCGGAGCTTCCACTTTCAACGGAATCATATCCAGCACATCCGTCACGGATACCCATTTGTCGTAAAAGTACTCATATTTCACCGCATTCTGCAAACTATATTTTTCAAGACTTTCAATAGCATCCTGTTTATCAGATTTATACCACCTGCGCACATTATTCAGTTGGGGAGCCGTCAACGGCACTTTGATAAACAACCCCTTAATCAACGGATTCTCCAATTTGAACAGTTCCTTGTTCTGTCCGTAATAATCCGTAATTTCTTGTTCGGAGATATCATTCGTCAACTTCTGGTTTATCAATTCCTGCTGATAAGTATGCATTATCAACGCTTTCCGATAATTTTCCACCAGTTTGTCCACATCGACATTGTCCGGAATATTGTTTGCCGCTTTTTCATACAATAAAATCTCTTCCGCCCAGCTACGAATATAATGCTCGGCGAAGAGAATACTATCATCTTTTGACAACCCGACAGGAAGCACGGACATCAAATCTTCTTTATACAAAAAGTTACCGTCCACCTCTACCAAAGGAGTCTTTCCTTTGTGGTCGCGCTGTTCCTTGCACGCCCCACAACCGAGAAGGGTAATCAGTAAGAGGACTAATATTCGCATTGTCAACTGAAATCTACTTATTTAAGGTACGAAGATAGTGAATAATCGGTTACATCAGTTATTATTAACTGTTTTTAAAACCTCTTGGTTTATTTCAACCTTACCTGCCTCCCTCAATTCCCGCGTCCAGCACGTGTCAAGATAGGTTCTATAATCCTTCCGTACCCGGTCTATTACTTCCCGATAATCATCCGGACCTTTCTGCTTTTTGCCGACAATTACAGTAAAAGGATAAGACAACAAAGGCTCAAAATCTCCGCTCTTAAAAACCAGTTTATCGACATATTTATTCTCTCCGTCGGCAAAGGTTCCCTGTTCAATCTGTATCTTTTTCGCTCCGGATGTATTAAAAGTTTGCCGGAGCTTATCCACCCATTCATCGCTGGGTAACTTCTTCAACATCTTTTTTGCCCGCTTCGCAATCTTTTTATCGGCACAGTGAAGAACAACACCTTTGTAGCGAGGGCTATCCCAGCGGTAATCAGATGAATGAAATTTAAAGTAAGTAGCCAATCCGGCCCGATCATTCATTGCAGGCAACTCTACTTTCTGCCGTGTCATTTCCTTTATAAGATAATCTTCATCCGCTTTTTGCAATGCGTACCGAGCCTCCGGATACTTTTTATCCAAATTTCTACTTTCATAGTCCAATAGAGACTTTGCAACAAATTCCTCAAGTTGACGTTTCACAGTCATAGGATGGGAAGCGGCAAATTGTTTGAACCGACCTCCTGTATACTCCTGCCCATCAATAGCAAACAATGTCCGTTCCGTATCTCCTTTTGTCAACAGTTCCTCTATACCTGTCTGATTCGGAGTATACCTCCACTCCCTTTTCAGTCGCTCTATTACTTTTCCGATCCCCTGATTCCGAATTTCCTTATGCAATATGCGCTGTACAATTCCATCGACTACGTCCTCATACACAGGCAACTCCTTCCGGTCCATGACCTTCAGAATATGGATTCCCGCAGGAGTAAAAAACGGTTCGGAGATTTCTCCCTTCGACAAAGCAAAAGCAATATTTTCAAACTCAACAGTAGTTTGCAATCCTTCAATCCAACGGCTTTGCCTATCATCCGAATAACGTTCCACCAAAGCAGAGAAATCCGGATAGCCTGATAAATAGAGTCCATCCGAGCTTTTTCTTCTTCCAAATGTCGGGAAGTTATTGTCTGTGGCAAATACTTAAAAATCTGCATTACTTGCACTTGCCCATTATGTGCTTTCAGTGCCATTTTCTGATAGGAAACACGAGCACAGCTATCTACCGTCTGTTTATCAACCAGATAATCCTCCATCAATTCAATCCGGTTCTCCTCTTGTTGTTTGCGAAAGGCAGCAGTTGTATCAAGTCCGATAGCTTTAGCAGCTTCAACTTTCTGTATTGCCTGAGAAAACAGCAGCGCATATTCTTTAGGGGAAAGCTCCCTCCCCTCACCCGCCCTATAATGATGATACGAATATTCAAATTCCGAACGGGAAACCTCTCTCCCGTTAACACGCATCAGCACAGGATCTTCCTGCGCAAAAGCCAGAATACCAAAGAGACAGGCACATAGCAGCAACAAACATCTTTTCATCATCAATTCTCATTTTACAAACAACAAACGGTGAGCAGCGAACATCTGCTGATTCATACAGCCTGTTCACCGTTCACCGTTAACAGTTCACCGTTTATATTTATTATTCCGGACGACTATAATTAGGCGATTCACTGGTAATCGTCACATCGTGCGGATGGCTTTCCATGACACCTGCATTGGTAATACGGGTAAACTTCGCGTCATGAAGTTTTTCAATATTAGCAGCGCCACAGTATCCCATACCTGCACGTAAACCACCTGTCAATTGATAAATCACTTCAAAAAGCGTACCCTTATAGGGAACACGGGCAGCGATACCTTCCGGAACCAATTTCTTCACGTCAGCCGTTCCACTTTGGAAATAACGGTCTTTTGAGCCATTCTCCATTGCTTCCAATGAACCCATGCCTCGATAGGATTTGAATTTACGACCGTTGAAGATGATTGTATCACCCGGAGACTCTTCCGTTCCGGCAACCAATGATCCGATCATCACACAATATCCACCGGCAGCCAACGCTTTTACCACATCACCCGAATAACGCAAACCACCATCGGCAATCAAAGGAATACCTGTACCTTTCAAGGCTTTCGCTACATCATATACAGCCGACAACTGCGGAACGCCTACGCCTGCAACCACACGAGTAGTACAGATAGAACCCGGACCGATACCGACCTTCACCGCATCAGCACCTGCTTCCACCAATGCTTTCGCAGCTTCTCCGGTAGCAATGTTACCTACTACAATATCAATATCCGGGAAGCGTTTCTTAGCTTCTTTCAGTTTCTCAATCACGTACATCGAATGTCCGTGAGCCGTATCAATGACAATAGCGTCCGCACCTGCATCTACCAAAGCCTGCATACGGTCCAACGTATCGGCAGTAACACCTACACCGGCAGCTACACGCAAACGACCTTTGGCATCTTTACAAGCCATCGGTTTGTCTTTTGCTTTTGTAATGTCTTTATAAGTAACCAGACCGATCAACTTTCCATCCATTCCGACAATCGGAAGTTTCTCAATCTTATGCTTCTGAAGAATCTGGGCAGCAGACTCCAAGTCAGTAGACTGGTTAGTAGTCACCAATCTTTCTTTCGGAGTCATGACAAGATCGATATGCTTAGTCATATCTCTTTCGAAACGTAAGTCTCTGTTGGTAACAATACCTACCAAATAGCCTTCGTCATCTACCACAGGGATACCACCAATCTTGTATTCTGCCATAATGTCCAGAGCGTCTTGAACGGTAGAGCCTCTTTTAATCGTTACAGGGTCATAAATCATACCATTCTCGGCACGCTTCACAATGGCAACTTGTCTTGCCTGTTCTTCGATAGACATATTTTTGTGAATCACACCGATACCACCTTCACGAGCAATGGCAAT
>ENA-ORCM01002668-ORCM01002668.1-human-gut-metagenome-genome-assembly--contig:-NODE-2668-length-12539-cov-1.952656_pt1 | contig 12539 bp, 9 predicted proteins | sample MGYA00242906_ERZ507928 | MGnify/ENA primary metagenome ERZ507928 (study PRJEB26167, sample SAMN06115497) | human gut metagenome | host: Homo sapiens | place: China:Shanxi | collected 2015-05-07...
GCAACGAGCTTTTCCTGATCGCTCAGGGAAAGCTCGTCAATCAAAGCGGCAAGGTAGTTGAGCTTATCAAGGCTCTCGTACTCGCCAAGCATCTTCTGAACACCGTAGATCGGGCATTCGTAGTCGGTGATAAACCACTCTTCGTAGGGCTGACCGAACTCATCCTGCTTGCCGATCCCGATACGCTCAAAAACCTTCTGCATCTCTTCTTCGGTTGTCGGGAACTTCACCCACTCACCGACCAGCATACCCTCGTTGTACTTGCCAAGGTTCGTGACGAAGGCTTCAAAATTACCGTCCAATACGGGCATAGGCATCCTCCTTTCAGTCATCCATCATGCCGTCCGACATGATATACAGTTCCTCAAACTCTGCGTCGGTCATGGCTTCGAGCTTCCGGATGGTCTTATACATCAGCTCTGCGATCTCGCCGTCCATGTCGTTCAGGGTGACGCCCTTCATATCGTCGATCAGCCGCTTCCGGCTGGACGTGTTGAAGCAGCACATCAGGTTGATTTCTTCCACGGTAAAGTTCTTCATATCAGAGTTCCATATCCTTTCCTTTGTTTTTCTGCGGCTTCGGTGTGTGAGGCTGGGCTTTCTGCGCGGATTTCAGCTTGTCACGGATGGATTCACGGGCAGCGGACTTCTTCGGAACGGTGTCATAGACGGCAATACCGGCATCTTCCACATACGAGCGGACATACTGGATGCTTTCCGAAAAGCGGATGGGGCGGTTCTTGTCCTCGATGCTGGTCAGCCGGACTTCATCAGCGGCAAAATCAACCGCGTCGATTCTGCACTTGATGCCGTCCACATTCAGCGTCGCGCCGACAGGAATGTAATCTGCGGCTTTGAGTTCCTTGAAGGTCTCGCCGTCTTTGCTGAGAAAGACATTCACGCCGGACTTCCAGAGCTTATGAGAACCGGCTACCCACGCGGCTTCACGGAAGCCGGTCACCGGCATGGAGGGCTTGCCGCGTACCTTCTTCTCAAGGAGCTTTGTGCCGAGCAAGGGCGCGGCTTTTTCCGCGTCCTTGCCGTACAGCTCAAAATAGCCGTTCTGGGCAAAGCAAACCAGCGCGTCGGGATGCGCCTTTTTGACCGCTTCGTACTTGCGGAGTTCTGCAACGGGCAGAGAGGCAAGCCCCTCCGTCCTCTCCGCCTCCGGCAGTCTGTTACGACGAGTTTTCTGGTGGGACAGCACTTCCGCCAGAGCATCCGCGTCCTTCGGGAGCGTCTGGTGGGTTTTGACGCCGCCATGCTCACCGACCAGTGTCATTGCTGCATCGAAGCTGCTGCGGCAGGGCGCATCCAGCACAAAGCCGTCTGCGAAGGTCAGCCGGTCATGGTCCGGCGCAACCGAGTTCTGCGCCACATTTGCCGCCTGTTCCCGGTAGTTGATCTCAAAGACATCTCCGAAGACCTTGCCGCGCTTAACGGCTTTCGGGACAATGACACGAGCAATGCACTCGTCGTAGGTCTGTTCCGCATAAAAGCGGAAGGTGTTGTGATCCCGCGTTCCCTGAATGAAGACCTGATTTTCATTGAGACAGTGCGTTCCATGCGGACGGCAGAACCACATCAGCGTCTTGTCTTCGGGATTCTGGCTTTCGGCAGCGCGGCGGATGATGCGCTTGTCGATGTCGAAGTCTTCCTTGTAGCTGTCTACATGACTGTCCACGAGCTTCTGAAGCTCCGCGATGATGTCAACGTCTGTGTATTTCTTCATGCGTCTCCTTTCTCACAACTCCATGTCGTGTGTTTTGGATTTGACCGGGGATTTCTTCTCCGGCTGTGTTTTCGCGGCAGCTTTGAGCTGATCGCGGATAGAGGGCTTTTCCTGCTTCTGCTCCTGCCTGACATATTCCAGCGTCGGCATCAGCTCACGATAGCAGCCCTGTGTTTTCCGCGCCGCATGACGGCGATGGATTTTGAACAGCGGCTCACCGTTCTGCGTGACCGTGTTGCCCTCGATCCTGACGCCGTTCCGTTCCAGCAGATTGAAGGAATGGTTAGAGGCGCGATAGGACGCCCGCATACCGTCGTTGTTATAGGCAATCTGCCCCTTGAGCGTGTCCATGACGGCGGCTTTGATCTCCTTCTCTTCGGCAGTCAGGCGGTGTGCTTTCGGTGCTTTTGCTGCTTCCTCCGGCAAGGGCGCAAAGGGGGACTTGACCTCCACGGTTTTTACCTCAATAGAGGTAATCTCATCGTTCTCCCATGCAACGACCTCCGGGTCTCTTTCCGCTGCTTTCTCAGGCATGACTTCCTTTTGAGTTTCGGTCTGCTGTCGGAACGCATCCACGAAAAGTGCCGTCAGTCCGGGATTGGGTTTATCCACAAGGAAGCGGGAGGCGTTTTCGGGGCAGACATCAACGGTCTTCGCCCATTCCTTGAGGGGCTGGGGAATGCGCCCGTCAAAGTCTTTCTGCTGAATGGTGTTTGCGAGGACATACCGGACGCGCTCCGGAGAGAACTGCTCAAGGACACTTTTCACGGCAGCATCCGCATCCAGCCGGTTATCTCCGTAGTTGGTGCTGATTGTCGCCTCAATCGCTCTGCGGCATTCCACGTTTGCGGCGAGAGAAGCACGATATGACTCCAGCTCACCGGCTTCATAGGCGTAATTCGCCGTCTCGCGGTAAATGGGTGCTTCCGGCATCGGCTCTGCGGGCATTTCGTTTTCCTTCTCTGCGGACTGTGCTTTCTCTGCCAGCAGCACCTTGAGCTTGGCGTCAATACCCTCGATCATCTCAGCCGCCGTCTTGCGGATGGTGTCCAGAGAGCTTTTCAGTTCCTTGGTTTCCTTGCCGGATGACCAACCGGCGATGTAACCGAAGGAGTAGTCCGAGGTTTCAATGCCGTACCGTTGGCAGACGGTGTAGGCAACGCTTTCCGCTTCAACCTCCTTGGTGTGCCGATCCTTCTTGTCTTCGGGGGCAGTTTTCTCGTCTGGGTTGACGGCGTGGAGCTTGGCATGAGCAATCTCGTGAATGGCGGTTTTGACCGTCTGGATTTCGCTCATGCCCTCCTGAATGGCAATGCGGCTTTCAACCGGCGAGAAGAATCCCTTTGCGCCGCCCGGAATATCCTCAAAGGAAATGGGGACGGGAGATTCCTGCTTGAGCGCATCGAAAAACGCCTCATAGTTTTCGACGGTGCCTTTCAGCTCATCGACGATGATGTCCGGAAGCTCCTTGCCGTCCGTCTGGGAAACATCAAAGACGCTTACCACCTTGAAGGCGGGACGCAGAACCTCGACCGTCTCCGTGACAGCCTTTCCGTCTGCGCCGATCACCGGCTTCTGCGTCAAAGGATCAATCTTCTCACGTTCTTCCTGCGCCTTGTACGGCGCGGGTGCAAGAATCTTGATGCCCTTTTCGCCCTTCATAACCTGACGGTCAAAGTTGCGCTGCCACGAGGTATAACCGGCAACATAGGTTGCCTCCGGCTTCTGCATCGCAATGAGCAGCGTGTTGTTGAAGGAGTAGTTGTAGAACTTGGACATCGTGCGGAGATATTCCTTGAACCGCTCGGATTCAAAAAGCTCCTTGATGCCCTGTTCCAGCTTGTCCGTGATTTCGCGGACTTGCTGTGCATTTTTGTTTTCAGCCATCTCAAACCTCCATTTCTTATTTGCTTTTGGGCGAAGAAAACCCCGTCTGGGATTTGCTCAGTAAACGAGCCTTTACCTCAGACGGGGTTTCTCTGCGCGTCATCCGACGATGGAAGATGTTATCCTCGTTCTCCCATTCAATCAGCCGGTCAAACATATCCGGGTGCTTTGTGACCATGTGCAGCAGCTCCGAGTCACTGGCGTTGGGACAGAACCAGCAGCCGTTTCTTCGGCAGTGAGCGTAGATTGGGGAAAGCAGCCCGTGTTCCTGACAGAGCTTGTAGGCGTCCGCCTCGGTCATGCCGTATTTGGCAAGCAGACTGACCTTCGTTACTCCATCCAGCCGAGCAAGGCGTTTTGGCTCATCCTGCGCGATGCCGACATAGCTCACAGTGTCCGGCGAGAGTGCGGCATTGTACTTGCGGACTGGCGGGATTTTGCAGTCCCGATTGACTGCACACATACCAGCCCATGCGAAGCCGCGAACCTCGCCCTTATGCGGTCCGCGGGTGATGACATGATGGAACACATCATCATAGGTTTTGTCTGCATGGAGAATGGTGAACTTGATGCCCAGCTCCTTTTCGCAGAAGGGCTTGAGCCGGTCATAGATGAAGTCCCGGTGTTCCGGGACTTCACCGCTTGTGTCCTGATCAAACATGACTTCGCTGAAAACCGCCTCGTCCAGCGGCTCATTGTGCTGTGCAGCCAGCAGGAGCGTCGCTACGCTGTCTTTGCCTCCGCTGCATGAAGCAACATACTTTGGGCGGGTCATCGATCAAACTCCATCTTGAAGCTGACGTATTTGCCGCCGCTGTCATCCAGACGAATCACCGCATCGTAGAGCTGAGGCTTCTTCGGCGTGTAAAGCCCGGTCACGCGGCACCAGCCCTTGTCCAGCAGCTCCTTTGCAATCCTCTTGGTCAGCTTCTTTTTCTTGCTGGAAAAGAACTTGTTGTCTTCCCACAGGCAGAAGGAGCAAGCCTTGTTTGAGCAGTAGAAGTTGCCCTTGCCGACATAGACCGGAGAACCACAACGAGGACATTTGCCGATTTCCTCCTTGCCCGTGCCGAAACGCTGGGCTTCGGCATCGGAGAGAAACGGATAGGCTTTCACGAGATCGCCGGTCATCCGGACAATGCCGCTTAGGAAAGCGTCCGCATCTGCCTTGCCGCGTTCAATCTCCATGAGCGTGTTTTCCCATTCCGCCGTCATTGCGGGAGATGTGATCTGTTCCGGCAGGACGCAGACAAGGTTGCAGCCGTCCTTCGTGGGAATGAGGGATTTGCCTTTACGCTCTGCAAAGCCGGATTTCACCAGCTTTTCAATGATACCGGCACGGGTCGCGGGTGTTCCGAGACCTTTCTTCTCGGTGTCATCGTCGAACTGATCGTTTCCGGCGGTCTCCATCGCAGACAGAAGCGTGTCTTCCGTGTACTGCTTTGGGGGCGTCGTGAAGTGTTCGGTGACGCTGGCGGACACACCATCCAGAACATCGCCCTCGTGGACTTCGGGCAGGGACTTCACGGGATCGTCCTTTTCCTTTGTCTTGAGGGATGCCTTGAACAGCTCTTCGACGGCTTTCCAGCCGTTTTGCACGACGGTTTTGCCCTTGGTTTTGAACGCATAGCCCTCGCAGGAAAGCGTGATCTGCGTTTCTGCGTAGGTGTGCTTCTCGCCGGTCGCACACAGAAGGCGCATCCCGACAAGATTGAGGATTTTCTGCTCCGACTGAGGGAGTGCGGAAACATCCTGCTTTTCAAGCTGGACGGTCGGGAGAATGGCATGGTGATCTGTGACCTTGCTGTTGTCGGTTACGCGGGCAATGTCCGGAGTAACCGAAACGCCGGAGAAAAGCGGAAGCTGGCGGCAGACAATAGAAATGACCTGACGGGCGGTGTCCTCCATATCATCCGTGATGAACTGACTGTCCGTGCGCGGATAGGTCAGGAGCTTCTTTTCGTAGAGTGTTTGTACGAGATCGAGCGTCTGCTGGGCGGTGAAGCCGTAGTAGCGGTTAGCCTCGCGCTGCAAGGTAGTCAGATCATAGAGCTTCGGAGGATTGACGGTTTTCGTCTCCCGCTTGAGAGAAGAAACGACGGCTTGCTTTTTCTCGCAAGCCGCCGCAATTCTTTTTGCTTCCTCTTCGGTTTTGACCTTTTCCAGATCGGCGGTCAGATCGCCCTTGCCGACGTGGACGTTGAAATACTTCTCCTTCTGGAACGTGGAGATTTTCCCGTCACGCTCCACCAGCATTGCAAGGGTCGGCGTCTGGACGCGCCCGACCACCAGCTTCTTGTGATAGAGCGTGGTGAACAGGCGGGTGCCGTTGATGCCGACAATCCAGTCCGCCTTCGAGCGGCTGAGTGCCGCTTCATAGAGACGGTCATATTCCTTGCCGTCCCGGAGATGCTGGAAGCCTTCGCGGATGGCGGAGTCCTCCAACGAGCTGATCCACAGACGCTTGAAGGGCTTGGTGCATCCGGCTTTGTTGTAGACCAGCCGGAAGATCAGCTCACCCTCGCGTCCTGCATCGGTTGCGCAGACCAGCTCGGTGACGCGCTTGTCCTTCATGAGAGAGGACAGCACCTTGAACTGCTGTGCTTTGTCCTTCGTGACCTCAAACATCCAGCTTTCCGGAACAATGGGCAGATCGTCATACCGCCACTTGGCATACCGCTCATCGTAGGAGCTGGCGTCTGCCAGCTCCACCAGATGACCGAAGCACCACGAAACGATGTAATTGCCGCCCTCCATGTAGCCGTCCTTTCGGGTCGTCGCGCCCAGCACCTTTGCGATGGACTGGGCAACGCTGGGCTTTTCAGCAATGACTAAGATCAATCTTCATCACCATCCGTTTCAGCATCCTCCGCAATCTGCGGCTCATCATCCTCGTTGATGTACGGCTCTTCTTCGTAGCCTTCATCATCAAAGAAGTCCATATCTTCATCCTTGGGCTTTCTGCCCTTGACGAACTTGATGTAGTAATAAGCTGCACCCGCAGCACCGGCAAGGGCAAAGATGACGAGGATCATGCCGACGTTGGACTTCTTTTCGGGTTTAGGGGCGGGAGCATCGGTTTCCGCATCCTTATCCGGCTCAGGTGTAGCGGGGGCTGTGCCGGTGCATTCGCTCATGTTGGTCTTGCAGACCGGGCAGTCGGTGTTGACCTGACCGGCAGCGCATTTTTCTTTGCAGTTACAGGTGGTCAGAGCCGCCGCAGTATCTTCATCCAGCAGCGCAAGCAGATCGCTCTCATCGACCATGTTGAGGAAGTACGTCTGATACTGTTCCTCATCCTCATTGATGGGTGCATCGTAGTCAATGACGATATAGAAGGTGTTGCCGTTCTTCGTCTGGATGGTGATGAACTGCTTGTTGGTTGCCTTGTCATAGAGCAAGTCGCGGGTGTAGGCGTTGCCCTCATCGTCAATCGGCTCACCCTTCGGCTTTTCCGGCGTGGGAGTGGTTTCGGGCTGCTGTTCCGGCTGAGTTGCCTCCGTGACGGGAAGGTTCTGTTCGGTATCATCGGCTTAGGCAAACGCCGTCACCGAGAAGCAGGACAGAACCATGACGCAGACCGCAAGGACGGTCAGAAAACGAAACTTCTTACGCATTGTCGATTACCTCCGTATTTTCAGCGGGCTTGGTGCCGCCCTTCATGGAAGACAGGAACGCCATGATCTGATCCTTGTCCATCACCATAGAGCGCACGGTATTGATGATTTCAAGGTTTTCCAGCTCTGTCTTCTTGTCGTACAGCTCCTTGAGCTGACCTTCGATTTCGGACTTCTTCTTTTCAGCCTTCTCAATGTCGGAGAGGACTTTCTGATACTTGGGATTCATGCAAAACTCCTTTCTTTTAATAGGCGGGTCTTCCGAAGGCGTAGAAATGCTGCTGCCAATAGGAAGAGTTGATGGATGTGTACTGAATGGGGTCGCCGCAGTGGATCATGACCCCATCACCAACGTAGATGCCGACGTGAGACACGCCGGGGGTGTCATACGTCCCGACGAAAAAGATAAGATCACCGGGCTGTGCATTCGCCTTTGAGACCGGCGCACAGACATTGTAAAGCCCCTGTGCGCCCAGCCGCCCGGTATTCACAAGACCGCTGTTCGTGAGAACGTAGCTGACGAAGCCGGAGCAGTCAAAGGACGTGTCGGGATTGGAGCCGCCCCACACATACGGATAGCCGAGATACTTTTCCGCCTCGGTAATCAGCGTTGCAAACTTCTCGTCGTTCAGGTATTCCGGGTTGACATCGTAGTCGGCGGGAGGATTTGTGATGTACTTGTCCACATAGGGAGAGTCACCGAACAGATCCTCGCGGTTGCCAAGCACTGACATATATGTTGCGTACATGGAAAGCTGTTCCTGAGACATGATGTAGACCGGGACGTGGGAGAGATTGAAGTTTTCGAGCTTCACATTGCAGATGTAATAGTCATACGGAACGCGGTAGGTTTCCGTGTGCGTGTTGCCGTCTGCATCCGTCCATGTGTCGGTCTCCGTGCGGTATCTGGTTTCGACGATGACCTCTTCGGTGAGGATGTACTGCTTTTCAAACAGCATTTGGAGCGTACCCTGCACCTCATCCAGCGTGAACTCGCCCTCATGGAGAGCCGAGAGAATGGAGATCAGCACATAGGGGTCATGCTCAATATCATCCAGATCGAAGTGGTATTCATCATAGTTGTGAGTGCTTTCGTAGGTGTCGAGATAGCGTTGCAGCTCTTGCTCCATCCGGCAATACTGCGCCTCCGCGCCGAGCATCGCGTCATCCTCGCTGAGATAAGAGGAAGCGATAACCGACGAACCGGTAGAGGTGAGCATCGAACACGAGCTGATTCCGGCACCGAGCAACACGAGAAGGGCAATTCCGACGCCGATCCAGATGAAGACCTTCTTGTTCTTCTCAAAGAACTCCTTGATCTTGTCGGACGCCTTCTCACCGAGCTTCTTGCCGGTACTTTTTGTGGCAGTCCCGGCGGTCTGAGACCCGGCATTTCGAGCGGCGGCATATTCCTTCTTGATGCTCTGCTTCTGGTAGTGCTTGTTCATGTTCTGCTTCTTCATCTCAGGATGCTCCTGCTGATTTCTCTCATATTGGAGCTTGGCGTCAGCTACATCCGCCTTGTGTTCCAGCTTGGAAACCTTCTCATAGGGCTTATTGACACTTTTTTCTCTGTGATGACTGAAATGCCTTGCGGCTGTCTCGGCGACAATCTCTGCTTTGTGCGCCGCCTCAACCGCCGAGTTTTCCTGCTCGACCTCATGGATTTTGCCGTGAATGCCGGAGGCGAGAGTGTCACCGACCTTGCGGACGGTTTTGTCTGCCTCGAATTGCAGCTTGCCCTTGCCCTTCGGCTTTTTCAGCTCATCTTCAAAATGAAGGCGGGTTTTGCCCTTGCCGGTTTCCTCATCAAAGACACGCTCTTTCTTGAGAACCTTGTGCATGGGCAGCTTCTCACGGGCGGCATCCAGCCGATCATGCGCCTTCTCAGATTTTCTTTCGAGCTTCTGCATCCGCTTCGTGGGCGGAACGGCATCGTCCGAGACCGGCATTGCGGAGGCGGTTTCCGCCGCTTGAGTGAGAATGGCATCCGCGTCAACGGCTTCAACCGCAGAGGTCTTGCGCAGCTTGTGCGTGACAACCGTTTCGGCAATCACCGTGCCGGTATGAGAAGAAACACCGTGCTGCTCCAAAACAGGGGGCTTGAACGGCGTTTCCGACGAGGACAGCGGTTCGGGTACATTCTGGGGTGGATTTTCTGCCCTTTTCTCTTCTGTGACAGACGTTTCCGAGGGCGGCTGTGTGTCATTATCCTCGGCGTGTTCCGCCTGAAACTGACGCTGCTGACGGCGCATCTGCACCTTTTTCTGTTCCTCTGGGGAAAGAGCTCCGGAAGGCTCGGCTGTCTCAGTGAGCTTTACCAACTCTGCTTCTTCCAGCCGCTTTGACACACGCTGCTCGGTGCCAGCCGTCAGATTTTCTTCAACCGCGCCCTCCCGTGTCATCCGCACGACTACCTTGTCACGGGCTTTAAGTTCCGGTTCCTTGGGCATCAGATTTCACCTCCAATCCGCTTGTAGGCAAGCTCGGTGTATTCAGGGTTCAGCTCGATGCCCACGAAATGACGCCCCATCTGCGCAGCAACCATTCCCGTTGTGCCGCTTCCCATGAAGGGATCAAGCACAATGCCGCCTTCGGGACAACCGGCGAGAAGACAGGTCTCAACCAGCTTCGGAGGATAGGCGGCGTAGTGACCGCCCTTGAAAGGGACGGTGTTGATCTTCCAGACATCGCGCTTGTTGCGGAGCGGATTGATGTCTGCGTCCTTGATCTCGCCATGCTCACGGGGGCGGTTGATGGACTGCGGCTGAGGCTGACCGGGAACGGGCTTGCCGTATTTGTTGCCGCCCTTCATGCCGCGCTTGAGGCGTTCTGCCGTTGCAGGGGCAATCGGCTCGGAGATTGCCTTGTAGTCAAAGAAATACTTCTTGGACTTTGAGAACAGGAAAATATGCTCGTAGCAGCGGGCGCAGCGGTCTTTCACGCTCTCCGGCATGGGGTTATCCTTCATCCAGATGATGTCGTTGCGCAGATACCAGCCGGTATCGCGGAGGGCAAAAGCCAGCATCCACGGAATACCGATCATGTCCTTCGGCTTGCAGCCCTCAACCTTGTTGTTGAGAGCCACAGCCTGACCGTTTCTGCCGTTGGGGTTCTTCGGATCAATAAAATCACCCTGATTGCCCTTCCCGGCGTAGGTGTCCGAGATGTTCAGCCAGAGCGTTCCATCCGGACGCAAAACGCGCCTGACTTCGGTAAACACTTCCGTCAGGCGCGAGATATATTCCTTCGGCGTTGTCTCTCTGCCGATCTGAGCCTCCATGCCGTAATCGCGGAGCGCGTAATACGGAGGGGACGTCACACAGCAATGAACGCTGTCATCGGGCAGGGTTTTCAGGATTTCAAGGCAATCGCCGGTATGAATGATGTCAAGTTGTATGGTGGTGTACCTCCTGTTCTGTTGGATTTGTGTTTCCATTGAAATGTTGGCTGTGAAACCCGACAACATTTCAATGGGCATCAGTCGGAGTAATACTCGTCCGGCTCATAGTCCTCATCTTCCATGAAGTCCTCGTCGACATCGTCAATCTCGTCCGCCCAACGGTCGAAGATTTCCTCGGCTTCCTTCGCCGCCTCACGATAGAGGCTCAGGCGGTTCTTCTCAAAGGCGGCAAAGGCGGGGACGAACTTGCCGAACTCGCGGATTGCCTTCACATCCTGCGTGCGCATATCTGCGACGCACTGAATGATTTCGGACATCGTGAGCAGATCGTCGATCATCAGCTCATACTTGTCCTTGGGGATAGTTACGGCTTCATCATCCGCCGCGTCTGCGAAAGGGGTATTCTCGTCGCTGTTGCTGCTTTCGGGAACATCAACCTTGAAATAGAAACCGATCATATCCACAGCTACCTTGGTCATAATCTGACGCGCCTCCTTGACCTTCTCGTCGATGTCCTCCCTCACATGGAGGTAGGCGCGATGATGCTTCTTGAGATCGCTTTCCAGTCGGATCAGATCGGTCAGCTCCCACAGAGCCTTAAACAGCGCGGAGGTGTTCTCTCCGTATTCGATAGCGTCCGCGTAGGGAATGGTAATCATCTTGTTGTTCATATTCAAAAATCCTCCTATCAGTTCTGTACGGTTTCTTCGGGTTTGGTGGTCATGATGCGGTAAAGCTGGGTGTCCTTCGGGAAATCGTCCTTGAAGGGAACGATGGTCGAGCCGTAGAAGATCAGCCCCTCACCGGCATTGGAATTGGTGATGTAGTTCTGCTGGCTGGGCGAGATGTTCAGCGCCTTCGAGAGAATCTGCCGGTCGCCGGATGCCTGATTCAGAAGGTAGACAAAATCCGAGTTTTCAAAAATGTTCTCCACCTCGCGGGAGGCAAGAAGATCCTTGACGTTCTGCGTGATTCCGGTCGGGATGCCGCCCCATTTTCTGAAACGCTTCCAGATTTCCACGCTGTACGCGGCGGTCTGTTCCTCTTTCAGCAAAAGGTGGAACTCGTCCATGTAGTAGCGCGTTGCCTTGTGCTGGGCGCGGTTGATTGTAACTCTGTTCCACACCTGATCCTGCACGATCAGCATACCGAGCTTCTTGAGCTGCTTGCCGAGTTCTCGGATGTCATAGCAGACGAAGCGGTTGTTGACATCCACATTCGTTCTGTGATTGAAGACGTTCAGAGAGCCGTGAACATAGATTTCAAGGGCAGTTGCGATGCGCTGTGCCTCCGGCTCCTTCTGATTTCTCAGAATGTTGTAGAGGTCTTCGAGGATCGGCATTTTCTCCGGCTTGGGGTCTGCAAGAAACTCCTGATAGACCATGCGGACACTGCGGTCAATGATGGTCTTCTCAACCGGCTGCAAGCCGTCCTTGCCGCCGACAATCAGCTCACACATGGAGAGGATGAAGTCGGATTTCAGCGTCAGCGGGTTTTCTTCTTCGGAGTAGTTCGTGTTGATGTCCAGCGGATTGATGTAATCCGTGCTGACCGGCGAGATGCGGATGACCTGACCGCCGAGCTTCTGCACAAGGGGGAAATACTCAGCTTCGGGGTCGCAGACGATGATGTCATCCTCCGTGATGAGGAAGGCGTTCGTCATTTCACGCTTTGCGGAGAAGGACTTACCGGAACCTGGTGTACCCAAGATTAGCCCGTTGGGGTTCTTGAGCTGCTTGCGGTCAACCATGATCATGTTGTTGGACAGTGCGTTCAGCCCGTAGTAGAGAGCTTCGCCGCCCTGAAAAAGCTCCTGCGTGGTGAACGGCACGAAAACCGCCGTGCTGGAAGTAGTCAGCCCGCGCTCAATCTCCACCTGATTGACGCCGATAGGCAGAGA
>ENA-ORCM01002675-ORCM01002675.1-human-gut-metagenome-genome-assembly--contig:-NODE-2675-length-12465-cov-6.427914_pt1 | contig 12465 bp, 9 predicted proteins | sample MGYA00242906_ERZ507928 | MGnify/ENA primary metagenome ERZ507928 (study PRJEB26167, sample SAMN06115497) | human gut metagenome | host: Homo sapiens | place: China:Shanxi | collected 2015-05-07...
CGGAAATCCCAAGGTGTTACAATTGAGGAAACCGAAAAATAAAAAGTAGTTTCCACAGAGAACAGGGGTAGTGAACATGGAATTGAGAGAGAAAATATTGCAGGGCACGATGCAGGCATTTAACCAGAAGGGATTGAAATTTACCATGGATGATATCGCCCACATTCTTGGTATCAGCAAGAAAACGATTTATCAGGTATTTGCAGATAAAGAGGCGTTATTTCTTGCCATGGTGGATTATCTGTTTGACTGTATCAAGGAAAGTGAACGGGAAGTTATGGCAGACGAAAGCCTTGGCACTTTAGAAAAAATACGGAAAATCCTAGGGGTAATGCCGGAGAGCTATAAGGAAATCGATTTCCGGCAGATGTATTTATTAAAAGATAAATTTCCGGAAATTTATCATCAGGTGGAACTTCGGTTAGAGACCGGCTGGGAGACCACCATTGCGTTATTGGAACAGGGCATGGAGGAAGGCGTAATCCGCCGCATCAACATACCGGTTTTAAAGATGATGCTGGAAGCCTCCCTGGAACAGTTCTTCCAAAGAGACATCCTGATTCAGAGTAAACTTTCCTATGGTGAGGCATTAGAGGAAGTAGTGGATATTCTGGTGGATGGAATTAACACGAGACAATAGACATGTGCGAATAGAGATGCATGAATAGAAATACACCAGCAGAAAGAGCGAGGAAAAGGTATGAGAGAAAAATACTATTTGGACAATGACTGGTATTTCAGTGAGAAATGGGAAGCGGCGCAGGGCAATGCAGAATATGACGAAGCAGCGATGCAGAGCGTACGGATTCCCCATACGGTAAAGGAACTGCCTTTTCACTATTTTGATGAGCATGCGTATCAGATGGTAAGCGGCTACCGCAGACACCTTTTGGCGAAGAAAGAGTGGGAAGGAAAAGTAGTGCGGCTGACCTTTGAAGGAGTTGCCCATGACAGTGAAGTCTATGTAAATGGAAAGAAAGCAGGCGCACACCATTGCGGATATACGGCATTTACCATTGATATTTCAGCGCTGCTTTACTATGGGGAAGATAATATCATTGCGGTGCGGGTGGACAGCAATGAGAATCTGAATGTTCCGCCCTTTGGATTTGTCATTGATTATATGACCTACGGTGGAATTTATCGGGATGTTTATCTTGAGATAAATGAGGAAAGCTATCTTGCAGATGTATTTCTAAAACCACAGGTGGAGCTGGAAATCAGAAAAGGAACATTGCTATCGGAAATCACGCTGGCAGGAAACGAAGAAAACCTGTTGTTACGGCAGTTCATCCGGAAAAAAGACGAAGAGGAATACCGTCTGGCTGGAGAGGAAACGCTTGCTGGAATTCCTGCACAGGAGGGAAAGAAAACACTTGTATTTCCGGCAGGAATCGTATCCCTATGGGAGGTAGAGAATCCGGCGTTATATGAAGTAAAGACCCAGCTTGTAACCGGAAATAATATAATCGATGAGGTTGTAACAACGGTGGGCTTTCGTCAGGCAGTATTCCAAAAAGATGGCTTTTACTTAAATGGACATAAGCTTCGAATTCGGGGACTAAACCGTCATCAGAGTTATCCTTATGTGGGTTATGCCATGCCGGCTTCCATACAGAGGATGGATGCGGAAGTATTAAAGAAAGAGTTAGGGCTGAATGCAGTGCGGACATCCCATTATCCGCAGTCCCAGGAATTTATAAACCGGTGCGATGAGCTGGGGCTTATGGTATTTACCGAGATTCCGGGCTGGCAGCATATCGGCGATGAAGCATGGAAAGTGCAGGCTGTGGAAAATGTAAAAGACATGGTGATACAGTACCGCAACCATCCATCCATTATTCTCTGGGGAGTGCGGATTAATGAATCGCAGGATGACGATGAATTTTACCGCCGCACCAATGCAATAGCACATAAGTTAGATGATACCAGACAGACTGGTGGCGTGCGGGCACATAAAAAGAGCAGTCTTTTGGAGGATGTATATACCTATAATGATTTTGTACACAATGGTCTGAACAAAGGCTGTGAGCATAAGAAGAATGTGACATCCGATATAGAAAAACCGTATCTTATCACGGAATATAGCGGACATATGTATTCCACCAAATCCTTCGACTGGGAAGGACATCGTATGTGGCATGCACTCCGCCACGCCAGTGTACTGGATGCAGTAGCAGGAGAAGAGGACATTGCCGGAAGCTTCGGATGGTGTATGGCAGATTATAATACACATAAAGATTTCGGTAGTGGAGACAGAATTTGCTATCACGGAGTCTTAGACATGTTCCGTAATCCGAAAATGGCGGCAGATGTGTATGCCTGCCAGCAGGAAGAAAGACCGGTATTAGCCTTAAGTTCAACGATGGATATTGGAGAGCATCCAGCCTGCAACCGGGGGCAGACTTATATTTTTACCAATGCAGACAGTGTTAAAATGTACAAAAATGACCGGTTTATCAAGGAATATAAGAAAACGGATTCTCCATATAAGAATCTGAAACATGGTCCGGTTCCAATTGATGATTACATTGGAAATGCCATCGAAGAGGGAGAGAATTTCGCACCGAAACAGGCGGCAATGGTAAAAGAGGTTTTGAATCTGGCAGCACGATATGGCATGAACCATCTGCCGAAAAGAGCATATTATCTGGCAGCAAAGCTGATGCTTTTTTATCATATGAAGATGGAGGATGCGGTTGCACTTTATAACAGGTATGTCGGGGACTGGGGCGGACAATCTATGGTATATAAGTTAGAAGCCATAAAGGATGGTAAGGTGGTCAAAACTTTAGTAAGAGAACCGGTACATGAGGTGAATATTCAGGTTACCGCAAGCAGCCGGAAATTAAGAGAAACACATACCTATGATGTGGCTGCAGTAAGAATACAGGCAGTGGATGAAAATGGAAATCTGTTACCATATTTTCAGGAGCCGGTGCAGCTAAAATGTGAGGGAACAATAGAACTCATCGGACCGGACATCATCAGCCTGCAGGGTGGTATGGGTGGCACTTATGTAAAGACCATAGGAAAGACCGGAAGCGGAAAACTTATGATAAGCAGCAGCCAGGCAGGAACCAGAGAAATTACATTTGAAATAGAATAAGGGAGTATAACGATAAGGAGGGTATCTATGAAAGAGAAATCAAGGGAAATCTTCGGAAACAAAATGCCGCAGAAGGTGTACCGGAAAGCAGTAAAGAGTAAGAAGAAGTTTCAAAAGAAATTCGGGGATGACAGTAAGACAGATTATCCGGTGGTGTTAAAAGAAAATGCACATATCGGAGATTCCCTTGGCGTTGTGGATGTGCTGCTGCCAGAGCAGAAAGAGGCTTCAAAACTGGAATTTGACAAAGAAAAAGGAATCATCGTAGGAAATATCCGTATGGGATTTGGACATTACCGGATTTCCATGGCAATTGCATCCGCAGCAAAATCCATGGGTTATATCCCATACTGGATGGACTTAAATTCCTATCCTAGGACTACCTGCACGAAGGTCATTGGCGCACAGAATGATTTGTATTCTCTGGGTTCTAGACTTTCTGGTAAGAGTAAGCTCTTTAATAAACTGGTGTGGGAGCCAATGAATTATGAAGGGTTCCGGAAGCTTTCCTATAATGCTTCTGACCAGAAAAATGCAGAGCTTATGGCTCCGGTTTACCGGAATGTACCAAAGGAAATTCCGGTGGTAGCAACCCATGTGTGGCCGGCACAGGCAGCCATTCATGCCGGTATGAAATATGTAGTCAATGCGATTCCGGATAACTGGCCGATGGCATTGCATTTATCCGAAGGAAGCCTTCATACGGTGCAGACTCATTATGCATATCAGGGCTATCGGATTTTAAATGGCATGCAGGGAAAAGATGTCTTAAATCCAATGCCGGAAAAAGACCTTGTATACACGGGACATTATATTGACCATGAGCTGGTAAGCAACATTGAAGCTGACTGTGAAGCAAGAATCCACAGAAAGCAGGAGAAGAAACCGATGCGTTTTCTTTTAACCATCGGCGGAGCCGGAGCACAGAGAGAAATTTTTGCAGCTATTATCAGATATCTGCTGCCGGCAATCCGGGAAGACAGGGCAGCACTTTATGTCAATGTAGGAGATTACCGGAATGTCTGGGAAGAATTATTACGGGAAATTCCGGGACTTAAAAATGCAGCAACGGAGCATTTTGATGACTGGGAGAATACAAAGCAGTTTGCCGAAGCTGCACTGGATGGGGAAGTAACCGGAGTCCATGGCTTCTACCATAAGAATATTTTTGAAGCAGTGTACTGCACGAATCTTTTGATGCGAAGCTGCGATGTACTGGTGACAAAGCCTAGCGAACTGGCATTTTATCCGGTGCCGAAGCTCTTTATCAAAAGAGTGGGTGGACATGAACAGTGGGGTGCCATCCATTCCGCAGAGATTGGGGACGGTACCCTGGAATGCCGTGATATTCCACATACCTTGCAGATGCTGGAATTATTCCAAAGCTCAGACCATCTGCTTACCGATATGTGTGAAGCAATTATGGAAAATAAGAAACAGGGGATTTACGATGGCGCATACAGGGTAGTGGAACTGGCAATGGGCTTACGAAAAGGAGGAGAAGGACAATGAGATTAACAACAAAAGAAAAAGTGGCATATGGCCTTGGTGCAGTTGGCAAAGACATGGTATACATGCTTTCTGCAAGTTACATTTTATATTACTATCAGGATATTTTGGGTGTCAGTGCCATTGCAATGGGAATTATCCTGATGGCAGCAAGAGTATTTGACGCATTCAATGACCCGGTTATGGGAATTATCGTAGCCAAGACGAGAACCCGCTGGGGTAAGTTCCGTCCGTGGCTTCTGATTGGAACCATAACCAATGCAGTAATCTTATATCTGATGTTTGCGGCACCACCTGCATTAGATGGCAGCGGACTGGTTGCCTATGCAGCGGTAACCTATGTGCTGTGGGGCGTTACTTATACCATGATGGATATTCCATTCTGGTCCATGATTCCGGCATTTACCGAAGGCGGCAAAGAAAGAGAGGGACTTTCTACCCTTGCCCGATCCTGTGCAGGCGTGGGCTCTGCACTGATTACGATTATCACGGTAAAATGTGTGGTTTTATTAGGGCAGGGCAATGAACGTGCCGGTTTTAAATGGTTTGCATTAATCATTGCAGTGTTGTTTGTGATTTTTATCACCATTACCTGTATGAGCATCAAAGAAAAATCCACTGTAAATGTGGACTCTCCATCGGTAGGACAGATGTTTAAGGCACTGTTACAGAATGACCAGGCAATGACTGTTGTGGTTACCATTGTGCTGATTAACTGCTCTCTTTATATTACTTCGAACCTTTTGATTTATTTCTTCAAATATGATTTTGGCGGAGATGCGTGGTATAACAGCTATACCTTATTCAATACCTTTGGCGGTGGAATCCAGATACTTTCCATGATGATTTTCTTTCCGCTGCTGCGTAAATTTTTAAGTGCCCTAAAGGTATTTTATGTAAGCTTTGTTATGGCAATCGCAGGTTATGGTGTATTATTTATACTGACACTGACAAATATGTCAAACTTATTGTTATTATTTATTCCGGCATTCTTTATCTTTACAGCCTTTGGAATGCTGACGGTACTTACCACCGTATTTCTTGCAAATACCGTGGACTATGGCGAACTGAAAAATAACCGGAGAGATGAGAGCGTTATCTTTTCCATGCAGACCTTTGTGGTAAAACTGGCATCCGGAGTAGCCGCACTGGCAGCTTCTATCTGCTTAAATCTCTGCCATTTAAGTAATGATACTGCAGAAACAGCAGCCGCAGCTGCTGCGTCCGGCAGCTCCCTTTTAGGACTCCGCATGACAATGGCAGGAATTCCGATTATCGGCTTACTGATTGCAGTGCTGGTATTCCGTAAGAAATTTATCCTGACAGAAGAAAAAGTGCAGGAAATCACAGAGCAGATTAAAGCGAAAGAAGCATAAACAGACATTAAGCAAAACAGCAGGCAGAAACAGTAAGCAGAAAAAGCAGGATGAAAGAGAAAGGAATTTACTTATGATTCGTAAGGAAAAGGATTATTTTATTCTGGATACCGACCATACCACCTATTGCTTCCGGGTACTTCCTACCGGGCAGCTGGAGCATCTTTATTATGGCAGAAAGCTTCATATCGAGGATGAAGCAGATATGCAGCCACTGGTGGAAAAGCACGTATTTGTACCGGGCAATGTGAATCAGTATAACGAAGAGCAGAAAGCATATTCCTTAGAGGATATGCGCCTTGAAATGTCCTCCTATGGAAAAGGAGATATAAGAGAGCCTTTTGTGGAAGTGGTGAATGCCAATGGAAGCAATACGATAGATTTTGTATACAGGGAAGCAGAGATAACCAAAGGTAAGGAAGCCTTTGCGGAACTGCCGTGTTCCTATGGCAGCGAAGAGGAAGTGGAGCAGCTTTGTATCCGGTTTGCGGACGAAGGAAATGAGCTGGCACTGGAATTGTATTATTATGTCTATCCATCCTGTGACATCATCAGCCGCAGTGCGAAATTCTATAATAACGGAAAGAAAGCTGTGCAGTTGAAACGGCTGATGAGCCTGCAGATAGACTTTGATGGGCATGATTATGTATTTACTACATTTCACGGAGCCTGGGCAAGGGAAATGAAGCGGAGTGATGTGCCGGTGACAGCCGGAAAATTAGTAAATGCTTCCTATACCGGAACCACCTCCAGCCGGGCCAATTCCTTTGTGATGCTAAGCCGGCCGAAGACCACAGAGGATGCCGGAGAATGCTTTGGTTTTCACCTTATCTATTCCGGTAATCACTATGAAGCAACAGAAGTAAACAGCTTTGGCAAAATGCGTCTGGTGACAGGAATCAACCCACAGGCATTTTCCTATGAAGTGACACCGGAAGAATGCTTTCAGGCACCGGAGGCAGTGATGGCATATGCAGAAAACGGATTTAACCAGATGAGCCAGAGGCTGCATCATTTTATCCGGGAGCATATTGTCCGTGGAACCTGGCAGAAGAAGGAGCGGCCGATACTGCTTAACAGTTGGGAGGCTTCCTATTTTGACATCAGTGAGAAGAAGTTACTGAAGCTGGCAAAGGAAGCAAAAGAAGTTGGCATAGAATTATTTGTAATGGATGACGGCTGGTTTGGCGAACGGATGGATGACAGCAGTTCCTTAGGAGACTGGGAAGCAAATGCGAAGAAGCTGCCGGGTGGGCTTAAGGGTTTATCCGATAAGATTCGCGGACTGGGACTGCAATTCGGTATCTGGGTGGAGCCGGAAATGGTCAATGTGAAAAGCAAACTTTATGTGGCACATCCGGACTGGACGATTGAGATTCCGGGACAGCCTCATTCGGAAGGAAGAAACCAGCGGATTTTAGATTTGGGAAGAAGAGAAGTACAGGATTATATTATTGAGAGCATGAGCAAAGTCTTTTCTTCAGCAGACATTTCCTATGTGAAATGGGACATGAACCGGACCTTCAGTGATTATTATTCCACAGCACTTCCACCGGAACGGCAGGGAGAAGTGGCACACCGTTATGTGTTAGGATTATACCGGTGTATGAAGGAACTGACGGAACGGTTTCCGGAGATTTTATTTGAAGGCTGTGCGGCAGGCGGCAACCGTTTTGACCTTGGAATCTTATGCTATTTTCCACAAATCTGGGGTAGTGATGATACGGATGCATTGTGCCGGGCGGAGATAGAAGAAAATTATAGTTACGGTTATCCGTTGTCGGCGGTCAGCGCTCATGTGTCCGCCTGCCCGAATCACCAGACACTGCGGAATACACCATTAGAGACACGATTCCAGGTGGCATGCTTTGGAAGCTTTGGCTATGAATGCAACCTCTGCGATATGAAAAAAGAAGAAAAGGAAGCCATTAAAGAGCAGATTGCATTATATAAGAAATGGCGGAAGGTGTTGCAGCAGGGAACTTTTTACCGGGGCAGAAGCTTTTATGATGGCACCCAGAATGGAATGGGCGGCAGCGTCTTAGCGGATGAAGCAGGTAATCAGATGGAGTGGACCTGCGTATCAGAAGATGGCACAAAGGCAGTGGGTATGCTGATGCAGAAATTAGTGGTGCCGAATACGCAGCAGCAGACCTATTATCCGAAGGGATTGCTGCCGGATGTCCGTTACCATTTCTATAACCGGAAATTAAAATATAATATCAAAGAATTCGGTGACCTGGTAAATACAGTTTCGCCGGTTCATATCAGACAGGATTCCCTGACCCATCAGGTGCTTTCGAAATTGGTAAAAATGGATGGCGAGACGGAAGATTTCCATGCATATGGAGATACCTTAATGTATGGCGGCGTTCATGTCAGCCCGGCATTTGGCGGAACCGGATACAATGATAAGGTAAGGCACTACCCGGATTTTGCATCCCGTTTATATTTTATGGATGGAGAAGTAAAAAAGTAGGGAGACAGAAGTCCATGTTTGTGCTAAGATGAACATATCCATAAACACAAACAGGAGCGGATATGAAGAATAAATCAAAGTTAAAGAAAATAAGAGAAAAGAAAGCAGGCACAGCCACCGTTACCAAAGAGTGGCTTTATATGAATCCAAATTCCATCACAGTAGCAGAGATTGAAAATGCATTAGAGGGAATGGATGGCATCGAAACAGAAATCTGGAAAGAGGCGGGAGTATTAGAGGTGGAGGTTCCGGAGCATCATTCCATGGATATCGAGGAGATTGCAGTTGATTTAAAGGATGAATATGCCAATGCTTATTTAAAAGAGCATGATATTCATGCTCTTTTTGCTGTCACAATTGACACAGAAAACTATGCATTTATGCAAAAAATCATGCAGAAAATCATCGCCGGTGCAGGAGGCTTCTTCTGCGGTGATACAGAGGATTTTACACCGGTAGTAAAAGAGTAAGAAGTGAAATAAAATGCAAAAGATAAGATTATATGATGCAACAAAATTGGACCGGGAACATATGATGTTTTCCAATAAGCAACTTATTACGCTGCTTCTACCGATTATGGTAGAGCAGCTTTTGAATTCCTTTATGGGAATGGCGGATACCATGATGGTAAGCAATGTGGGAAGTGCGGCAATCTCTGCGGTATCACTGGTGGATTCCATCAATGTACTGGTCATACAGGTATTTACGGCATTGGGAGCAGGAGCAGCAATTATCTGTTCCCAGTATCTTGGAAGGGGAGACCGGGAGTCCAGCAATGAGGCTGCAAGACAGGTAACTTTAAGCGTACTGACGATTTCTACGGTATTGTCTATATTTTGTATTATATTTCGTGGACCACTGCTGCATCTGATTTTTGGCCAGGTAGAAGAGGCTGTTATGGATAATTCCATGATTTACTTCCTGCTGACTGCAATTTCATTTCCGTTCATTGCACTTTTTGATGCCGGTGGAGCTTTTTACCGGGCAGCAGGAAACAGTCGTTTTCCAATGATGATTTCTGTCCTTTCCAATGGACTCAACATTGCCGGAAATGCAGTGCTTATCTTTGGATTAAAGATGGGCGTGGAGGGAGCAGCTCTTTCTACCTTATTTTCAAGAATTTTCTGTGCAGTAGTCATTTTCTGGAATCTGCGGAAACCGGATCAGGTGATTGTGGTAAATCATTATCTTAAGATCCGTCCCAATTTCCCGCTGATTGGAAAAATTCTTTCTATCGGAATTCCGTCCGGAATTGAAAATGGAATGTTCCAGTTCGGAAAGCTGGCAATCCAGTCCAGCGTATCAACCCTTGGAACGGCAGCCATTGCCGCGCAGGCAATGACCATTATTCTGGAAAATTTAAATGGAATCGGAGCCATTGGAATCGGAATCGGCCTGATGACAGTAGTAGGACAATGTATTGGAGCCGGAAAAGTGGAAGAGGCGCGTTATTATATGGTGAAACTCTGCGGCTATGCAGAAATTGTTATTCTGATTTCCTGTGCAGTGGTATTTTTATTGACAAAGCCGGTTACATTTTTAGCTGGAATGGAAGCAGAAAGTGCCTCCCTCTGCATGGAAATGATAATAGCAATTACGATTGTAAAACCGATTGTATGGGTGCTGGCATTTATCCCGGCTTATGGCATGCGTGCTGCCGGAGATGTGAAATTCTCCATGATTTTATCCAGTCTTACTATGTGGTTCTGCCGTGTGGCACTGTGTGTATATCTGATCCGCAGCTGTGGTTTCGGACCAATGGCGGTGTGGATTGGCATGTTTGCCGATTGGACGCTTCGTGCTATCGCATTCAGCGTCCGGTATCTAAGCGGCAGGTGGAGCCGGATACATGTCATTTAGAACATGCTAGCGGAAGCAGTACCTGGGTAATAAATTTACTTTTGTCTTTATGCTGTGGCGGTCCCTCTAAATAGCAGTGGCGGAAGATGCCAACCGGTGTAAGTTTTTGTTCTCTGGCATAGGAAAGCAGGGTATCATGAACCGATGGCAATTCTTCATACGCTCCATGATGATAGAGGCAGACTGCTTTCTGGGCGGGGAGATTTAAAATGTGCTCACCCTTGCTTCCTGCCGGGACAACAGCAAAAAAGGACATATCCTTTGCATCCGTAATGGGAGCTTCCGTAAAATAAATCTGCCCGGTATGTGCCGGACCATAGTTCTGCAGTGCTTCCAAGGCAACCTCTCTTAAAAGATTCGTCTTTTCTGCGATGCTGTCACTTTCTGTTTTGCGGCAGTACACCGTCTGTGGTGGAATTGTAATGATTTCCATTGATTCAAATCCCTGATTGATTCTTTCGTATAAGGCTTTGATATTGGCATTTAATTCATCCCGCAAAGCTTCCAGCCTTCGAACCATGGATAAAAGGTCGTTGGAGTTGTCGAAGTAGCCATGGATTTCATCCAGTGACAGACCAAGATTCTGCAGCGAGCGGATGGTTCGAATCTTCGTCAGTGTATCAATGGTATAGTAACGATTGCCGGATGGGTCTTCTTTTACATCCGGAAAAACCAGTCCATGAGCTTCGTAATTTAAAATAATTCTTCTTGTGATGCCCACAAAGTCTGCGGCATCTCCAATTGAAAACAGTTCTTTCAAAATTTTTCCCCCTTTTTATTTATTCGGTGATTGTGAAAAGAATGGATTTAGAAATTTTTGGAGAAATAAAGACGGTTTGCTTATTGCCTTAAAATGCCAACAGTTCTTAAGTGCATGTTTTGCTTGGTCATAAGCTGTCTTTCCGTTGCTTTGACCGGCTGCACCGGTTGTCCGTCTGCGACAGATACTTCCACAAACCCGTAAGGAGGTCTAGACATTCTGGCAAATAAGTTTATGATTCCGGCAACCGGCGCAAATTCATATCCATATTCAACTGCGCCTTGCAGGCACATCCCTGTGCCTGCATTGCCGGTTGCATAACAGAATGCCAAGACCTCCTAACAGGCTTGTTTATGTATCTGTATGCAGGCGGACAGCTGGTGCAGACTGTCAAACATTGGAAAGACGGGCTTTCATAAAGAAAAGCAAAACATGTATTTTAGAACTGTGGTATTTTAAGACAAAGCAACACTCTTTAACTCTTCAAAAATTTCCATATCATATTTCTTTTCTCAAATATCGGCAAAATTTGTAAAATGATTGCATCGTACATTGATGTGCGGTGTAAAATAACAGTGTAATTGTAACACAGCATTGAGAGTGTGAAAAGTGAAAAAAGGTAATTTAAGAAGGGAAGGATGTACATGAAACAAAAGAAGAAAAGTTTATTTTCCTTGTTCCTTGCGTTGATGATGGTAGCAGGTCTTATGCAGGGGATGACAGTTGAGACAAATGCAGCTACAAATTCGGTTCAGGCAGGACCATTTACGTTGTCAAGGGATTCGGGGACGATTGTAGAAGGAGTCGATTATACCTATGGAAAATATGGATCTGGAAATAGAAATTCGCTTACCATTCTGACGGATGACATTACGATTGCAATGGATGAAAATGCAGAACCTACATCAGATATTATTGAGCTGGGAGAATATAATGAACCACCACTTGACAGTTTTTCAAAGGTGACATTTTCTAATTTAAAATTAAAATCTTATTCTTATAATGTATTAAGCTATGTAGATAACATTCATATTACACTGGTTGGAAACAATGAGCTGGTCAGCATAAAAGAAGAATCTAGAACCTATGGTGATTTTGCAATTTTTGGATGTGGAAGTGTAAGTATTGAGAATAGTCCAAATGGTTCCCTTTATGCGACTGCAGATGGACTTGGCTGGGGTGCCATTTTTACATCAGATGGATATGGAAAAAGTGATGCATGCATTACAGTTGGAGATGCCATGTCAATGAAAGGTTCTACAGCTATGATGGCAGATATTTCAGAATTGACAGATACGCCACAAGTTTGGAGAGGTCATATTGGAGTAGGTCAAAAATCTGCCAAAACACTCCTGATTGGTGAGTGGAAGCA
>ENA-ORCM01002682-ORCM01002682.1-human-gut-metagenome-genome-assembly--contig:-NODE-2682-length-12427-cov-3.820729_pt1 | contig 12427 bp, 13 predicted proteins | sample MGYA00242906_ERZ507928 | MGnify/ENA primary metagenome ERZ507928 (study PRJEB26167, sample SAMN06115497) | human gut metagenome | host: Homo sapiens | place: China:Shanxi | collected 2015-05-07...
CGGATAGAGTTCAGCTTCACGATATCAAGACCGGTGTCATACTCTGTGCCCTGGAATGTAGCCACGATGGACTCAGTCGGAGCGTGGGAAGTACCCAGTGCGAGCGGGGACATAGCGGTATCGACGCCGTCAACGCCTGCCTCAACAGCCTTGATGATGCACATGGAAGCAAGGCCGGAAGTATAGTGGGTGTGAAGCTGGATCGGGATCTTAACGGTAGCCTTCAGATCCTTTACAAGGCTTGCAGCCTCATAAGGAGTCAGCAGAGCCGCCATATCCTTGATGCAGATGGAATCTGCGCCGGCATTCTCGATCTGCTTAGCGTAGTTCATGTAATACTCGTGGGTGAATACCTCTCCGAGGGTGTAGGAAATAGCTACCTGTGCGTGACCCTGCTCCTTCTTGGCTGCCTTGATGGCGGTCTCGAGGTTGCGGATATCGTTCAGTGCGTCGAAGATACGGATAATGTCGATACCGTTTGCGATGGACTTCTGAACGAAGTACTCTACCAGGTCGTCAGCATAGTGACGGTAACCCAGCATGTTCTGACCTCTGAACAGCATCTGAAGCTTGGTGTTCGGCATTTCCTTTCTCAGGATACGGAGTCTCTCCCACGGGTCCTCGTCCAGGAAGCGTATGCAGGAATCGAAGGTCGCGCCGCCCCAGCACTCAGCGGAGTAGAAGCCGATCTTGTCCATCTCGGAGAGGATAGGACGCATTTCGTCCATAGACATTCTTGTGGCAAGCAGGGACTGGTGCGCGTCACGAAGAACGGTTTCAGTTATCTTTAATTTTGCCATTTCTGTTCTCCTTAATAATTACGCGTTCAGTGTAGCAACAACAGCGCCGGTCTCAACAGCGTCGCCCTTGTTAACGTTAACGGAAGCAACAACGCCGTCCTTATCGGAAACGATGTCGTTCTCCATCTTCATAGCCTCGAGAACTGCGATAACGGTGCCGTTTGTAACCTTATCGCCTACCTTGACCTTAACGTCGACGATAGTGCCGTTCATAGGAGCGTTAACGGTTGCGTTGCCCTGTGCGCCAGCGGGGGCAGCAGCCTTCTTAGCGGGAGCTGCCTTCTTGGGAGCGGGAACAGCAACGGGGGCTGCGGAGCCGTCAGCCTCGTCAACAGTTACATCGTATGCATTGCCGTTTACTGTGATGGTGTATCTTTTCATGTCAAAAACCTCTCTATGTTTTAATTAAAATACGAAATTAACGTGCTTTCTGGTGGGAGCAGCTACTCTCTTGCTGGAGCAGAGGTCAACAGCGGAAGCAACTGCCTGCTTGGTATCCTCAGCAGCGATAACGCCGTCGATCATGCCGAGGGAAGCAGCCTTGAACGGAGTGGTGTCAGCCTCTTCGCCCATGAATACCTTGACAGCCTCGGGGCTCATCGGAGCGATAACAGCCTTCTCCCATGCGTAGGAAATGTCAGCGCTGTCGAATGCAGCGTAAGCCGCGCCGATTGCCTTGCCGGTGATGAGGTTGATCTTGGTCGTGGTAGCTGAAGCGTAAACCTGAGCGAGCTTAGCGGCGTCGCGTACAGAGCCTGCAAGCTCAGCAGCGCTGGAAGCCTCGAAGCCCTCGGTGTTTACAACTGTAACTACCGGAATGGAGAATACGTCAGCGAGCTGAACGAATCTTGCGATCTTAGCGCAGTCAGCAGCGGTGAGCTTTGCAGCCTTATCGGTAGCTACGAAAGCTACGGTTGCCCAGTTAACGCTTGCGAATGCGGTGTAAGCAGCGGTGCCGAACTCAGCGCCGAGCTCTACAGTAGAGTTCTTGTCAGCGAGAGCCGCAACAAGGTCAGCGCCCTTCATGGAAGCGGAAACCGCAGCGTCGTTCTCTGCGAAATCATCGTTGCCTGCGAGGGAGATGTTGTTTGCAGGAAGGATAGCAGCCAGCTTCTTAGCCTTTGCGATAGCCTCTGCGTCGTCCTTAGCAAGGATATCGGCAACGCCGGACTTAGCGGCGTTTGCAGCCTTGCCTGCGCCCTCGAGCTTGCCGTCGGGTGTGTTGAACGGAGCGTTCAGGAACAGCTCAGCCTTCTCTGTCATGATAGTAACGTCAGCCATGGAAGCGATGACGGCAGCCGCGCCTGCGCATACGCCGGTGATGACCGCGATCTGCGGAACTACGCCGGAAATAGCAGCGGAAGCCTTGATTATGTCGCCGTAGTCAGCGAGTACTTCCATACCCTCGTTGATGTCGCCGCCCTTGCTGTCGAATACTGCGACAACGGGAGCGCCGTTCTTTGCAGCGAGCTCATACAGCTTCTTGATCTTGAGAGCCGCGCTCTTGTCAACTGCGCCGCCCTTAACGGAAACGTCCTGTGCGTAAGCGTAAACAGTCGCGCCGTTTACTGTGCCGTAGCCGGATACTACGCTGCCTACAGCTCCGTCAGCCGACAGGAATTTGTCGAGCTCGTTAAAGCTGTCCTCGTCGAAGAGGGCATTCAGTTTCTTTCTTGCGTCGCTGTCAGGAACGTTCTGTTCCATCTCAGCCAGTGTCTTTGAAAACGCCATTTTTTCTCCTCCATACCTGCTATTGAGATCGGTGCAGACATAGCTGCCCCGTCTTAATTAAAATTTATCCACAATAATTATACTACATTGAATATGAAAACTCAAGCGAAAATCTGAGATTTTTGCATTTTTTATCTTATGCATTAAAACCATTGCGTGAAATGGTTAAATTTTTGTCAATTTCAACAAATCTTTATAATTCTCAAATCATCGCTTGAATGCAAAAATCATTTGCCTCTCCTGTTCTGACCTTTTCCGACAGAAGCACGCAGAGAACGCAGCTCGTCCTTGGTCAGGTCGCGGTAGGCGCCGGGCTTGAGCATTCCGAGCTTCACACCGCCGATGGCGATACGTCGCAGTCTGCCGACATCAAGGCCTACTGCGGTGCACATGCGGCGTATCTGGCGGTTTCTGCCCTCCTTGATGACGAAGCGGAGCACCGTTCTTTCCGGGGATTCGGACAGCACTTCCACCGTGCAGGGGAGCGTCTTTACGCCGTCGTCAAGCTCCACGCCGGACATCAGCCGGGAAAGCTGATCCTCGTTTACCATTCCGTCGATGGTAACGCGGTATGTCTTGGGAACGTGCTTCGACGGGTGCATGATGTCGTTCGCGAACTCGCCGTCGTTCGTGAAAATAAGCAGACCCTCGGAGTTGCGGTCGAGCCTTCCCACCGGGTAAACCCGCTCGGGAACGTCGGTCAGCAGGTCTGAAGCTACTTTCCTGCCCATCTCGTCCGCCATGGACGTTACGTAGCCGCGCGGTTTGTTAAGCATGATGTAGCGCTTTTCTGCGCGCTCCGCAGCTATCTCCTCGCCCTCGACGCATATCAGGTCGTTATACGGGTCAGCCTTATCTCCCAGGGAGCATGGTCTGCCGTTGACCGTGACTACGCCGGCGGAGATCAGCTCCTCCGCCTTTCTGCGTGAGCATCTTCCGCTGTCTGCAATGATCTTCTGAATTCTAACCTTTTCCATATTTATCCTCTCTATGTACGCCCTCCCGGGCGGAATCAGCGCATCACTGCGCAATTTATCTACACATATATTCCCAGTTTTGACAGTACCGTTTCAAAGAATCCCGGCTCGGTGTCGTCCGCCTCCACGGCTGAATCAGCCAGAAGCGGGCAGGCGCACACGACCTTCCCGTCAAGCAGGAACCTGATCTCCCCTAGCCGGTCTCCCCTGCCGACGCTCCCGTAAACGAACCCCGGTAGGTAGACTTCCCGGGCGATCCTGGTGCGCTGCTCCGGAGTGAGCGCCAGTGTGCGCGCCTGCGCGTAAACTCCAACGCTCTGACCTGTTCCCGCGACGGCGACCCTGTTCGTGCAGGAAGTCTCCAGCGGGTACGCCTTCACCTTCGTGAAGCCGTAGTCCAGCATTTTGGCGTGGTCGTTCCAGTCGTCTCCGGCGTTGAGCGTTACCGCGACCAGGGTAACTCCGCCGCGCTCAGCCGCAGAAACCAGGCACCTGCGCGCGTTGTCCGTGAATCCGGTCTTGACGCCGATCGCGCCATCGTAGCGCCTGAGCATTTTGTTGGAGTTGTACAGCGTACGTTTATACGGCGGATTCCCGAACTCCACCTCCGCCGACTTACACGCCGCCACCTCGCGGAACACCTCGTTCTTCATCGCGAACGCCGCAAGTTTTGCGAGATCGCGGGCGGTGGTGTAGTGCCCATCGGCGTCAAGACCGGAGGGCGTGACGAAATGCGTGTTGGAAAGTCCCAGCTCCTGCGCCCTGGAGTTCATCAGCTCCACGAACGCGCCTATGCTTCCGCTTACCGAGACCGCCGCCGCGTTTGCCGCGTCGTTCCCCGAAGGGAGCAGTATCCCGTAAAGCAGGTCGCGCCGGGACACCCGGTCGCCCTCGCGCAAACCCATGGAAGTCCCCTCGACAAGTATCGCGAGCGGATCCACGGTGAATTCCCGGTCGAGGCCGCCGGCTTCAATGGTGAGCAGTGCGGTCATGATCTTCGTGGTACTTGCCATCGCGCGGTGTTCGTCGGCGTTCTTTTCCCAGAGCGCCGTGCCGGTGTCCGCCTCAATGACTATCGCGCTGACCGCCGAAATGTTTTCCGGAGCCGCTCCGACCGTCATGGAGCTTCCCGCGGCCGCCGCCAAAGCGGCGATTACCGCCGTGAATTTTCTTAAATGTCGCTTCATATCTGCACCTCTCTGATGTAATTTCTTCCATCATAGGGTGCGCAGTATCAGCGGATTTTATTCAGCGTCGTCAGATTCGTCTGCGGAATCGCTGTTTTTCTTGCCGACGAGATCCTTTATCTTCCCGATAACGCCCGGAATAGCCTCTACAACGCCTTCCAGCGGGCTGGTCTTGCCTGCGCCGCCGAGCTCCAGCAGTTCAACGTCGCCGTCGGTCTTGATCACGATGAACGCCTGCGGCTTTACCGTAACGCCCGCGCCTGCTCCGCCTGCGAACTTCTCAGCCGCCTGTGTGGGAAGGTCGCTGCCGCCGGAAGCAAACCCGAACGACACCTTAGAAACCGGGATTATAGTAGTTCCATTAGGCGCGGAGATAGGATCGCCGATTATGGTGTTTACGTCCACCATCTCGCGGATCTTCTCCATTGAAACGCCGAGGATTCCTTCAATTGCATTTGACATAATAAAACTCCTTTCAAGCCTTTATATTAATGTTACTTTCTTAGCTTATCAACTGCGGCTGCCGCGTCCTTGCGGGACATGTAGTTCCTGATCAGCCTGCCTGCGACCCAGAACAGGAAAGCCAGCGCCGCTATCACCGTCAGCCTTGCCGTGAAGCCGCATTCCGTGCGGGTCTCCTCGCTCTGGAAATTGCAGGTCACATTGAACTTCGGGTCTTTCAGCGTAAAACAGCCGTCCAGGAACGCAAGCGCCGCTCCCGCCGCCATGTTGGTTTTTCCGAACTTTATCGCAGCGTCCGCAGCGTCGTCCCCTCCAACCGAGATATCAAGCCGGAAACCGGTGACGCGGGTAGCTTTAAGCAGCCTTTTCAGCGGCTTTCCGAGGCTGTCCCAGACCAGCTTGACCAGCGCGAAAATATCGCTGAGCGTCAGCTTCTGACTCTTGGGTTTGTCAGATTTGGGAGGCTTCCCGGATTTCCCCCGCTCCGTTTTCTGCGATTTTTGCGTTTCCTGCGGTTTATTCTGCTCAGCGGACTTGCTTTCATTCAGCGTCTGCGGGTCCGCAGTTCGTCCGCCGCCGGGATCTTCCGATTTCTCAAGCTCAGCCGCGGCCTTTGCGGAGGACTTCACGTCCTTCTCAGCCTTCTTGTCGCGGCGCTTCTGCTTTTTGGTTTTCGCCGGAATTCGCACCAGCGTTACGAAAAGCCAGCTTATTTTCAGCCGGAGTTCCCCGGGGTCGGAGTAGTCGAACCGCACCTTTACCGAGGTCATGAGCAGAATGAGAATGACTGCCACAACTGCACCTGCAATTATCCAGCCCATTTCCTCACCTCCGCTGCAAACTCGCTCAGCCGCCTAGTCGCCAAGTCGCCAAGTCGCTTAGTCGCTTAGTCGCTGCCGCTGAAATTCATCTCGTCGAATTCCTCAAGATCTATCTGGTCGGTGCTGTCCGGTATCGCCGGAAGCCCCTTTATATCGGTAAGCCCGAAGCACCGCAGAAAGTTCTCCGTAGTCTTGTAGGCTATCGGACGTCCCGGCAGGTCGAGTCTTCCGTACTCCTCGAGTAGATCGCGCTCCACAAGGCTGTTCACAACGCCGGAGCTGTCGACTCCGCGCACCTGCTCCACAAAACTCTTGGTGACCGGCTGGTTGTACGCCACCACAGCCAGAACCTCCATCGCCGCCTGGGACAGCGGTACCTGCCGGCGGGTCTCCAGCGCGGTTTTGATATACGGCGCAAACTGCGGCTGAGTCATCATCTGGTAGCTGTCGCCGAGCCGGTTTATCCGGAACGCGCTTCCGTTTTCCGTGTACCGGTCGTTCAGGCGGTCTATGATTTTCAGTACGGTATCCTTTTCGATCTCGCATGCCTCGGAGAGTTTCGCTGCGTCTATCGGCTCGCCGCACGCAAACAGCACGGCTTCAATTACCGCCATTCCTTCGCTGAATTTCACTGCTCCGCTCCCTCCGTTTCTGCGGGTCGTTCATCGTCGGACTTTCTCCGCAGCCTTACGCTGTTTCCGTCCTCAGATATGAATATCCTGCCCTCTTTCGAAAGCTCAAGTATCGCAAGGAATGTCGCCACGGTGCGCGACCGGGGCTGTCCCCTGTAAAGCTCGTCCATCTGCACGGTTCCGTTCCTTCGCAGGCTTTTCAGCACCGCCACAATTCCGGTGAACACCGTAACGTAGCTTTTCGCGACGATCGGGCGTATCGACCTCGGGCGGTAGCTTGCCTTCCTGCGGGTTCGCTCGTTGAGCGCGCTGTAGGCAAGCATGAGTTCCTCCGGCTGGTGTAGCTTGTGGTAAGACTTGTCGATGTCAAGCTCCATAGGTTCCCTGACGAAAACTACGTCGCCGAGGTAGCGCTTTTTCAGGCGCTCCGCCATGGTCTTGCACAAGGCGTACTCGATAAGCGCTCCCTGGAGTTCGCGTTTCATCTGCTCGGCTTCCTCCCGAGGAAGCAGCGCCGCAGACTTTATCATTATGAGCCGCGCCGCCATCTCAAGAAAATCGGAGGTGATCTCCAGGTCAGCCTCCGCCATTCTGCTGAGGTACAGCATGAACTGATCCAGCAGCACGCTTATCTCGATGTCCTGGATATTCAGCTTGTGCTTCTGTATCAGCGCGAGCAGTGCGTCCAGAGGTCCTTCGAATATCTCAAGCTTGAAGCTAAGTCCCTCCATGAGTCACCCGAGGAAGAACGAAGCCTTGTCGAGCAGCCACATGATACCGTTGCAGGCAAGTCCGAACGGAACGGAGAGCACTCCGAACATGAGCAGCGCGAAGAATACCCAGTAGATTATCTGCTGATTCTTCTGCATGAAGTAGACCGCCCTGCCCGGCAGGAAGCTCGCCAGTATGTTGAAACCGTCGAACGGAGCGATCGGCACAAGGTTGAATACCGCAAGGTAAACGTTGATCTGCGCGGTGTAGTAAAGACCGAGGGCGATGTAAGCGCCGGTGGTGGACGTGAGGTTCATAAGAACAAGCTTGTACGCTATTATCATGATATAGCTGAGCAGGATATTCGCGAGTGGACCTGCAAGGGAGGTCAGCGCCAGCGCCGCACGGGGCTTGACCTTATTGCACCTGCGTATATCCACCGGGGTGGGCTTCGCCCAGCCTATGCGGAAGAGCATCATCATTACCGCGCCCATCACGTCGATGTGAGCGAATGGGTTCAGCGTGAGCCTTCCCTGACGTTCCGCAGTGTCGTCGCCAAGGATCTTCGCCATAAGGCCGTGGGCGCACTCGTGTATCGGGAACACCACGAAAATGATGACAAGCACCGAGAATACCGACAGAACAACGCTAACCACCTGGGATTCAGTGACGCTGCCTGAAAATAAGAGCATGAATAATTCTATAAGAGGTCCTCGAAACATAAAATCTCCTTACAACTTTAGCCTGTACACAAATATACAGTATATATTATAGCGCAGTTCAGCGGATTTTTCAAGTATCCGGACAAAAATAATTGCGCATTCCGGCGGAAAATGCCCGAATGCGCAATAATATGCGGTTTTATGAAGACGGTCAGGTCTCACTGAGCTTCCCGGGTGAAGGTGTAGGTATGCTCGGAGCCGTCTGCGCCGTTCACTGTGTAGGAGATGGTGCCGTCCTGCTCGCTGAATGTCAGCTTCAGCAGCGACTTCCCGTCGGGTGCCTTGACGTTCACACCGTCGGAGGTGCGCTCGTATTTGAGCGTTTCGCCGGTGGCTTCCCCGCTGGACTGGGTAAAGGTGCGGTCAGTGAGGGTCACGCGGAGCTGAGTTCCGTCCTCGGTGGTGCAGACCCAGTTCCCTTCTATCTTCGCGGTGTCTATCGAACGGCTGCATGCCGTGCAGACCATCAGAACGACCGCCGCGGCAGCAAGCGATTTAATTAATTTTCTCATGTAGATTCTCCTGTTCAAAATCATGTCCGGAGAATATTGTACCACAAAACCCGCCGTATGTCAACAGAAAACAAAAGCCCGGCGCAAAGTCCGGGCAGATGTATCGATTTTGAACTGAATTACTCAGCAGCCTCAGCGGTAGCGGCAGCCTGTGCGGTTGCAGCAGCCTCTGCGGTGGAAGCAGCAGCGTCAGTGTTTCTCATGAATACGTACTTGTAGGTAACGTCGCCAACAGCTACGCCGTATGCTAAGATGTCGCTTTCAGCGTCGTAGGTTACGGGAAGCTCCATGCCGTCTAAATCAACGGTGATGCCATTCTCGGTCACAGTGTAGGAATAGTTGCCTTCAACACCCATAGCCAGGCTGTTGTAGGAGTTCTCGTCGATATTAACGTAGATCAGGGTATCCTCAGCGGAAACATTGTTTGCAGCTGCAAAATCAGCAACGCTCATTGTATTGGTGCCATCATTGATTGCAGCGAGAACCCAGTTGCCGTACATAGCGGAAGCGTCGAATGCGGAAGCCTCAGCGGTAGCGGGAGCAGCAGCCTCAGCGGTCTGTGCAGCCTCTGCGGTAGCAGCAGCGGTGGAAGCAGCCTCAGCGGTCTTTGCAGCCTCTGCGGTGGAAGCAGTGGAAGCGTCGGAAGCAGTGGAAGCGTCGGAAACAGCGCTGGAGGACTCGGAAGCGGAAGAAGTGTTATTGCTGCAGCCTGCGAAAGACAGAACTGCTGCGGCAGCTACGATAGCTGCGGTGATCTTTGTGAACTTAGTCATAGTAGTTTCTCCTCAAAATCATATATCTGTTATTTGTTGTAAGTATCTGCCAAAAACAGCAAATTCACAACATGAGGAATTATAGCACACAACTAGTCGCTTGTCAACTACCCCGCATATACTTTTGGCTGAAGGCACAAAGTTTCTCAACCGTTGTTTAAACTTTACTGTTCAATTTTACAAAATTATGAAATGTAACCATGTAACCGTTTACAAATTACAAACGTCACCTATTATAGGAAACTGCTGTCAGTTTTCCGCCGGTTTCGGATTTCTTCCGCGCTTTACAACTGTCGTATATCCGTCCGCTGTGAAAGAAAGTGTGTCGTCCTGCGGCGAATAGGTCATCAGAATAACCGCGCCGTCTGTATCCCTTATCTCCGCGCCTTCATCGGTTATACGGTAGCTCAGCGTTCTGAGAACTCTGTCGCCGCTGGTAATGTCAACGCCCTGCGCCGTGAAGATCATCATCTTCTCCTGATCCTCGTCGTTCTGCGCCGCATATTCCCAGTAATCCTGACCGTTTACGCTGATGACGCTCCAGGTTCCGTATATCCAGTCGGCGATGTAGTCGACCTCTGCGGACTGCGGATATTCGCCGCGTTTGAATACGGCAAAATTGTCCGCCTCATCTATCATAGTAAGAGTGTCAGCCGACGGGTCATAGGTCAGCGTCACGAATTTCTCTCCCCAGCTGTAATATATATCAGCTCCTGCGTCCGTTATGGCATAGCTATACTCCTGCTCAATACCCACAGTTCCTTTTCTTACCAGGACTTCCTCACTGTTGAAAATAAGCTGCAACTGCTCCGTAAGCCCGTTCGCGAACGCGTAATCCCAGTAATCCTGCCCGTTTACGCTGACGGCGCTCCAGGTTCCGTAAATCCAGTCGGCTATGTACCCGCCCTGCTCCTCTGGCGCGGACGTATCCTGCGTAGCTTCCGTCTGCGCGGCGGTGGTTTCTGCCGGCTCAGGAACCGCTTCCGTCACTGGAGCTTCCTCCGGCTGCTCTGTCGGCGCTGCGTTGGTTGTGGCCGTGACCTCCGCCGTGGAGCTGTCGGTCTGCAAGGAGCTTTCACTCTGGCTGGAAGCATTCCCGGTGCAGCCTGCTGCGAGTACTATAGAAGAAATAAGTACTGCGGCTGCCATGTATTTTTTCATATTATCACCCCATTGATATTGTATCACATTTCGCGCTTTTTCGCAATAGCGGAGTGATTTATTTTTTCCGGTGTATTATCCCGAAAATTACGGGAACTATATGCACATACCCCACATTATAAAGAAAGGACACTGCACAATGAAAGACATGTTTTGCTTCCAGTGCCAGCAGACCGCCCACAACACCGGCTGCGAGGGCAAAGCGGGAGTCTGCGGCAAAAAAGCCGACACCGCGAACTACCAGGACGAGATAATCGGAGCGCTCATAGGGCTCGCCCGCGCCGCTAAAAACGGCAGACCCAGGGCGGCCGCCGACGCGCTGGTTGAAAAAGCGCTGTTCACCACCATCACCAACGTAAATTTCAACAATTCAACGATAAAAGCCATCAAGACCGAGGTCGAGCAGGAAAAGCACCGTATCTCCTCAGAAAAGTTTGAGGACTACTCAATGCCGGAAATCTGGGACGGCAACGCGGATATCCGCTCGCTGAAATCACTGGTTCTGTTCGGGCTGAAGGGTATGGCGGCCTACGCCTACCATGCCCGGGTGCTCGGCAAGACCTGCCGGGAAGTCGACCAGTTCTTCTATGAAGCTCTGTACCACCTCGGCGAGGACGAACCGCAGGACGTGCTGCTTCCGCTGGTGCTCAAGACCGGCGCGGTGAACCTCAAATGTCTGGAGCTTCTCGACCACGCCAACACCGAAGCATACGGCGACCCTGTCCCTACTGAAGTCCCACTCACAATTGAAAAGGGACCGTTCATAGTGGTCAGCGGTCATGACCTGCACGATATGAAGCTGCTTCTGGAGCAGACCGACGGCAAGGGCGTAAACATCTACACCCACAGCGAAATGCTCCCCGCACACGGCTACCCGGAGCTTAAAAAGCACCCGCAGCTCAAGGGAAATTTCGGCACCGGCTGGCAGAATCAGCAGTCGGAATTCCACAATATCCCGGCTCCGGTGCTGTTCACCACGAACTGCATAATGCCGCTGCGCGAGAGCTATGCCGACCGTATTTTCACTACCTCCGTCGTGTCGTACCCCGAAGTAACCCACATCGGCGCCGACAAGGATTTCACCCCGGTTATCAGGAAAGCGCTTGAATGCGGCGGATACGACGAGGACAAGGAAATGACCGGAATGAACGGCGGACACAAGGTCATTACCGGATTCGCGCACAACGCCGTACTGAAGCATGCCGAAAAGATAATACAGCTTATCAAAGCCGGAAAGATACGTCATATTTTCCTGATCGGCGGCTGCGACGGAGCTTCCCCCAGCCGCAGCTACTATTCTGATTTTGCGCGGCTGACTCCCCCGGACACGCTGATACTCACCCTAGCCTGCGGAAAATACCGCCTCAACGACATGGATCTTGGTGATATCGACGGGATACCACGAATTCTCGACATGGGGCAGTGCAACGATTCCTACAGCGCCGTGCGGGTCGCCTCCGCGCTCGCCGAGGCGTTCGGCTGCGGAGTAAACGACCTGCCGCTCACGCTGGTGCTTTCATGGTACGAGCAGAAGGCGGTATGTATTCTGCTGTCTCTGCTTTATCTCGGGCTGAAAAATATAATTCTCGGTCCGACTATCCCAGCGTTTGTTTCACCGGCAGTGCTGGAAGTGCTCCAGAATGAATTCAAGCTCCGGGCGGCGACTGCTCCGGAAGACGACCTGCGCATGATATTGGGATAATTGTCAGACTTTTGTAAACCCTGAATTTCAGAACGTCCGCCGGCTCCCTGCTCTGACAGAGAAGCCGGCGGCGGTTTTTTCCGCTGACATATGAGTGGCTGTGCAGTCATTTCACCTGATTTTACCTCAAACTCATTGATAGTAAATTGCGGAGTTAATTAGTAAATATCCACCGGCGTAGCCGGTGGCTTTACAGATAACGCCTAAAAGGCTATTTTCTAGCGCGCGTCTAAAGA
>ENA-ORCM01002685-ORCM01002685.1-human-gut-metagenome-genome-assembly--contig:-NODE-2685-length-12416-cov-6.440960_pt1 | contig 12416 bp, 17 predicted proteins | sample MGYA00242906_ERZ507928 | MGnify/ENA primary metagenome ERZ507928 (study PRJEB26167, sample SAMN06115497) | human gut metagenome | host: Homo sapiens | place: China:Shanxi | collected 2015-05-07...
ATTTCATCTGTAGGCGGAATGCGCGGTGAAGGAATAGCCCCAGCATACAATGCCTCGAAAGCCTATCAAATCAACTAGCCGTTCTACATAGTCGGGGCATTTGCTAAGCCCCTTCTCCCAATTTTCGAGACTCCTGTACGGAATCCCGAGTTTCCTGGACACGTCCTTTCTGGACATCCCCCGTGCCTTGCGAGCTTCTTCAATATTCATCGCTTCGCTCTCCTTTCTTTCCTCTCTGTAATTATAATATACACCAATTCAGTGTATATGTCAATAGTTTTTTCACCGATTTAGTGTATTTTAAAGCAAAAAAATAAGGCCGGAGAAACCTCCGACCTGTTAATCTTTCAGAAAAGCTGGAATCTGTCAACTTTCTTTCCAAAGCTTCCGGCATATCCATCCTGTCCACCGCCTGTCTCATTATTGTACTGCCAGTCATAGTAGTTGCCGTTCACGGGACTGACTCTGTACTGTGCTTTCTGGCTGCTGCCATCCGGGGCAATATAGATCACCTCGATAGCATCAATCGGCTTACCGTTTCCGGCATATCCATTTACCGGATCAGCCCAATTGAACCCGCTCACGTATGGCAGCCACTTTCCACCAAGAACATGAACACGGTATTCGACTTTTCCCACGTTACACATGATTGCAACGTCTGTGATCGCCTTTCCCCTGACTCCTGCATAATCGGCAAGATTCTTCACGGATGGATACGTCTTTCCGTCAGCTTTCACGCAGTAGGTGAATACCACTGCCGCATTATAGTGTCCACCTGATGGTTTTGCACTCTCTTTCGGAGCAGAAGTTGTTCCCTGTCCATAATCGATATCGCAGAGCTTCAGAAGATGCGTAAATCCATTCTGTGAAAGATTGGCGATCCGTACACCGTAAGCTGATCCATCAGCAGCAATATACTGATCATTTCCGAGATAGATTCCAATATGCCCATTCATCCATACTGCCCAGCCGATATGCACATCAGATCTTTTGCTGATCGGGATCACCTCAACTGCTGTACTCTTATACTGTCCTGATCCCCGGACAATGCCGGTATACCAGCTAATCAGACCAGAACAGTCTACGCATACCCTTCCAGCTTTCTTATCATCTGATTTCCATACACAATTAGATCCATACATTTTCCGGAGTGCCTGGATCTTTGCCAGACTCATCACTGCACCCTTTGCCCCATATACATAGGGTGTTCCGATCTTACTTTTTGCAAATGCGATTAATCCTGCTGCTGTCTTACTCATATTTTTCTCCCTTCCTGCACCGGTGCAAACTTAGTTCTTCTTATATTTATTGCGATTCCACATTTCCGTGACACGTTCCCAACCACCAGTGCTTACCAGATAGACAATAAATGCGGCAATAAATGATGCGAAAATGTAATACCACTCAATTACTACTGTATAATATGTGCATAGTACGATCACTGACACGGGTGTCAAGATCAGTGCTGTAGCCAGTGCGACTGCATTGGTCTGTACTTTTTTAAGTCCGGGCATTTCCTTAATAACCTGCACAATCACGCTGACCACGAAAGCCAGTACCCCGATTCCTGCCAATATGTAACTCATATACTGCATTAATATTTCAATGTTCATAGTTAGTCTCCTTTATTTCAATCCAAATTTCATTGCCGCTGCACCAAGAACAAGACCGAGGGCAGTTGTAAGAACGTATTTTACAGCTGTTCTCCACATATCTCCATCTCGACTTTCTAATGTTTCCAAGCGTTTCCCTTGCTGCTTCTGCTCGCTTACCATAAGTTCTATACTCTGTGCGAGCTTTTCGACTGACACTGTAAGCGAATTAATCTGCTGCGTAATCTTTTCCAATACTTCAATCCGCTTGTTCTGACGATGATTTTCGTCCTCGATCCGCTTCTTGAACTCTTCATGTTCTGCCCTTGTAATTACGTCATCCATCTTTCTCACCTCCTTTTGCATTTAAAGTCAAAATCATCCGACTGCAAACACCGGGCGAACCCCATAAGTGCTTGTAGGCGGCTCAAGATAGAGCCGCTGATTTACTACTTTGATTTTCATGCTTTTTCCTCATCCTCTTTTACAAGTTCTGCCATACCGGAATCCTCCAGGATTTCCCGGACTTTCTCCTTTAAGAGTCTTGGAACCTGTTCATACGTTTTCTTTCCTAAGATAATCTGCTGTGCCCATAACATTGCCATCATTTCTTTTCCTTCCTTTCCTATAATATATATGATTATATTGGTTAATAGAGTTACCATCACTGATACACCTGTTCGGACATTTCCAAGATGCATCCTTTCAACATTTCCACCTGTTCTTTTAAATCTGCATTCTCCCGGATCAGTGCGTCCATTTTTTCTGCCACCGTCTCTCCCGGCTTTGACAGGATGATGCCCGTGATACCGGCTGTGTACTTGGTGATTCCCTCAAGAGTGGTATACCCCTCATATTCTCCGACCGTCTGGCTACGTTCTGATATAACCATCTTCCGGGTCTTCAGCTCATCCCCAAACATTGCCCGTAGATCGTCTTCCGTGGCTGATACGGTCTTGATCAGCAGCGTGCCATCCCCCTGGATGGATGCGGACTGGATCTGCAGATCTGTTCCGTCGTTGTATGTAAGTTTCATGTCACTACCTCCTAATCTACCAGCCATGCAATCTGTGAACAGATATAGCCGTTATACTGCATCTGTACATTGGCTCCACGGAAAAGTCCTACCTTTCCTGTCCCCATGCTTGCCGGTGTTACAGAGATGAAAAAGTCCGGATAGGTCTGTCCTCGTACTACCGCCGGTGCGAATACATAATTCGCCGGACGATCACCCGCCGCAAGATTAACGATTGTTCCGTCTGCTGCGGAACTGGTGTCCACAAGATTCAGGATCCTTAACTTTCCCATCCGCTGTAATCGTACTCCTGATTTCAGCGTCTCCGTGGATGGGGTCATGTCTTCCCGGATCGTAGCCATTGACGGCAACACATCCAACAACTTTTTCACTCCCGTCACATTGATTCCCTCCAACGTAATCTCAAATACCGGGCAATCATCCACAAGATCACCCTCCTGCAGATTTCCCTTTGTATATCCCGGAACTGTAGGTGTTCCGCTTGTTGGCATTCCCATAATATACAGCCATTCACCTGTCTCGATACCGGTCTCTTTATTCCGGGTATACCGGTTTACGACCAGATCTTTTCTCTTCATTCCCTGTGTCCCGTTCGTGATCGTGACCTCATCATAAGTACCAATCTTCACGGCGGATACATTCCCGTGATGTGCCATGATTCCGCTTCGGATCTTAAGCAGATTATTCGATGTTAATTCCGGTTCAAGATTTTCCCCGGAAGTCAGAATGCAGCTCCCCTGCCCGATCGTTCCCTCAAGGATCTGCCGGAACTGCTGACTGGTAACGTGAGGACTGCCGGTCTTTCCTGATACTATCTCCATGTTCAATCTCCTTCCAATTTATATTCTTTTGATATGATTCCGCTTGTGACACTGTAAACGATATTTCCGACTGATTTTTTCATCGCTATCCCTGTAAGGTAATCTCTGCCACCGATGACATCACCGATCGCCACATCAATTCCCAATTTTTCAATATCCATATCGAATGTCTTTTTATTGCAGATTTCTTTCAACTTTTCCACTGCTTTCGACTTAAGCTCCGCTGTCTCCGTTGACGTATTTTCGTAAACTTCCGCAATCTCATCCAGACCTGTATAGTAAGGCTCTCCCCGAAAAGATCCGTCTGGCCAGACATACAGATGGTATACAGTCCGATCAGCAAGCTCTCCTTTTCCGGTTACGATCAGATGATTGATTCCGTTCCGACTGTCTTTCATCGTATAGTTCAGGCTGCAGTCTTTTGATAATTCCACCTGGTCCGAATAATCTACAACCGGCACGGCACTGATCAGAACGTATCCGGGAACCCCTTCCTCTCGTTTGTGCCGGATATCTAACCTGCACCCCTTACTTGCGAGCATTTCTACAATTCCATCCAGTAAGGTACAATATCGGTCAAACTGGTAGTTGCTCACAGACACCCCGGTATTCTCCTGACTTACTACAAAGAGTCCGTCAAATTCCGGCTCGATCAGCGTCTTCAACACTTCATTCAGTTCCCCGGATACTTTTTTATAATCACTTCCGGCTGGCGGCTGGATAATTTTATGCTCCAGCATTCCACGCCATGTATAGCCTTTCAATTCCACGTAATCCAGAGTTGTATCGGTCAATACACTTCCTATGATTCCACCGTATTCCGTATCCGGGACGTACACCAACGCATCAAATGTCAGCGACTGTGTCCAGTAGCAGCGTGCAATCTGCACTGTAAACATCTTTTTATCGTTGACATCAAATTCAACATTTGCATTCTTCAGACTTCCGATTTCTCTTTGCGAATCTGCTAAAATCACCATGCCGCTTCCCTCCGTTCCAGGAAGATATCCAGATCTATCCCATACGTTCCCGTCCAGTTCACCCGGATGAGACCGCTTGGGATCTTTTCAAAAATGGAATATTCATAACCTCGTTCATTAAACAGATTGGATACAGTTCCATTTGTCAGATATTTATATACTGTCTGCTCTGCGGAATCAATAATCATGTATTCATTCCGTTCCAGTGTGGTTCTGACTTCGTATGGGTATCCGTTGATTAATATCTTCGGATTTATGCAAGGTCCGTATATCGTCATCTTAAAATCCGATGCAGAGGGATGGTCAATTTCAAATTCAGCCGTCCCCGCCCGGACATCTGCGAAATCAAAAGGAAAATCAAAGGGAAAGTCCAAGCCGCTTGCCGCTGTCATTTGGCTTTGCGGATAAAACTGCTGACTTACCACTGTCATCCATGACAAGGATGGAGCTGTAAAAGTAAGCTCCACCTCTGCCATATCAAAACCTTTCCAGTTCGATTTCTTCGACTTCTCCACACGGCAGGAGAGAAATGTACCATTGACGTACAATTTTCCATGTACTCCGAGATCTGCATCTACAGCAAGCACGCTGTACAGTTTTTCCATATTTTTCGCAAGACCTTCCCCGCTGTCATATACATCCACCTGCACCGTCTTCTGATATCCGCTTGCAGTCTCATCCCATTCAGAGTCATACCAGTCCGCTTCTGCCGTATAATACGGATCAGCAAGAAAATTCAGGATCGCCCCTTTTGAATTTTTATAATACGCTTCTCTTATCATATTTTCGGCACCGCTCCTTTCGGCAGTTCCCGGTCTAATCGGGTCGTACCCAGGTATACCGGTCTGCTCTGCATCTTCTTAACACCGGCAGTCGTTGCACTCCCGACTTTCGCTGCCAGCTTCGTCATATCCTCATCAGAAATCCTCATAGTACTCTGCACGCTCTGTTGATTTATAATCTTTTCTGTACTCTGCAGGGCAAATGAGCCGGCGATCCGGTTTGTATTTACTGCCATCGCTTCCCTCACCCTATTGGACAGATCTGCCATGTCCAGTGAGTTCAGTGCCGAACGTGCCAGTTGTTCCGAAGCCTTTTTTACAGCCGGTATCTGATCATCAATTCCAAGTACGAATCCCTCGCCAGAAAAACGCCCCGCTCCTCGCATTACTTTTGATGGTGAATGAATCCCCAGTACGCTCTTGAGTTTTTCATAAGCCGTACTTGCCATCTCTGCCGCTTTTGATGCAGCTTTTCCAACCCAGTCACCAATTCCACGAACAAATCCTGATCCGAAATTAGACCCGATATCGTATGAATTAATACTTCCTGCTCCGCTTTTTGCACTGGTAGCAAGGGATGTTCCTTTTGCCCTTGCATCCCCTGCCTTACTTCCGACAGCAGAAGAATATGCTGTTCCGAACGATTTTCCAGTACTTCCCGGATTCACCGATCCAGCTCCACGCTTCGCACTGTCTGCCAGTCCTTTTCCTCTTGTCAACAGCTTCCCGACAAAACTGCCGATCGCTGTATCGAAAAATCTTCCAAATGCACTACCGGTCGAGGTCGGGTCAACAGCCCCTGCTCCTCTTTTTGCAGCTTCTGCATTCGCTTTTCCCTGTTGTTCCGAAACTGACAGCTGTGATCCGATTCCTTCATTAAAAGAAGTCATCAACCCTGATCCGATTTCTTTCGTATCTCCTACTGATCCCCGCATAGCTTCAAGCAGCCGGGAGATCACGCCAGTACCGGAAGAAGTAAGTTCCTCCTGACCTTCGTTCAATCCTTCAACCGCTCCCGGCCAGACATACGAAAAGATTTCTTTCACCGCACGGGACGGACTGTGGACATCAAGAGTCGTGATCAGGCTTTGCAGGAATGCATCCGCACCTTGCTCTGCCGGATCAACCAGCGTTTCAAACCCTTCCAGTCCTTCCAAAGCTCCATACCACGCCTGTGACCATGTCTCTTTGGTTTTTTCATCAAGTCCTGAAAATCCTTTCAGAAAACTTTCCATTCCTGCCTGTGCCTCGGTACTCAGCGTACCGGATATCTTCGCCTGTGCCATAGCCGCTACAAGCTCTGCGGAACCATCCTTACCGGCATTTTTTAATACTTCCTTGATCTGATCTGCACCAGTTCCGACCTGATTCAGGGCAATCCCCATTGCCTCCGTCAAGCCATCTTTGGTCTGCTGGGTTAATTGCATTGCTCCATCTTTTTCAGCGGAAAAAATACTGGTAAGCTTATCTGTCATTGCACTGGCCTGCTCGATGGCTGCTTCTGATCCAATCTCCAAAGTAGTGTCAATTCCGCTCTGAATTTCTGCCAGTGCAGAGTTGATCGTATCAGTATTTCCACTCATTGCTGCCTCTGTCAGGCTACTGTAATCGGAGATGACTTTCTGATTATCCTGCATCGCCGCATTGGCAGCGTCAAAGTTTGCCTGCAATTCTTCCAGTCCACTACCTGCTTTTTCAAGCTTTTCTTTCAGTTCTCCGTACTTTTCAGTATTCCGCACAATAGCTTCGCCCTGGGCATCATACCCCATTACTACAGCATTTGCCGATTCTGCTTCAAGTTCCTTCTCAAGTTCTGCGATCTTGCTTTTTTTGCTACTAAGCTTTTCGTAAGCATCTGCCAGTTCAGCCGCCTTGTCTGCCTGCTCTTTCATTGCATCCGCATAGTCCGACTTCATGGAGTCAAGAACGGCTTCTGCTTTTTTTGCCGCAATCAGATCGTAGACAGATTTCTTCAAGTCGCTGTAGTTCTGAATCAGTCCATCGTTCAGGCTGATTTCTACACCTAACGCACTGGACAGCTCACCTGTGATATACGCTGCCCTTGCCTCCTGTCCTGCCTGCACTTTTCCATTCGCATCAACAATCTTTTGCAGTTCTCCCCACAATGCTTCTGCATTGTCGATCTCAGATGTGGCTGCCTGAATATTTTTCTGCCTTGCCGCTGCCTTTTCGTTAATACTGTCAATTTCATCCTGTGCTGCCTGGATATTTTCCTTTTGTGCCTCCGTCAGCCGATCTGTTGATGCTGCTTCATCATCCGTCAGCAGGATTGCTGTTCCGATACAGGCTGCCAGTGCCGCCCCTGCGGTAACAAGCAGACCGATTGGATTTGATGCCATAGCAGCGTTCAGGGCTGTCTGTGCTTTCGTCCACAGTCCGGTCAGGGCAGTCGTGACTCCGATCTGACCGCTATAGACTCCCATCAGCGTTTCCCTGAGCGTCAGACTGCCGTTAGATGCTACAACCTGTATAGTATTTGCTTTTTCCATCGCAGTCAGCCTTGCCAGGGCTGCCGCATTCAGATTCGTCTGATTCTTGCTGACCTTGGTGGCTGTGCTATACAGCTTCAATGCTGTCGTAGCTCCAGCCACCAATGGAGCAATCACACCTAGATTCCCACTCAACAGGTCGATGGCTTTTGTGACCGGTGGGAGTGCCACTTTCGCAAGCGTTCCTGCCGCTTTGGTCAGATTCTTGAATACGGATACCGCTTTTTTTCCGGCTGATTTCAATCCGCCTGAATTAAGCGACTCTGACAAGGCCTCTACTGCATCCTGTGCCGGTTTCTTTAATTCTGCCGGCAGAAGGCTTGCAAGTCCTCCCGCTATTGATTCTGCCACTTCTGCTGCGGCCGTCAGAAGTCTTCCTTTATTTCCTGACACGCCGGAAATGAAAGATTCGATGAAATCAACCGCTGTATCCACCATTTCCGGTGCGTGGGATGCTGCATCCACGGCAAAATCTGCAAAGATGTTTCCGGCTTCTTTTACGGCCGGTTTCAGACCACCATTTTTAAAGGCGTCCGTCATATCGCCTACAGCCTGCGTGGCTTGCACGGCTGTATTTTTCAGTGGCGTATCAAGAGATTCATAAATTTCAATGCCGAGACCCTCAAGACTGGATTTCAAAATTGTAACCGCACCTTCAAGGTTGTCCTGCATTGTCTCTGACATATTCGCAGCCGTTCCGTCAGCGTTCTTTATGGCAGATGCAAGCTTGTCAAAATCACCCTGCGATGCATTTACGATAGCCAGCAAGCCTGACATTGCCTCCTGTCCACCAATAGCTGCTGCCGCTGCCGCCTGCTCGTCTTTTGGCAATCCCTGAAGGGAATCCCTCATATTTTCCATAACCTCCATCAGGGTTTTCATACTGCCATCGGCATTAGTTAAAGATATATCATATTTATCCAATGCCTCCGCTGCCTCTGTTGGTGGCTTGGCCAATCTGCTCAGAATCTGCCTTAAAGATGTTCCTGCTTGCCCTGCCTTAATTCCTGAATTTGCCATCAATCCGATAGCCTGGGACAAATCTTCAATGTTATATCCCAACGCTCCTGCTACTGGTGCAGCATATTTAAATGTCTCACCCATCATAGAGACATTGGTGTTCGCATTACTGGATGCTGCCGCAAGGACATTTGCGAAATGGGTGGAGTCCGATGCAGCCAGTCCCATCGCTGTCAGTGCATCTGTAACGATATCAGAAGTCGTTGCAAGATCTTCACCGGATGCTGCCGCAAGATCCATGATTCCCTCAATACCGGACAGCATATCCTGTGTCTTCCATCCTGCCATAGCCATGTATTCCATAGCCTGGGCAGATTCAGAAGCACTGAACTTCGTCTTTGCACCCATTTCTTTTGCCTTATCGGTCAGTTTCTGCAGTTCGTCTCCTGTAGCTCCTGAAATGGCTGATACTTTCGACATCTCGGACTCGAAACTGACACCAACCTTTACAGCTGCCGCTGCAGCACCTCCAAGGGCAGTGGACACTGCACTCACTGCTGTTGCTACGGTTTTCAGGCCAGTTTTCGCAAGCTTTCCCATTTTGCTTAAATCTTTTTCAATACCGGATGTGTCCAGTCCGGTATCAATAATCACTTTTCCATCTGCCAATCATCTCACCATCCTTTTAGCAGCTCACTTACATCTTCGCCCCGTTCCAGTGCCTCCTCCAAAGCTTTCAATTTCGCCTTATCCGGTGCTTTTTCTGTATCCAGTCCGTAATATTCCTGCATCGCCTGATAGAATCTCTTTTGATCCTTTGATAAACCTTTTGCCGAGAGATCCAGTGTCCGGTACTCCATGATCTTCTGGAATCTTGTATCTCCTCCGAGATTTTCCAGTAAAATCATAAATTTCCACCAGTGCATCTCCTCTGTCTGCAGGTCGATTCCATACTGTTGGATAAATCCCGCATAGATCAGATCGGCATCTACCTCAAAATCAAACGCCTGCTTGCTGTTGATCCCGGCGATTTTCCGTGGAAAATGTTTCCGTTCCGGCTCTCTCCCACAGGAGAAAAACCACAGCATCTTGTCAAAATGTTCTTCTGTATACCAGGTGTACTGACCGTAAAAAAGCCTGAGCATTCTCGCCATCTCGTCCTCAGTCAGCTCTCTGCCTGCATTCTGGAGGATTTTTTGACAACACAAAACGGTGCGAAAATCCCAATGAATCGGACATTCCACACCGCTAATGGTCAGACTTACCGGAAAAGGCTCTGTAAGGGAACTCATTCAGTCCCTTTCATTCCCAGTCGCTCTTTTACTGCTCTATACCTCTCACACTGTCGGATCTGTTCGTTAAGCAGTGCTTCATAAGCTTCCAGACATAAGAGGTGATCGTGACCCGTTCCGCATACTTTTTCCCCTGTGCCTTCCCCAAAAGTCACATCAAAAAGGTGCTTGACTGTATCACACTGCTGTCTGATTGCATCCGGTTCTGTTCCTGTATCTCCAAGCTTTGAGATTTCTTCCAGTTCTTTCAGATATGCCTTTTTACCTTCCTCAAAATCCGGGTCGAAAAATGAAAAATTTAATGTAACCCCGTTAATCTGCATTGTCTTTCTCCTCCATCTGTTCAAATAAGTCTTTTTCTGCTTCGTCCGCTACAGCCTCACCGACCGAAGCATTATCAGTGAGGGAGATTATTCCCCCTCTGTAAATGCCTTGGTTGGTGTATTGAACGTACCCTTTACCCAGTCAGTCTTGCCAAGCAGGTTGCCGGATCCCTGAATTTCACCATCGTTATCCTTAAATTCAGAAATCTCAACTGCAACTTTTCTGCGTTTTGCTTCATAAGTTCCGGCTGATCCGCTCACAGGTTTGTCCAGATATACTTTTACATAAAACGTATCTGCTTCCACCCCGGTCTTTTCGTTCTCCCCGATCTCTGAAATATAAGCGATTGCCGGTTCGCTCTGGATCAGATCAAACTCAAGCGGTGCTGTCCATTCATAACCGCCAATGCTCTGTGTCGCACTTTTCTGATTGACGTATCTCTTTGACGTAGTCTGTGCGGACGGTGAATCATCCAGCTGAGTCACGCCAATTCCGAGGAGCTCATATTTCGGGGAATCAGATCCCCCTGTAACGTCAATGTAATCTGCACGCTGGTAACGCTGCGTTACACCGGTATCTTTTGCTGCTTCAAAAATCTGTAAATTCATTCTTTTCATTGCCTTACCTCCGTTTGTAATATAAAAAGCGGCACTGAATGCGGTACTGGCATTTTGTGCCTTCGTTATCGTATAAATAGCCGCCTGTCGTAGCCTGAATAGACTTACTCGTGAGATTTCCCGACAGTGCCGGAAGTCTTCCCTGCTCCGTACATTCATCCAGCCAGTCAGAGAATTTTTCGTAAAATTCCGCTGTGTCCTTGTTGCTCTCTTCTCCGTACCATTCCCGGGAACAAAGAGAAAATACCATCTGTCGGATTGTATCTCCGTTCGTATACCGTTTGACAATCGGGTCTGCCGGAGTAAGTTCCAGGCTATACGCTGTTGCATCCTCTCCCAGCAGATCCACGTTCACGATCGGGAACATCTGTTCAAACTCTTCCAGGAACGGACAGCCTGCTATAAATTCAGCGACTTTGGTTGCTACACTCATCCTGCTTTTCCTCCGCAAAAACTGGCTACCGCCTTTACAATCTCAGGTCCTCTGTCTGCCCACATCCGCTCTGCCCAGTGTGAACCCCGAAGACCATCTCCTTTGTGTTCATAATACTGCCGCCTTGCATAAGGTGCATTGTACGTGATCGTAGAGATTGCTTCTGTGGCATCCGTCTTCAATCGTCCAGTCAGCCGTGGGACATAGGGGTCAGACAGTCTTCTGACTTCGCTTGTAAAAAACCTCTGCCCTTTTCCGTTCTTGTTCAGGCTTCTCCTGAGCAGGATCTGATCTTTCGGGTCTAACTGCATTCTGATTACCATCACACACCTCCACTGATCCTGATATGTGGGGATGATCCGATAAAGTTCTCGGAATGGCTCTTCACCATCCCGACCACTCCGTTATACTGCTTTTTCAGGTCATCAATCCCCATGACTTCTCCACCGCACCATTCTCCCTGAATAAAGAGATCCCCGTTCTGAACAGTCCAGCAGGTTCCTTTCTGCCCTGTCGCAAATTGATCTGCAGGTTTCCAGTCTGCACACTGGTCGAATGGGATGCGGAGCATATGCTCGTCCGAACTGATCAGACCCCCCTGCGATGGCGTGGTCTTCCGGCTGATGTGATACCATGCCCGGTCAATCCGATGCGGCAGATACACCATCTTTTTCTGCTCCTTATCCGGGTAACGGTTAAAGAACGTGATCACTGCATTTGTAAGCATTATTCCACCCCTAAATCCATAAGTCCTGTTCCCTGCAAATACATTTCTGCAATATGGTACAATTTCTGTCCAACAGGGATTGATGTATCATATCCAACAGAATAACCGTCCGTATTTTCAGATGTCTTTCCGCCTCTTTCGTTTTCCTGAAAAAGAGCTTCACACATTTCACATAAGGCTGCCTTTGCTTCTGCCATCCATGCACCGGATTCCATCCTGTTGAATGTGTAATGGTTCAGTCTCGCTCTTACTTTCAGTTCAAGTGACTGCCACCGGCTTTCCGGGATCATATTGCCTCCATATACATCCAAAGAGAAAACTCCAAAATCAGATATCTACACC
>ENA-ORCM01002696-ORCM01002696.1-human-gut-metagenome-genome-assembly--contig:-NODE-2696-length-12391-cov-2.445915_pt1 | contig 12391 bp, 9 predicted proteins | sample MGYA00242906_ERZ507928 | MGnify/ENA primary metagenome ERZ507928 (study PRJEB26167, sample SAMN06115497) | human gut metagenome | host: Homo sapiens | place: China:Shanxi | collected 2015-05-07...
ATATATTGTACTACACAACAGAATATCAGCCAACATGTAGATAACATCTATAAAGACGGAGAATTATTCACAGAAGCTGGTAATGGTAAAAAAGGCTGCGTTGAATATTACTATTCAGACAGAAAGATGGAGAGTCCGGCGGAGATGGAGCATATAAGAAAGCTTCATGAGCGCCTTGAAAGAATGAGAAACATATAGAATGCCAGAAGGAATGTAATTATGGGAAAATCAGACGATAAGACTAATGTATGCAGAGTGCTTGACCAGAAGAAAGTGCCTTATAAGACACATGTGTGTCCCGATGCGGAAGGGCTGAGCGGTGATGAGATAGCAGCAGTTCTTAATGAGAATCCGGCGCAGGCATTTAAAACGCTTGTTACTGTTGGAAAAACCGGAAAGAATTATGTGTTTGTTGTTCCTGTTAATAAGGAACTTGATTTAAAGAAGGCAGCAAAGGCTGTTGGAGAGAAATCTATAGAGATGATTAAATCAAAGGAATTACTACCACTTACGGGATATGTGCATGGCGGCTGTTCGCCTATTGGAATGAAGAAGTTCTTTCCAACAACATTTCATAAGACGGCTGCAGATTTTGAGACTATAATGTTCAGTGCCGGTAAAATCGGACATCAGGTAGAGGTTAAGTTATCTGATGTGGATAAGGTTATAAGATATCAGGTTGCTGATATCGTTACAGACTAAGGAGAAGATAAGGATTATGAAACTCAGAGTTCCATTCTATTATGACCAGTTTCACTGTATAACATCAGAGTGTAAGGACAACTGCTGTGTTGGCGGCTGGGAGATAGATATTGATGATGATACTTATAATTATTATATGAGCCTTGAGGGTGAGCTTGGAGACAGGATAAGAGAGGCAATAACGAAAAGTGAAGATGGATCGAACTGCTTTAAACTTATAGACGGACATTGCGGACTCTTAGACGATTGCGGGTTGTGTACAATTCATAAAGAGCTGGGAGCAGAGCATTTATCAGTTGTGTGCGACCAGTTTCCAAGATATTCTGAATACTATGGAGAAATCAAGGAAAGCGGCATAGGACTTGCCTGCGAAGAAGCCGAAAGGATTATTTTTTCGGAGAATAAAACATTTACAACTGTGTTAAAGCCATGCGATGAGGAATATTCAGAGGATGATGAGTACGACAGTGTTTATGCAGTTAAGATATTCAAGGCAAGGGATGAGATATTTAGGATTCTTGATATGACAGAGATGTCAATTAATGAAAAGCTGGTTGTCATATTAAAATTCTGTGCGTCAATGCAGGAATACATTAATGATGATGATTTTGACGGACTTAAGGAGTATGTCAATGCATTTGGAAGAAGTGATATTGAGCATATTCTTATGGAGATGAATGACGAATCGGAAAGTGATGAATTTGATGATATTGATGTTCAGGAATGTATAAGAAGCATTATGTATGCGTATGAGGACATGGAGGTGCTTAATACCCGCTGGGAGCAGATGTTAGCTGATATGGCAGAGATTTTCCATGATAATATGGATAATGAGCAGTATCAGGAGACCAAAGAAGAATTCATGACAGCAATGCTTGAAAGAGAGTATGAGTACAGAAACTTTATAACATATCTTGTGTTTCGGTATTTTGCAAAGGCTGTATATGATTATGATGTGGTTGGTAAAGCTAAAATGTTTGTTGCTAATTACTTTATACTCCGTCAGATGGATATGCTTGTGTGGTATAGAAAGCATAAGAGATTTACATTTGAAGACAGAATAGATACAGTGCACATTTTTTCAAGACAGGTAGAGTACTCAGAGGATAATATGGAAGCACTTTATGAGTCTTTTCTTTTTGATGATGTGTTTGAGACAGATAACCTTTGTAAGCTGTTATGGATTGACAGCACGGCGTTATAGTAATACACTAAAGCTATCATTTAGATATGTTTATAGGAGGCTAAGGTAATATGATTAAAGAAGCTATTGCAAAGCTAGTTAAAAAGGAAGATTTAACAGCTGGGCAGATGAATGATGTAATGGAAGAGATTATGACAGGAGAAGCCACTGATGCACAGAAGGCAGCGTTTCTTACAGCTCTGGCAGCAAAGGGAGAGACCATTGACGAGATTACAGCAGCAGCCAGAGTTTTAAGAGCACACTGTGAGAAGTTCTTAAATGATATGGATGTTCTTGAAATCGTTGGAACAGGCGGTGACGGATCTAACTCAATCAATATATCAACTTTAGCTTCTATCGTAGTATCAGCAGCAGGAATTCCAGTTGCCAAGCATGGTAACAGAGCAGCTTCAAGCAAATGTGGTACGGCAGACTGTTTAGAGGCTCTTGGAGTTAAGATAGATGCAGCTCCGGCAAGGATGGCACAGATTCTTAAGGATATTAATATATGTTTTCTTTTTGCACAGAAATATCATCCGGCTATGAGATTTGTTGGAGGTGTGAGAAAGGAAATTGGAATCCGTACATTATTCAATATACTCGGACCTCTGGCTAATCCGGCAGGGGCTTCTATGCAGCTTTTTGGTGTATATAGTGAGGAGCTTGTTGAGCCGCTTGCACATGTGTTACATAATTTAGGCTGCAAAAGAGCTATGACAATATACGGAATGGACAGCATAGATGAGATATCTTTAAGTGCTGATACAAAGGTATGCGAGTTCAAGAACGATGAGTTCAAATCATATACTATAAAGCCGGAGGATTTTGGATTTACAAGATGCAAGAAGGAAGATCTTGTTGGTGGTGAGCCGGCAGTTAATGCCAGGATTGCGAGAGATATTCTTGAAGGTGCAGAAGGACCTAAGACAGATGTGGTACTTCTTAATGCTGGAGCAGCAATATATCTTGCTTCAGATGGTATTACAATGAAGGAAGGTATTGAGAAGGCAAGAGAAATCATTAAGAGCGGCGCAGCAAAGAAGCAGCTTGAAAGATTTATAGAAGAGACTAATAAGTAATTAACAGAATATGTGTTAGGTATAACAAAACCCCTGTCGCATTAGCGGCAGGGGTTAATTGTTATTATAATTATAAAAAATTAAGCGGCTTCATAAACTCCTTTGCCGAAGAAATCTTCATACCATACAAGGAACATATAGATAGTCCATATCTTACGTGAATTATCTGCCTTACCTTCTTTGTGGTCATCAAGATATTTAACAATCTCATCAGTGTTAAAATACTTTTCAGCAGCTTCGCTTGTGAAAGCTTTTTTAATCATATTGTAATATTTCTCGTCCTTTAACCATATTCTGATTGGCACTGGGAAACCAAGCTTCTTCTTCTCAGCAACCATATCAGGAAGATATTGGTTAGCAGCTTTACGCATAGCGTATTTAGTATTAGATTTATTAACTTTGTACTTAGTTGGGAGAGTTCTTGCTACATTGAATACTTCCTTATCAAGGAAAGGAACTCTTACTTCAAGGCTGTGTGCCATACTCATCTTATCAGCCTTAAGAAGAATATCACCGATAAGCCAGAAGTTAATATCTATATACTGCATTTTAGTTACATCATCTTTATCTTTAACTTTGTCATAAAATGGCTTAGTAAGTTCTTTATGGTTATACTTTCCAGTAGGGTTCTTTAATATTTTGGCACGTTCTTTTTCGTTGAACATAAATGCGTTACCGATAAAGCGTTCTTCAATATCCTTGCTTCCTCTTATAAGGAAATTCTTGCCCTTGAACTTAAATCTCGCGAAACCGTAGCCGGTCAGCGCGCAGGTACCTACCTGGAGGACAGAGGACACGATGTTCAGTATCAGCGTGTTCCACAGAGTGCCCGGGTAGTCGATCGCGTTCCATACCTCGACGAAGTTCTCCATGCGGATCGTCTTGGGGATCCACATTACGGAGGGGTCGTTCATTTCCGCCTGGGGACGGATAGAGGTGGAGATCATGTAAAGGATAGGATACAGGATTACGAAGCTCAGACCGAAGATGATGACTGCTCTGAAGAACGGCCATACATATGCGGCGATACGATGCCAGAACAGGTATCTGTAGTGCTTCTTCTCCTTTGCCGTGTACCTGTGGTAATTCTTGATGATGTCAAAATTAGACACACGGTACTCGTCCTTCTTTTTCTTTTCCTTCTTGGGTGCCTTGGTCGGCATTGCAGTTACTGCAACCGCTGCGTCAGAGTTGATGTCAGCGATGGTCTCTGCGATTGCTTCGGCTGTAGGCTCAACAACCGTCTTTTCGTCCTGCTTGAAGCTGTCCGCGATCGCTGCGGCGCTGCTCTCAAGGGACTCGTTAGATGTTACGTTTTCAGCAGGCTGATCAGCAACATTATTTCCCTCTGTGGGGAGCTCAAATTCTTTATCTGTCACTTCTCTAACCTCCTTAATCATTCTCGTAGTAAACGAACCGGTTGATTATCACGCAGATAATACCGAGGCACGCACCTACTATTGCGAAGTAGATCCACGCAAGCGCTGCGGAATAGCCGTACTCCCAGTTCCTGGACTGTGCCGGTATATACGAGGTTAGACAGGATCATCGGCGAGATGTACGGGAAAGTGATTTTCCAGAAGAACTCCCATGCGGTTGCACCCTCGATGCTTGCCGCTTCCTTTGCAGAAGGCGGAATGGTCTGGAGTGCGGAGAGGAAGATCAGTATCTGGATACCGGAGTTCCATACGAGGTTCAGTACGCCGGACGTGATGTCCTTAATGATGTCTGTAAACGTCTGGTTCAGATTATAGATACCCAGGAACTCCATCAGCTCTGTAACAAGGTCTGTCTTGAACAGTGTGGAGAACTGTGCTGCGTCAGATACGCCCTGGGAGGTCATATCACCGTTGATAACGCTGATTACAGGACCTGTCGCGATAAGAACCGGCAGGAAGAAAACCGCTCTTGCAAGCGTTCTTCCTCTGAACTTCTGGTTCAGTATAACCGCGATGAACAGGGAGAATATCATGATTACGATGGTGTTCGGAAGGATCTCGCCGAGCGCCGTACCCAGCTTCGGAAGGAAGGTGGTATCTATCGTAAACGCCTTTGTGAAGTTGTAGAAGCCGTTCCACTCGGTGTAGATACCTGCGGAGGTCATGCCGACTTCGAGCGCACCTGCCTTGTCAAGCAGCTTGGTGTTACACAGCGAGTACCACAGGGAGGTCAGTACCGGCATGATGAACAGCCACAGTGTTCCGATGAACCAGAGCGCTATGAAGCCGTAGCCGTAAAGACCCTTTTTCTTCTCGTAGGGGATCTTTGTGGTCTTGATCTTGACCTGAGCCTTTTCACCGCCCTTGCGGCGAATGTCGACCTCCTCATTTGCTGCATTGAGCGCAGCAGCGGCGGCCGTATTGTGAGCAGACACTCTCTGAACCGGTGCGGGAGCCGGTGACGGCTCTGCGGCAGGTTCAGCAGCTGACTCTGCGGGAGCGGTGTTCTCGCTCTTTCCGCTTAATTCAAGTTCTTCACTCATCAGTCAGTTGTCGCTCCTTTCTGTTCAAAATCGGAAAGCTTTACCTCGGTACCGTTGACCCAGATCTGGAGGGTGCTTACGTCCGCCTCAACGACTGTGCCGTCGGAGAAGGTGGTCTTGTAATGAGTTCCATCGGTGATCTCAAAATCCTCGATGGTCTCGTCGGTCAGAGGAAGCACATACTGCTGCATGAGCTTATATTCAGCCGTCATGTCGTTCAGCCAGCCGCTGTAGTGAGTGTAGAACAGCTCATCATAAGAGCAGTCGGTGAACTCGTTAGGATCCTGATACATCACCTCGTAGTGCAGCGGAGTGCCTGTAGCCACAGAGTAAACGAACAGCTCGTCTGCGCTGGAACTTGCGTTCTTCGCCTTGGTGGTGTACGGAATGTAACCGTGAATTACGATCTCGTAGAACGGGATATCGTAGTCGTAAACATCGAAGTTGCTGCTGTAAAGCGGAACGTCCTTCAGGTAGTCAACATACGGCAGAGCATAGTCGTTAGCCGCACCGGATACGAATGTCATACCGCTCTGGTTGATCATCTCGTAGCCCTTGATGAGGTTATTGACAGCCTGCTGTCTGGAGGTGTATCTGGAAGTGTTCGCGGTGTAGTCGCTGTAAAGCATATTGGTGCCTTCTGCAACGGACATCGCTGTGATGCCGTCCTTCTGGCAGCTTGAAACTACCTCGCCGTAAACTCTCTCATAGAAAGACGGTGAGAGAATGTACCAGCTTGAGCGTGTGTCGTGCGGAGTACCGAACGCCAGTTCGTAAACGCCCTGTGTAGCGTAAGCCTTGGTGATCGCGATTGATGAAGCGCCGGTCTTGGTGTAGCCGTTGCCGCTGCGCTCGTAGTTCATCAGGTCAAAGCTCGGAGCCAGCATAATGCCGCTTGCGTCGCAGTAGCTCTTGAGTTCGTTCCACTTGTTCCTGCCGCCCAGCGTGCCGGAATAATCCACCTTGCTGGAGATTCGGCTCGTGATACCAGCCGCGTTGAAGTCCTCATAGGAAACGACGATGTTGCTTACACCATTTGCTGTAAGCTCCTGGAGAATCTGCTTTGCCTGCTCGTAAGTGGTAGCCGCTGTCTCAAGCTTCACGGGGAAACCGAGTATCGACTGCTCCTTTACGGTGCCGCCCCAGATGTCGAGGTAGAGGGGAGCCTCTTCCTTATCGTTCTTGGTGAGACCCTTCTCTTCAACGAGGTACTGCTGATAGCGCTTAGCCACGTCAACGTAGCTTACGTCGTCCTTAACTATAGGATAGTAGCGGACTGTCAGTCTGTCCTCGGGGATTATGTCCTCCTGGTAAGCATTCAGCGCGGAAGCATTCTGACCGCCCATGAAGTAGGTGTCAGTAGCGCGGAGCTGGAAGTTGAACCATGCGGAGTTGTAGCTTGTGGACTTCTGTCCGGAAACCGCTGCTCTCGCAGTAGCATACGCGGAACCTTCGGTAACGACCTCAAGCAGGGCGTTGTCATTTCTGACGATACCCATTACCGGCAGGTAAGCCTGCTCGGTCTTTGCAGGAGCCATATCCTGGCTCTTTGCGAGGTCTCTTCCGTAGATACGCTGCGTGTACTCGTTTGCCTTGCTCTTTCCGTTGTTGAAGTTGATCACCGCGCCGGAGCCGTCCGGTGTGATGATGTAGCCTTCCTCATCAGAGAAAGCGGCGCCGAGATCCTGGAGCAGGTTCACGTCAACAACGGAACGTGAGCTTTCCTGGATCAGAGTGGGATCGCTCTCGGTCTCGGTGATCTCGTCCACGGCGATGGAAGCCTGAATGTAGTCACCCTCGAGAGTGATGTAATAAGGGATCGTGATACCCTCGTTCGGGAATGTGTACTCGGCACGGAAGCCGTTGTCCACCATTGTAACGGTAAGACCCGGTCTGATATCGTCTGCGGTCTCAACGATCGCATTTACGCTGTCTTTCCAGGAACGCACCGTTGTCGACGGGGACTCGGTATCTGTTACCTTAACTGCGTTGATCACGAGAGAGGACTTGAGATCCTCCTTCTTGGAGTTGTTCGCAACAGGATCGTCGTCTGCATTGTAAGGATTGCTCCACCAGATGTGGTCGCCGTCCTTCGTGCGGAATGCGAACAGACCGGTCTTTGTGTTCACCAGCAGCTCGAAATTCTCATTTGAAGCTGCAAGCTCGCACTCTGCAAGAACGTCATCTTCCTGGATAGGCTGCTTCTCGTCCTCCACAGGCTCTGCCTCGGAAGTGGAAGCCTCCGCAGTGGAGGTCTCTGCCTCCGCGGTATCAGCGGCGGATTCTTCCGAACCTGCCTCTGCGCTGCCCGCTTCTGCCGTCATGCTGTTGCTCTCAGACCATGCAACGCTCTGGCTTGCCGAAAGCACCATGCTCGCGCAGAGTGCGCCGACAAGTATTTTCTTGCGGATATGTAGCATTTTTACACCACCATTTACTATATTTACGCCTTTTCCCCGTCCCGGGGAGCAGGCTCGCTAATGTTCTTGTTCGTCAGGACTTCAGCTTCTTGCGCTCCTTAGCGATCTGATGCTTCTCGAAAGCGGTGTACGCTGCGACAATGATCGCGATGACAGCAGCGATAACGCCGATGAAGATGAAGATCAGGGCTGTAGGCTCAAGGTTGGAGAATCTGTACAGCAGCTCTGTGTAGATCGAGTAGATGAACACGTAAACCTGCTGGAACAGGGAAACCAGAAGTACCAGAAGAATAAGGATAACAACCATTGCAAGAATGGTGATAAGCATGAACAGCAGGGTCTTGGGAATGGAATACTGGTGAACTGTCTTCATGCCGGAGATCAGCAACACCACAGTCCAGAGGATCGTTACGTAAGAAACGAATGTGATGAAAGCTGACTCAGTTCTGAGCAGGCAGTTGGAGAGGATAATGTTGATAACCTGACCGATGATGTAGGGAACGAGAGCATATGCGGTGTTAACGCAGATGTTCTTCATGGTACCCTCGCCGTCGAACAGTGTGCACAGCGCCCAGTTGCCTATTACCCATGTGAAGAATATTACGATTGTGCGGATTATGATCGGAACGATGTTGAAGATCTTTACCGCTGCGGTATTGAACAGGAAGCCTGTCATGAGCTCGCTGCACACGCTCACGATAAAGAGCAGCGCAACGATGACGAGAGCCACCTTCATGTTGTAGGCCTTCTTCCAGCGGAGATCCTCAAAGCCTTCGAACGGATGACGCATGATGTAGAACGGCCATTTCCATGCCGGCATATCAAGATTGAATCTCATAAATCAGACGTCCTCCTTTCCTTTATTGCGTTCCTTGAACAATTTTTCCTGTTCTGTGCGCTTCCTTGCACGTACCTTGTTCCTCCAGGTGGAGAGCACGTAGATACCTACCAGAAGCACCAGAATGACTATAGCGAATACGGTGAAGTTGTCTCTGATGAAGTTCATACGCCAGCTCTTGAACGCGTCGTTGTAGCCGGACTTGGAGTTGTAGTAGAAGTACTTCATCGCGGTATCGTAGTCGCCTTCGTTCAGGTAAGCGTTACCGAGACCGATGTATGCCAGCCAGTAGTTGCTGTCGCGGCGGAGCGCTTCCTCCCACGGCTGTCTTGCCTCCTCGTACTTGCCCTTGTTGAACAGCGCGATAGCGTTGTGAACGATGGAACCGAACTCGGTCTGCTTGAATACCGTGATGGAGCACTTACGTCCATCGAGTACATACACGTTGTTTCCGCGGCTCTCAACTGCGTTTACGATGTTGAACGTACCCTTCTGCTGACCGATGCCGCCGAAGATGAACAGGAGCTGGCACTCGTCGTCGTACTGGAACACACGTCCGGTCTTGAGGTCGAGCAGATTGATCGTTCCGTCTGCGGAAACGTCGATATCAGTTATCTGTGAGGAGTAGGTCTGACCTCTGTAGTACTTCGTCAGCGCGTCGCCGAATGTGTAATCAGAGTATCCCAGGTTTGTGTAGATGTTCGTACCTGCGGAGTTCAGCTTCTTTAAGATATCTGTATCCGCAGACTTGGACTCGGTAACTGTATAAATAAAGTTATCGGAGTCGATGTCGAAGTTGGAGATCTCGACAGGAACGCTTCTTCTCATCCTCTTTGCCTGTTCACGGCTGAATATGAGCTTCCAGAATGCGTTCATCAGGACCTCGCCGGTAGCCTCTACTCGGTTCGCACCGAAATATCCGTTGAAGTCGCCTTCCTTGGAGAACACTGCCGCGCCCTTTGTGATGGACTTGATGCAGACGTACACGTTCTTCGCAGCGTCAACCAGAACCTTGCTGGGGTTGAACGTTACGGAAGGATCGTACATTGAAGCGTCAGGTCTTGTATAAACTACCTTTACCTTGCCGACGGAGGTCTTGTACTCGTCGGTGCCGATCTCGTCGACTGTGAATGCAACAACGCGGTCGTTGGAGTTGTCCGCAACGTAGATCGTGGACTCTCCCTCGTCAACGTCAACATAAACGCCGGTAGGACCGTTGAAGCTGAGGTTTGTAATCTTATTGAAATCCGCCTGGGAGATCGCGCCGGTGTTCAGCTCGCTGTTCTTTATGTCGAGCCAGTCCTGGACTCCGGAGAAATCGAGGGATTCAACAGTAAACTTGAGCTGGAAGTTCTCATCGGTGGCGATGATCCTTCCCTTTGCGCTATCAGAACCGCTTGTTGGCTTGTATGCCGAATCGGCAAGATATAGGTCGCCGAGGTCGGAAAAGAACATGTCGCTCGGCTCGGAGAGGTTGCCAACACCGATGTCCGCACCGGTGATGACCTTATCTACAACGTAGCCGTTCTGTGAGGGAACCGGGTCGCCCCACCAGTCGTAGTTATATCCGTCATATGGCTCATCTGCATACGCAACGCTTGTCATGAGCGTGACCGCAGCCATAGCCGCAGCCGTCACGCGCGCTGCAATGCGCTTGATTGATGGCACTAAAATCATCCTTTCGTAAATAGAATCGCTGTTCTGTACAGCAGGTCAATCCTTCAGACCGGAGTGAGCCATCGTTTCAACGACGTTACTCTGGAGAATAAGGAAGAGTATCATAGGTGGCAGCATCAGCACAACAACTGTCGCTGACGATACGCCCTGTCGCGCAATACCTGCCGCTGCGATCTGCTGCATTACGATAGGAATAGGCTTGAGCTGCTCGGAATAAACGAACAGATAGCCGGTGATCTGCCAAGCGCCCTGGAATGCGAATATCATCAGGGTGAGCCATGCAGGCTTAACGTTCGGCATTACGATCTGCCAGCAAACTCTGAGGTGGCTCGCACCGTCGAGCTTTGCGGCTTCGATCATGCTTTCGGGGATCTGACCCATGAACTGCTTCATAAGGAACAGACCCATAGGAGTTGCGATGTACGGCAGCGTGATAGCCCAGTATGTATCGATCATGCCCATACCAGCCATAACGATGTACTGTACGATGTAGGTTACAGAGGAAGTGAACAGAAGGGCAATTTCAATGACCTTGTTCATAGCCTTTACGCCCGGAGCCTTGACCTTCGACAGCACGTAAGCTGCTGAAGATGAAAGGAAGAGCTGGGCTACTGTAACGACTACAGAAACGAATACGGAGTTGAAAACGTATCTTGAGAACGGTACGTCAAGGGAGCCTGCAACCTTCAGCATGTCCTCGAAGTTCTGCGAGGTGGGTCGCTGAACGTAGAGCTTAGGCGGGAACACGAACAGTTCCTCGACTGGCTTGATCGACTGGATTACCGACAGATAGATCGGGAAGAGCATGAACAGACCGATAAGCACGAGCAGAATGAAGATCGCGATATCACCGCCGCGGGAGCCTCCCCACTTTTTTCTTTTCTTAATAATGCGCATCTTCCGTCCTCCTTAAGTATCGAGTATTCCTGCCATCGCCTTGCGGATAACGTTGTTAACGAGTATCATCACGATGAACAGCAGGAAGCAGATAGCGCAGGCGTAACCCATTTCGTAACGGACTGAACCGTAGTCGAATGCGTGGGTCATGATCGTGTGCGCTGCGTAGTCAGTAGACGGGAATGCGGTCAGGAATCTGCCGATATCACCAGCGGTGAAGGAAGATGTGATCTGCATTACAGCCGCGAACAGAAGCTGCGGGCCCATAGCAGGGATCGTGATATAGAGCAGTTCCTGGAAGCGGTTCTTGATACCCTCGATAGCGCCAGCCTCGTAGCCGGACTTATCAATGCCCTGGAAGCCTGTGACCACAACGATCCTGCGGTTATCCAGCTCTCTGCGGAAGGAAGCCTGCGCCAAGGGACATCCACATCTGTACGATAATTACGCACATGAGAATGTATCTTGCGTCGGTCAGCCACTGCTGAGGGCCGTTGATGAGACCAAGGCTGATGAGAACGGAGTTCAGGAAGCCGTAGGTATCGCCGGAGAAGATGAGCTGCCATGTTGCGTAGATGTTACCAGCAAGGGTCGGAGCGTAGAAAATGTATGTAAATACAGTTTTCAGCGGACCGGGCATCTCATTGATGAGCCAAGCCAGCAGGAAGCACGCGATGTAGCTGACCGGGCCGGTGATGATAGCGAATACAAGCGTATTCTGGATAGCAATAAGGAAAACGTCGTCCTGAAGGAACAGAGTATAGAAGTTGCTGAGTCCTACCCACTGCGGGAACTGAACCATGTTGAAGTTCGTGAAGCCTACAGGGAGGGAGATAACGACCGGTATACCTGTGAATATCAGGAACAAAAGGAAGTACGGGAGAGCGAGGATATATGCGCTGCCGTTCTTCTTCATTTCACGCATCGTATAACGGAACTTGCTGTCCTCGATATACTGCGATTTCTCTTTACCGAACAAGCTGATTCCTCCTATTTTTCTTATGGTACGGTATCCCTCCCGCTTTCGCGGGAAAAAGAGCGGTACCTTCTTTCCGTTCTTCAGCCCGTCTTTTCCTGATTGTGGGGGGAACGTCCCTTGGCCGGGGGCGCGGG
>ENA-ORCM01002698-ORCM01002698.1-human-gut-metagenome-genome-assembly--contig:-NODE-2698-length-12385-cov-49.907377_pt1 | contig 12385 bp, 10 predicted proteins | sample MGYA00242906_ERZ507928 | MGnify/ENA primary metagenome ERZ507928 (study PRJEB26167, sample SAMN06115497) | human gut metagenome | host: Homo sapiens | place: China:Shanxi | collected 2015-05-07...
GGAACCGAGGTTCCGCCGCGGAAAGCATTTATTTATGAGCATGCAACCGATGCAGAGCTGGATATTTAACAGGAAGGACAAAGGAAGATGAAAGAAAAATCAGAAGATCAGATTATACGGACCGAATATTCTGAGGTCATGCAGAAATCTTATATTGATTATGCGATGAGCGTCATCATTTCCCGAGCGCTTCCGGACGTGCGGGACGGTTTAAAGCCGGTACAGCGCCGTACTCTGTATGACATGTATGAGCTCGGCATCCAGTACGACAAGCCGTTCCGAAAGTGCGCGCGTATCGTCGGCGATACGATGGGTAAATACCATCCGCACGGCGACAGTTCCATTTACGATGCTCTTGTCGTAATGGCACAGGATTTCAAAAAAGGGCAGCCGCTTGTGGACGGTCACGGAAACTTCGGGTCGATTGAGGGTGACGGTGCCGCTGCAATGCGATATACCGAGGCGAGACTGCAGAAAATTACACAGGAGGTCTATTTAAAGGATCTCGACAAAGACGTTGTCGATTTCGTACCGAACTTCGACGAGACGGAAAAAGAGCCGTCTGTTCTGCCGGTGCGCGTGCCGAACCTTCTGTTGAATGGCGCAGACGGTATCGCTGTCGGTATGGCAACAAGCATTCCGCCGCACAACCTGTGTGAGATTGTGGATGCGGTCAAGGCCTACATGAAAAACAACGACATCACCGTCAAAGGTCTGATGAAATACATCAAAGGACCGGATTTCCCGACCGGCGGTATTGTCGTCAATCAGGATGACCTGCTGTCGATCTACGAAAAAGGTGTCGGAAAGATTAAAATCCGCGGAAAAGTGGAAGTGGAGAAAGGCAGAAACGGAAAGCAGTATCTTGTGATCACCGAAATTCCGTACCCGATGATCGGTGCGAACATCGGAAAGTTCCTGAACGATGTGGCGGGGCTTGTGGAGAGCAAGAAAGCGCCGGAAATCGTCGACATTTCCAACCAGTCCTCGAAAGAAGGAACACGCATCGTGCTCGAACTGAAAAAAGGCGCGGATGTGGAGCGGATCACGAATCTGCTGTACAAGAAAACACGTTTGGAAGATACGTTCGGTGTCAACATGCTCGCCGTGGCAGATGGAAGACCGGAGACGTTAAGCCTTAAACAGGTGATCGAGCATCACGTTGATTTCCAGTTTGAAGTGGCAACCCGCAAATACCAGAACCTTCTCCGCAAAGAGATGGAGCGCCGCGAGGTGCAGGAAGGTCTGATCAAGGCATGCGATGTGATCGATCTGATCATCGAGATTCTCCGGGGAAGTAAATCGGTGAAGGATGCAAGAGCCTGTCTGGTTGAAGGAAAGACGGAGAATATCCGGTTTAAATCTTCCATTTCAAAGAAAATGGCAGCAATGCTGCGGTTTACAGAGCGTCAGGCCACTGCAATCCTTGAGATGCGTCTTTATCGTCTGATCGGACTGGAGATCGAGGCACTTCAGAAGGAGCATGAGCAGACACTGAAAAATATTGCAAGATATGAAGATATCCTGAACAACTATGATTCCATGGCAGAAGTCATCATGGCAGAACTGGATTCTTATAAGAAAGAATTTGGAAGAAAACGCCGCACTGTTGTCGAAAATGCGGAAGAAGCCGTCTTTGAGGAAAAGAAGGTGGAAGAACAGGAAGTCGTGTTCCTGATGGATCGGTTTGGTTATGCGAAGACTGTTGATATGGCAGTATATGAGAGAAATAAAGAGGCTGCGGATTCTGAAAATAAATACATTGTACATTGTATGAATACCGGAAAGCTCTGCATCTTTACAGATACCGGAAAGATGCACCAGGTGAAGGTACTGGATCTTCCTTATGGAAAATTCCGTGAAAAAGGGACTCCGATTGATAATGTGAGCAATTATACAAGCAGTGAGGAAGAAATCGTGATGATCTGTGATGCAGAACAGATGCGGTTTGCAAAACTCCTCTTTGCCACAGCACAGGGAATGATCAAGCGGGTGGATGGAAAAGAATTTCAGGTTGCAAAGCGTACGATCGTGGCAACGAAACTTCAGGAAGATGACCGGCTGGTTTCTGTAAAAGTGGTGAACGAAACTCAGAATCTAGTATTGCAGACAAGAAATGGATATTTCTTAAGATTCCCGGCAGCAGATGTACCTGAGAAAAAGAAGGCGGCAGTCGGAGTAAGAGGAATCCGTCTGCAGAAAAAGGATGAGCTGGAGCATACTTATCTTTTTGAAGAAGGAACAGAGACGAAAGTAACCTATGGAGAAAAGACGGTGACTCTGAATCGTCTGAAATCTGCGAAACGGGAATGATGCCGTATCCGACAGCTTATTTGTTGGCTAACGTCTGTTTAGTGGCTGATATACGTATCCTGGAAGAACCGCTTGTTATCATTCAGGCTGCAAGTGGCATCCACTCCGGCTTGTTGCAGGCGTTCGGCAATCTCATTCAGTTTCTTCCTCGAAACCCTTCCGATATAGAACAGACGGTAGCGGTAATCGTTGTCCAGCAATTCCATGACGTGCGTGAAATTCTGTTCGCGGGCAAAGTCGAAGTTTACTTTTCTTAGGTTCTGGTACGGATAGCGGATAGTCCTGCCTACGCTGTGTATGATGAGGCCGTTATTGTCCAACGTCAGGTAGCAGAAGCGGGTCATCAGCATGCTGATGAAAAAAAGACTTAATGCAAACGAAATGATAGCCGGGATGAAGCCCCACCATACGTTGCCACTGATGGAATAATATCCCAATATAAGGAATATCAGGAATAAGACAAAGAACCAGAACATGTAGAGTGACGGACGCTGGTATGTTTCTGTGGGAACCTCTGCGACTGTCCGTTCCCTCGGTGCGTAGTTGTCGAAGGGGATTTCTTGGGAGACCAGGTAGCGGATGACCGAGGAAGGGTGACGGAAAGGAGGCAGATAGATTACTTTTTCTTTCCCTTCCTTTAGATGTAAAGTCAGTATGCCCGGACCATATTTGTCTTTCGCAGCCAAGTTGCTTTTGCGGGGAACCTGGTGGTAACGCTTCATGAAACTGAAACCCTTGATTTGGTGCAGTCCGATGTGCTGGCTTTGCAGCAGTTGTTCGGCTCTTTTCTGTTCTTTACTGGTCACTTCCATAGTTCTTATTTTTTAAGTTCGGGATAACTGATGCGGGTATGGTATATAGTCTTCAGCTTCTCCTTGAATACGTTCTTCACGGTGGCAATATCCTTGAAGGTGATGGGGCATTCCTTGAAATAGCCTTCTGCCACTTGCGAATCGATAATCTTGTCTACCAGGTTGCTGATGCTCTCTTCCGTATATTCGGGCAGACTGCGTGAAGCGGCTTCCACCGAATCGGCCATCATCAGGATAGCCTGCTCTTTGGTGAACGGGTTGGGACCGGGGTAGGTGAATGCCTCCTCGTTAGGGTCTTCACCGGGGTGCTCGTTTTTCCAGGAGATATAGAAATACTTCGTTTTCCCACGGCCATGGTGAGTGGTGATGAAATCCTTGATTACTTTGGGGAGATTGTTCTTCTCGGCCAGCTTCAGCCCGTCCGTCACATGGCTGATGACGACTTGGGCACTTTGCTCATAGCCCAGATTCTTGTGCGGATTGACTCCACCCGACTGGTTCTCGGTGAAGAACACCGGATTCTCCATCTTGCCGATGTCATGATACAGCGCTCCGGTACGTACCAGCTGGCTTTTGGCTCCGATACGGTTGGCCGCTTCCGCCGCAAGGTTGGCAACCTGCATGGAATGCTGGAAGGTGCCGGGAACTGTCTCGGACATGCGGCGTAGCAGGCTGTTGTTGATGTTGGACAATTCGACCAGGGTGACATTGGAGGTAAAGCCAAACGTCTTTTCCACCAGGAAGAGCAGGGGATAGGTGAACAGCAGCAACACTCCGTTGATGACGAAATAGGTGTACATGCTTCCGTTGATTTTTGTCAAGTCGTTTTCTGTAATCAGCTCGAAAGCAAAGTAAACGGCAGCGTAGGTCAATATGACGAGGAAGGCTGTCCGGAACAGTTGCGACCGTTGTGAAAGTTCCCTCAGACTGAAGATGGCAACCAGTCCCGCCGAGAGTTGCAGAAGAATGAATTCATGCGGATAGCGCAGGCAGATGGAGCATATCAGTATGGTGGTGACTTGTGCGATGAAGGCCGTGCGTGAGTCGAGGAACACCCGGATGATGACCGGCAGCATGGCATACGGGATGATATAGACATTGAATATGTTGTTGGCAACCATGATGGCCGTCACCACGCAATAGAACATGATGAGGGCGAAGAGCAGGGAGAGGCTGCCCTTGCGCTTGTAGTAATCTTTACGGAACAAGTCGAGGTAGAGCATGAAACACAGCATGAAGATACTGACAAACAATACCTGCCCCGCCAGCATCAACCGTTTTTGCCCGATGGACTCACTGCGTTTGATGGATTCTTTCCGTAGACTCTCAAGGATGTTGTATGTCTCCTGGCTGACAATCTCGCCGCGGTCGATGATTTTCTGTCCGCTCAGTACGATGCCGTTGGCCCATGAATAGTTGTCGAGCATCTCCTTCTTAGCGGTTTCGGTCCGCTGCTCGTCATAGGTCAGATTAGGGAACAGATATTCGTTCAGCGAGCATTGCCGTAGAATGTCCGGGCGGTAGTGGGCGGTATCGGCCGTGAGTATATAGTTATAGGCATCCTTCACCGAATATACCTTGTTGATGTCCTGCTGGTTGGCCAGTTTGTCGTTAATGACCATGATGGCGGTTGTGCTGTCCTTATGCAGTTGGTTCAGCTCTTCGGTAGAAACGATGCCGGCGCGATATACTTCAGAGAGTTTCCTTTCCAGAAAGCGGACGTAGTCGGTGGAGGGAAGCAGGCCGCGCAGGTGGGTCTGATAGTCTGCCTTCAACTTGGCGAGCACACTTTTCTCAATGCTTTTGTCCAGCTGGAAATACGGCTGGAAGGCGGCGAGGATACTGTCTTGCTCGCGTTTCACCACTTCATCGGCCTTATAGATGGGGAAGTCGAAGGTGGCCATGAGCTGTCCGTACTTCCAGGGCTTGTCAATGTCGAACTGGTAGTTGAATTTACCGTCACGTGGCAGAAAATAGACAATAATCCCCACAGTGCCGATGAATATCAGTGCTCTGTATAGCAAATCTCTGAGCGAGAACTCTTTTTTTGTATTGAAATAACTCATATTGGCTGAAATTTTTGCGAAAAGTACAAAAAAAAACATTAGTGTGGAAAAAAAGGTTTAATTTTGCCGTCTAAAATATTCATAAGTAAGGTAGATTATGACAGAAAGAAAGGTCAGAGTCCGTTTTGCCCCGAGTCCTACGGGGGCGTTGCACATCGGCGGTGTGCGTACAGCTTTATACAATTATCTCTTTGCGCGTCAGCATGGAGGAGATTTGATATTTCGTATTGAAGATACTGATTCCAACCGGTTTGTACCGGGTGCGGAAGAATATATCCTGGAGTCTTTCAAGTGGTTGGGCATCCCGTTTGACGAGGGCGTGAGTTTCGGTGGAGACCATGGCCCGTACCGTCAGTCGGAACGTCGGGAAATATACAAGAAGTATGTTCAGATTCTGCTGGAGGCCGGAAAAGCCTACATCGCTTTCGATACTCCTGAGGAGCTGGAAGCAAAGCGTGCGGAGATTGCGAATTTCCAGTACGATGCTTCTACCCGCATGCAGATGCGCAATTCACTGACCCTTCCTAAAGAAGAGGTAGACGCGCTGATTGCTGCCGGTAAGCAGTACGTGGTGCGTTTCAAGATAGAGCCGAACGAAGATGTGCATGTGAACGACCTGATTCGTGGGGAAGTGGTGATAAACTCTTCCATTCTTGATGACAAGGTTCTTTATAAATCGGCAGATGAACTTCCTACTTACCATCTGGCCAATATTGTGGACGACCATTTGATGGAAGTGTCCCATGTGATACGCGGTGAGGAATGGTTGCCTTCCGCACCGTTGCATGTATTGCTCTACCGTGCCTTTGGGTGGGAGGATACCATGCCTGCCTTTGCGCATTTGCCCTTGTTGCTGAAGCCCGAGGGTAACGGCAAATTGAGTAAGCGTGACGGCGACCGTCTGGGCTTCCCGGTTTTCCCGTTGGAGTGGCATGACCCCAAGTCGGGAGATGTCTCTTCAGGCTACCGCGAATCAGGCTATCTGCCCGAAGCGGTCATTAATTTCCTGGCTCTGCTGGGCTGGAATCCGGGCAATGACCAAGAACTGATGTCTATGGATGAATTGGTGAAATTGTTTGATTTGAGCCATTGCAGCAAGTCGGGTGCCAAATTCGACTATAAGAAAGGTATCTGGTTCAACCATGAGTACATCATGATGAAACCGGATGCGGAGATAGCTTGTCTTTTCAGACCGGTGCTGGAGTCCAACGGCATAGACGCCTCCAACTATAGCGACGAGTTCCTTACGAAAGTGGTTTCACTGGTGAAGGGACGCGTCAACTTCGTAAAGGAACTGTGGGACCAGACCCGTTTTTTCTTCGTAGCCCCCACGGAATATGCGGCAAAGGATGTGAAGAAGCGTTGGTCGGAAGATACTCCCCGCATCATGACCGAATTGATGGATGTGTTGCGCGGCATCGGGGATTTCTCCTCCAAGCCTTCCGAAGATATTGTGATTGGTTGGATTACTGAGCGTGGCTATCACATGGGAAATGTGATGAATGCCTTCCGCTTGTCAGTGGTGGGCGAGTGTAAAGGCCCGCACATGTTCGACATTACCGAGCTGATTGGCAAGGAAGAGACGTTGGCCCGTATACAGCGTGCTATTGATGCTTTAAAGTGAATAAATCTTCTTCATCCTTAATCCATATAGTATGCTATATGACTTGGCAATAGCCATCTACGATATTCTGGTGCATCTGGCTGCTCCATTTAGCCGTAAGCCCCGAAAAATGATGAAGGGACACTGGGTGGTCTATGAACTTCTCCGGCAGCAGTTGGAGAAGGACGTGCGCTATATATGGTTCCATGCCGCTTCTTTGGGGGAGTTCGAGCAGGGACGGCCGTTGATTGAGAAAATTCGTGCCAAATATCCGGATTACGGTATTCTGCTGACTTTCTTCTCGCCGTCGGGCTATGAGGTCCGCAAGAATTATAGGGGGGCAGACGTTGTCTGTTACTTGCCTTTCGACAAGTCCCGCAATGTGAAGAAGTTCCTGGATATCGTGAATCCCTGCATGGCATTCTTCATCAAGTACGAGTTCTGGAAGAACTATCTGGACGAACTGCACAAGCGCCGTATTCCGGTGTACAGCATTTCTTCCATTTTCCGCCGCGGACAAGTATTCTTCAAGTGGTATGGCGGTACGTACAGACATGTGCTGCGCGACTTCGACCATTTGTTTGTGCAGAATGAACGCTCCAAACGCTATCTGGCGAAGATAGGTATCAGCCGTGTCACGGTGGTGGGGGATACCCGTTTTGACCGTGTGCTGCAGATTCGTGAGGAGGCCAAACATCTGCCTTTGGTGGAGCTTTTCAAGAACAACACGATGACTTTCGTGGCAGGAAGCTCCTGGCAGCCGGACGAGGATTTGTTTATTGAATACTTTAACCAGCATCCAGAGGTGAAGTTGGTTATCGCTCCGCACGTTATCGACGAAAACCATCTGGTAGAGATTATCCGTAAACTGAAACGCCCCTACGTGCGCTATACCCGTGCCGACGAGAAGAATGTCCGTAAGGCCGACTGCCTGATTATCGACTGCTTCGGGTTGCTCTCTTCCATCTACCGCTATGGCGAGATTGCCTATATCGGAGGTGGTTTCGGGGTGGGAATCCACAATACCCTTGAGGCTGCAGTTTATGGCATTCCGGTGATTTTCGGACCGAAGTATCAGAAATTCCAGGAGGCCATCCAGTTGCTGGAGGCAAAAGGCGCTTTCTCGGTGAAGGATTATGAGGAACTGAAAACTTTGCTCGACCGTATGCTGACAGATGAAGTCTTTTTGCGCGAATCAGGCATGAATGCAAGCAATTATGTGACCGGCAACGCCGGTGCAACGGATAAGATAATGAGTATGATAAACTTTTAGAAAAGTAAAGAGTGATAAAAGCGATAGGGCGGTAAAGGTGATGGAATGGCATCCCTTTATCGCCCTGCCTTTTTGGGGCGCCTTGTCTCCCTTTATTTGTACCAGTCGGAATACATCAGATAGTTGTGTGCAATCTTCTGGTTCAGCTCCTTGGCCTGCTCCGGATCTACTTTCTTGATGAACTTGGCGGGGACTCCTCCCCAGATGCTTCCCGGCTCGATGACCGTATTGCTCAATACCAGGGAACCAGCGGCGACAATAGCCCCTTCGCCCACTACTGCGTGGTCAAGGATGGTGGAACCCATCCCTACCAAAGCATAGTCCTTGATAGTGGCTCCGTGGATGGTCACGTTGTGCCCCACGGATACGTGGTCTCCTATCTCTATGGTCGATTTCTCGTACAAGGTGTGGAGCACGCTTCCATCCTGGATGTTTACTCCGTTCCCTATGCGGATTGAGTTTACGTCACCCCGCAGCACGGTGCTGAACCAGATGCTGCAATCCCGTCCCGTCTTGACGTCGCCAATGACAACCGCATTGTCCGCCAAAAAACAATTCTCCCCGATTTCGGGAGTGAATCCTCTTACTGATTTTATTAATGCCATTTTTTTAGTGATTAGTGGTTAGGTTACTGCATGCTTCCTTCAGCCATTCCCGCTCTCCTTCGTTCAGGCTTGGCGAAAGTGTCTCGTATACATGCTGGTGATAGTTGTCCAGCCATGCCGTTTCCTCTGCCGTCAGCATCTCTTTGATGATACCTTTCTTGCAGATGGGGCAGAGGGTAATGGTTTCGAACTTCAGGTAATTTCCGAACATGCCTTCACCGTCCTTCACGGTCAGCACTAGGTTTTCCGTGCGTATTCCATGGCTTCCGGCTTTATAAACGCCCGGTTCGTTGGAAGTGACCATTCCCGGCCGTAGGGTTACCGGATTCTCATTCATGCGGATGCTTTGCGGACCTTCGTGCACATTGAGGAAATGGCCTACGCCGTGCCCGGTACCATGCAGGAAGTTCATGTGGTGTTGCCATATCGGCATGCGGGCCAGTACATCCAGTTGCGCTCCTCGCGTACCTTCCGGGAAGACAGCCATGGCGAGGTCGATATGTCCTTTCAGTATCAGGGTGTAGTCCGTCTTCTCTTCTTCGGTCAGTTTCCCCAGTGCGATGGTGCGGGTGATGTCGGTAGTGCCGTCCAGGTATTGCGCACCCGAGTCCAGCAGCAGGAATCCCTCGGGTTTCAGTGGCACGTCCGTTGCCGGAGTGGCTTCGTAGTGTACGATGGCTCCATGTTCCTTGTACCCGGCAATGGTGTCGAAGCTTTCCCCCATGTAGAGTGGCTGTGCGGCACGGAATTCGTGCAGTTTCTTGTCTACGCTGATTTCTGTCTCGTTGCCTGCGGAAACGGCCTCCTCCAGCCATTTCAGGAACTTCACCAGTGCCACTCCGTCGCGTTGCATGGCTGCGTGGATGCCGGCTATTTCCCGGTCATTACGGACCGCTTTCAGCAAGGCTATCGGTGAGCGCTCGTCAAGTACCCGGCAGGAAGGAGGGAGGGCGGAATAAACGGCATAATTCGTCTTTCCCATGTCGAGCATGATGCTGCCGTCCGGTATTCTTGTCACAAAGGATTCGGTGTCCCCATAAGCATGGATGGTGACGCCGGCTTCTTCCAGATAGGCTGAAAGCTCTTCCGTTACTTTCTCGGGCTGGATGAAAAAGTGTGTTTCTTGTTCGTTGATTATCAGGTAGCTTACTACTACGGGGTTGCAATGCACATCGTTGCCGCGTATATTGAGTGTCCATGCTATCTCGTCCAATGCCGACACCAATAATACGTCCGCTTCACTCTTTTTCATCTCCCGGCGGATAGCAGCTAGTTTGTCCGGACAGCTTTTCCCGGCGTATTTCATCTCGTGGATAAAGGCGGGTGCTTCGGGCATGGGAGGGCGGTCTGTCCATATCTCATTCATCGGGTCGGCAATGCTCTTTACGGTGATGTCGTTTTTTGCCAGATCCTCTTGCAGGGCTATGGCTTGTGTGGTGGAAAATACCTTTCCGTCTATACCTACAACTGAATTTGCTGTAAGGTTCTCCCGCAGGAAATCGAGGATGCTGGGCGTTTCGGGTAGCATTTCCTTGTATAAGTCGATGCCGCTGCCTTCCAGCTGCTGCTCGGCTTGGAGAAAATAGCGAGAATCTGTCCACAGTCCCGCCTTGTCGCTGGTGATCACCGCCGTGCCTGCCGAACCGGTGAAGCCTGATATCCATTCTCTTGATTTCCAGTACGGTGCTACGTACTCGCTTAGGTGCGGGTCGGTACTGGGGATAATGAAAGCGTCTATGCCTTCTCTTTTTAACAATGCCCGTAGAGCATCTATACGTTGATTGATTGTCTGAGCCATATTTTTATAAATGTAATTAAGTAGGCGTGTAAATGAGTTTATAATCTCTCCATTCTCTGCTTTCAAAGTTACACATTCTCTTTTAAAAATTTGCTATGCTTCACGGATTTTAGCGGATTGGCTCAATAAAAACATCTTTCCCTTTGCTCATTCGTTTGATAATTAGGAATCATGGGTAATTTTTTTGCAGAAAGTTTTGTGAATAAAGAAAGTATGTGTAATTTTGCCGCTCAATTTAATCGTGAGATTTTTAAACCATTAACATTTAATTAAAAGAAAATGATTGTAGTACCTGTAAAAGAAGGCGAAAACATTGAAAAAGCGCTGAAGAAATTCAAAAGAAAGTTTGAAAAAACTGGCACAGTTAAGGAATTGAGACGCAGACAACAATTTGATAAACCGTCTGTGACTAAAAGACTTAAGAAAGAACGTGCTGTTTACGTTCAACAACTTCAGCAAGTAGAAGATTAATAATTCGTAAATTCCTTTGAATTATTGAATTCTTTTTCATACATTCGTTGCATGATTTTAGATATGTAGCGATATGTTGTTGACAGATTCTTTTCTTGACTATCTTCTGCATGAGCGGAACTATTCCAAAGGTACGGTTGAGTACTATCGGGCAGATATTCTTGAACTGCAGAGGTTTGGAGAAGAAATGTTGGGAGACTTGACTCCATCGGATGTAGATGCGGAACTTGTTCGTGAATGGATTGCTTCCTTGATGGACAAAGGACTTGCTTCTAATACGATAAACCGAAAGCTGAGTTCTGTCCGGACATACTATAAATTCCTTTTGAGGAGAGGCAAGGTTGCGGTAGATCCGTTGCGGAAAGTGACGGGGCCCAAGAAGAAAAAGCCGCTTCCGGTATTTCTGAGAGAGGGTGAGATGAATAGGTTGCTGGATGATATGGACTTTGGTGAAGGTTTTGAAGGGTGTCGCGACCATATGATTATTGAAATGTTTTATGCTACCGGCATGCGACTTTCAGAATTGATAGGGTTGGATGATAAGGATGTCGATTTTTCGGCTTCTCTCGTTAAAGTGACGGGAAAACGGAATAAACAACGTCTTATACCTTTCGATGAGGAGCTGGGACGCTCGATGCGAGAATATGTCAATGTGCGGAATGAAGCTGTCCCGGTTCGCTCGGATGCTTTTTTTGTCCGGAAGAATGGAAAAAGGCTTTACCGCAGTATCGTAGCATGCCTTGTGAAACGAAACCTTTCGAAGGTAGTGACTGTAAAAAAAAGAAGTCCCCACGTGCTGAGGCACACCTTTGCAACGGCTATGCTGAACAATGGTGCTGATTTAGGCTCGATAAAAGAACTCCTCGGGCACGAGAGTCTGGCGACAACGGAAGTTTATACGCATACTACTTTTGAAGAGCTTAAAAAAGTGTATAATCAGGCTCATCCCCGAGCCTAAAGTAAAAAGGAGGTAAGTATGGAAGTAAGAATTCAATCGATTCACTTTGATGCGTCAGAGCAATTGCAGTCTTTCGTTCAAAAGAAAGTTGCTAAGTTGGAGAAATTTTACGACGATATAAAGAAAGTAGAGGTGTCATTAAAGGTAGTAAAACCAGAAACAGCCGAAAATAAAGAAGCCGGAGTGAAAGTATTGGTTCCCAATGGCGAGTTTTATGCAAACAAGGTTTGTGATACGTTTGAAGAAGCAGTGGATTTATGCCTGGAAGCTTTGGAAAAACAGCTGGTTAAGTACAAGGAAAAGCAACGGAGCAAATAATTTTCCGCTAAAATTTTGCGGGTAAAAAATAAATGCCTAAATTTGCAGCCGTTTCGCTCACACTATGAACGTTACGGTTGCATTTTTTAGCTTGCCTCTTTAGCTCAGTTGGCCAGAGCACGTGATTTGTAATCTCGGGGTCGTTGGTTCGAATCCGACAAGAGGCTC
>ENA-ORCM01002718-ORCM01002718.1-human-gut-metagenome-genome-assembly--contig:-NODE-2718-length-12342-cov-2.856665_pt1 | contig 12342 bp, 4 predicted proteins | sample MGYA00242906_ERZ507928 | MGnify/ENA primary metagenome ERZ507928 (study PRJEB26167, sample SAMN06115497) | human gut metagenome | host: Homo sapiens | place: China:Shanxi | collected 2015-05-07...
ATTCTAAAAATTCGCTTTTTTAGCGCAATGTCACTGACCTTAGTTGAACATTGTTTTTTAACGGATAGCGGGTTTTTAACATCTTAAGCGCCCTCGACCTTTATGGTTGAGGGCGTTTTGCTATGAACGCCATCACCATTTTCCCCTCGATTATAAAACTTGAGTTATTCAGTAGTCTCCCCTCTTGCAACTCACACCCAAAACTGCCTAACGAAAAGTTATTAATTTTCAATCATATTGCTATCAGGATTTACATTTTTTCGCTGTGCTAGAAAGGGCGCATTTATGTTAGCTCGTTCAGGGAAGGTAAGCATGGCTACGAAGAAGAGAAGTGGAGAAGAAATAAATGACCGACAAATCTTATGCGGGATGGGAATTAAACTACGCCGCTTAACTGCGGGTATCTGTCTGATAACTCAACTTGCGTTCCCTATGGCTGCGGCAGCACAAGGTGTGGTAAACGCCGCAACCCAACAACCAGTTCCTGCACAACTCGCCATTGCAAATGCCAATACGGTGCCCTACACCCTTGGAGCGCTGGAAATCGGCCCAAAGCGTTGCCGAACGTTTCGGTATTTCGGTGGCTGAGTTACGCAAACTCAACCAGTTTCGTACGTTTGCTCGAGGTTTTGATAATGTCCGCCAGGGTGATGAACTGGATGTCCCGGCACAAGTTAGTGAAAATAATTTAACCCCGCCACCGGGTAATAGCAGCGGCAACCTTGAGCAACAGATAGCCAGTACTTCACAGCAAATCGGGTCTCTGCTCGCCGAGGATATGAACAGCGAGCAAGCGGCAAATATGGCGCGTGGATGGGCCTCTTCTCAGGCTTCAGGCGCAATGACAGACTGGTTAAGCCGCTTCGGTACCGCAAGAATCACGCTGGGCGTGGATGAAGATTTTAGCCTGAAGAACTCCCAGTTCGATTTTCTCCATCCGTGGTATGAAACGCCTGATAATCTCTTTTTCAGTCAGCATACTCTCCATCGTACTGACGAGCGTACGCAGATTAACAACGGCTTAGGTTGGCGTCATTTCACTCCCACATGGATGTCGGGCATCAACTTCTTTTTCGACCACGATCTTAGCCGTTACCACTCCCGCGCCGGCATTGGCGCGGAGTACTGGCGCGACTATCTAAAATTAAGCAGTAACGGCTATTTGCGACTGACCAACTGGCGCAGCGCACCTGAACTGGACAACGATTATGAAGCACGCCCGGCCAATGGCTGGGATGTACGCGCAGAAGGCTGGCTACCCGCCTGGCCGTACCTTGGCGGTAAACTGGTCTATGAACAGTATTATGGCGATGAAGTGGCCCTGTTCGATAAAGACGATCGGCAAAGTAATCCTCATGCCATAACCGCTGGACTTAACTATACCCCCTTCCCGCTGATGACCTTCAGCGCGGAGCAACGCCAGGGTAAACAGGGCGAAAATGACACCCGTTTTGCCGTCGATTTTACCTGGCAACCTGGCAGCGCAATGCAGAAACAGCTTGACCCGAATGAAGTCGCTGCACGGCGTAGCCTTGCAGGCAGCCGTTTTGATCTGGTGGATCGCAACAACAACATCGTTCTGGAATATCGCAAAAAAGAACTGGTCCGCCTGACCCTGACAGACCCCGTGACAGGGAAGTCAGGAGAAGTGAAATCACTGGTTTCGTCGCTACAAACCAAATATGCCCTGAAAGGCTATAACGTCGAAGCCACCGCACTGGAAGCTGCCGGTGGCAAAGTGGTCACAACGGGTAAAGATATTCTGGTTACCCTGCCGGCTTACCGGTTCACCAGTACGCCAGAAACCGATAACACCTGGCCGATTGAAGTCACCGCTGAAGATGTCAAAGGCAATTTTTCGAATCGTGAACAGAGCATGGTAGTCGTTCAGGCACCTACGCTAAGCCAGAAAGATTCCTCGGTATCGTTAAGTACCCAAACATTGAACGCGGATTCCCATTCAACCGCCACACTGACTTTTATTGCGCATGATGCAGCAGGTAATCCTGTTATCGGGCTGGTGCTCTCGACGCGTCACGAAGGTGTTCAGGACATCACCCTTTCTGACTGGAAAGATAATGGTGACGGAAGCTATACCCAGATCCTGACCACAGGAGCGATGTCTGGCACGCTGACGCTGATGCCACAGCTGAATGGTGTGGATGCGGCTAAAGCCCCCGCCGTGGTGAATATCATTTCTGTTTCGTCATCCCGAACTCACTCGTCAATTAAGATTGATAAGGACCGTTATCTCTCCGGCAATCCTATCGAGGTGACGGTAGAACTGAGAGATGAAAATGACAAACCTGTTAAGGAGCAAAAACAGCAACTGAATAACGCAGTCAGCATCGACAACGTGAAACCTGGTGTCACTACAGACTGGAAAGAAACCGCAGATGGCGTCTATAAGGCAACCTATACCGCCTATACCAAAGGCAGTGGGCTTACTGCGAAGCTGTTAATGCAAAACTGGAATGAAGATTTGCATACCGCTGGATTTATCATCGACGCCAACCCGCAGTCAGCGAAAATTGCGACATTATCTGCCAGCAATAATGGTGTGCTCGCCAATGAGAATGCAGCAAACACCGTCTCGGTCAATGTCGCTGATGAAGGAAGCAACCCAATCAATGATCATACCGTCACGTTTGCGGTATTAAGCGGATCGGCAACTTCCTTTAACAATCAAAACACCGCAAAAACGGATGTTAATGGTCTGGCGACTTTTGATCTGAAAAGTAGTAAGCAGGAAGACAACACGGTTGAAGTCACCCTTGAAAATGGCGTGAAACAAACGTTAATTGTCAGTTTTGTCGGCGACTCGAGTACCGCGCAGGTTGATCTGCAGAAGTCGAAAAATGAAGTGGTCGCTGACGGCAATGATAGCGCCACAATGACCGCGACAGTCCGGGATGCAAAAGGCAACCTGCTCAATGACGTCAAGGTCACTTTCAATGTTAATTCAGCAGCAGCGAAACTGAGCCAAACCGAAGTGAATAGCCACGACGGGATCGCCACAGCTACGCTGACCAGTTTGAAAAATGGTGATTATACGGTTACGGCCTCTGTGAGCTCTGGTTCTCAGGCTAATCAACAGGTGATTTTTATCGGTGATCAAAGTACTGCTGCCCTGACCCTCAGTGTGCCTTCAGGTGATATCACCGTCACCAACACAGCTCCGCTACATATGACTGCAACCTTGCAGGATAAAAATGGCAACCCATTAAAAGATAAAGAAATCACCTTCTCTGTGCCAAACGACGTCGCAAGTCGGTTCTCGATTAGCAACAGCGGAAAAGGCATGACGGATAGCAACGGGACTGCAATCGCCTCCCTGACCGGCACGTTAGCGGGCACGCATATGATCACGGCTCGTCTGGCTAACAGCAATGTCAGCGATACACAGCCAATGACGTTTGTGGCGGATAAAGACAGAGCGGTTGTCGTTCTGCAAACATCGAAAGCGGAAATCATTGGGAATGGCGTGGATGAGACAACTCTGACAGCAACAGTGAAAGATCCGTCGAATCATCCGGTGGCGGGGATAACGGTCAACTTCACCATGCCACAGGACGTTGCGGCAAACTTTACCCTTGAAAATAACGGTATTGCCATCACTCAGGCCAATGGGGAAGCGCATGTCACGCTGAAAGGTAAAAAAGCGGGTACGCATACGGTTACCGCAACGCTGGGTAATAACAATACCAGTGATTCGCAGCCGGTAACATTTGTGGCGGACAAAACCTCGGCTCAGGTTGTCCTGCAGATATCAAAAGATGAGATCACAGGTAATGGCGTCGATAGCGCAACGCTAACTGCAACGGTTAAAGATCAGTTCGACAATGAGGTGAATAATCTTCCGGTAACATTCAGCTCAGCCTCTTCAGGACTCACCCTGACCCCGGGAGTAAGTAATACCAATGAGTCTGGCATCGCGCAGGCCACTCTCGCAGGCGTTGCCTTTGGTGAGCAGACGGTCACTGCATCACTGGCTAATAATGGTGCCAGCGACAACAAAACTGTGCATTTTATTGGCGACACAGCGGCGGCAAAAATTATCGAGTTGACGCCTGTCCCAGACAGCATAATCGCCGGTACCCCGCAGAACAGCTCCGGCAGCGTCATCACCGCCACAGTCGTTGATAATAATGGCTTTCCGGTGAAAGGTGTGACTGTGAACTTCACCAGCAGAACAAACTCTGCCGAAATGACGAATGGCGGCCAAGCCGTAACGAACGAACAGGGTAAGGCTACCGTCACTTATACCAATACCCGCTCCTCGATAGAATCAGGAGCGAGACCGGATACCGTTGAGGCCAGTCTGGAAAATGGTAGCTCCACGCTTAGCACATCAATTAATGTCAACGCTGATGCGTCTACGGCACATCTCACCTTGCTACAGGCACTTTTTGATACAGTCTCCGCAGGCGACACTACCAATCTGTATATTGAGGTGAAGGATAATTACGGCAACGGTGTACCCCAGCAGGAGGTAACCCTCAGAGTATCACCAAGTGAAGGCGTGACCCCCAGTAATAACGCTATATACACTACCAACCACGACGGCAATTTTTACACAAGCTTTACCGCTACAAAAGCCGGGGTTTATCAAGTGACGGCAACCCTCGAAAATGGCGATTCGATGCAACAAACAGTGACCTATGTGCCGAACGTCGCGAATGCCGAAATCACGCTGGCAGCCTCGAAGGATCCGGTGATTGCCGACAATAACGATCTCACGACACTAACAGCAACAGTCGCTGATACAGAGGGCAATGCGATAGCCAACACTGAAGTAACATTTACTCTGCCGGAAGATGTGAAGGCGAACTTCACGCTGAGCGATGGCGGTAAAGCGATTACTGATGCTGAAGGCAAAGCGAAAGTCACGCTGAAAGGTACAAAAGCAGGCGCTCATACTGTTACAGCATCGATGACTGGCGGTAAGAGTGAGCAGTTGGTGGTGAACTTTATTGCGGATACGCTCACTGCGCAGGTTAATCTTAACGTTACCGAGGACAATTTTATCGCTAATAACGTAGGGATGACCAGGCTGCAGGCAACAGTGACTGATGGAAACGGCAACCCGTTAGCCAATGAGGCGGTGACATTCACGCTACCGGCAGATGTGAGCGCAAGCTTTACTCTCGGACAAGGCGGTTCCGCCATTACTGACATCAACGGCAAGGCTGAAGTTACACTGAGCGGTACAAAATCCGGCACCTACCCCGTGACAGTTAGCGTGAACAATTATGGTGTCAGTGATACGAAACAGGTGACGTTGATTGCCGATGCTGGTACCGCAAAACTAGCCTCCTTAACCTCTGTATACTCATTCGTCGTCAGCACGACTGAGGGCGCGACCATGACTGCAAGCGTCACTGACACTAACGGCAACCCGGTAGAAGGCATAAAAGTTAATTTCCGCGGAACCTCCGTCACGCTAAGCAGCACCAGCGTTGAAACTGATGATCGGGGTTTCGCTGAAATTCTTGTGACAAGCACCGAGGTCGGACTGAAAACAGTTTCAGCCTCTCTGGCAGATAAACCTACTGAAGTCATCTCGCGATTACTGAATGCCAGTGCAGATGTTAATTCTGCGACGATTACCAGTCTGGAGATACCTGAAGGTCAGGTAATGGTCGCACAAGACGTAGCAGTTAAAGCTCACGTTAACGACCAGTTTGGCAACCCGGTTGCGCATCAACCCGTGACATTCAGTGCAGAGCCATCCTCGCAAATGATCATTAGCCAGAATACGGTTTCTACTAATACGCAGGGTGTAGCCGAGGTCACCATGACGCCCGAAAGAAACGGTTCGTATATGGTGAAAGCATCCCTGGCGAATGGAGCCTCACTTGAGAAACAACTGGAGGCTATTGATGAAAAACTGACACTCACGGCGTCCAGTCCGCTTATCGGTGTCTATGCCCCTACAGGTGCTACTCTGACGGCAACGCTAACCTCTGCAAATGGCACTCCAGTGGAGGGTCAGGTCATCAACTTTAGCGTAACGCCAGAAGGGGCGACGTTAAGTGGCGGAAAAGTGAGAACTAACTCTTCAGGTCAGGCTCCAGTCGTTCTGACCAGCAATAAAGTCGGTACATATACGGTGACTGCATCGTTCCATAACGGCGTAACAATACAGACACAGACAACCGTGAAAGTCACTGGCAACTCAAGCACCGCACATGTTGCTAGCTTTATCGCTGATCCATCTACTATCGCCGCCACCAACACTGATTTAAGTACCTTAAAGGCAACGGTTGAGGATGGCAGTGGTAACCTGATCGAAGGTCTCACTGTGTACTTCGCCTTAAAAAGCGGCTCTGCCACATTAACGTCATTAACAGCGGTGACCGATCAAAACGGAATCGCGACAACAAGCGTGAAAGGAGCGATGACAGGTAGCGTCACGGTAAGCGCAGTCACGACCGCTGGTGGAATGCAAACAGTAGATATAACGCTGGTGGCTGGCCCGGCAGACACCTCGCAGTCCGTCCTTAAGAGCAATCGGTCATCACTGAAAGGGGACTATACCGATAGTGCTGAATTACGTCTTGTTCTGCACGATATATCAGGCAATCCGATCAAAGTTTCTGAAGGGATGGAATTTGTGCAATCAGGTACTAACGTGCCCTATATAAAAATTAGCGCAATTGATTACAGTCTAAATATCAACGGTGATTACAAAGCCACTGTTACAGGAGGCGGAGAGGGTATCGCAACGCTGATCCCTGTATTGAATGGTGTTCATCAAGCTGGTCTGAGTACCACAATACAATTCACTCGCGCAGAAGACAAAATAATGAGCGGTACAGTATCAGTCAATGGTACTGACCTACCGACAACTACATTCCCTTCGCAGGGGTTCACTGGGGCGTATTATCAGTTGAATAATGACAACTTTGCCCCAGGAAAAACGGCAGCTGATTATGAGTTCTCAAGCTCTGCCTCCTGGGTCGATGTTGATGCTACCGGTAAAGTGACATTTAAAAATGTCGGCAGCAATTGGGAAAGGATTACGGCGACGCCAAAATCAGGAGGCCCTAGCTATATATACGAAATCCGTGTGAAGAGTTGGTGGGTGAACTCCGGCGATGCTTTCATGATATACAGCCTTGCTGAAAATTTTTGCAGTAGCAATGGCTACACACTTCCCCGTGCAGACCATTTAAACCATAGTCGTTCCCGAGGCATCGGGTCACTGTACAGTGAATGGGGAGATATGGGGCATTACACGACTGAAGCTGGTTTTCAATCAAATATGTATTGGTCATCTAGTCCCGCAAACTCAAGCGAACAATACGTAGTTTCCCTGGCAACAGGTGATCAAAGCGTATTTGAAAAGCTTGGGTTTGCTTATGCGACATGTTATAAAAACCTGTGATTTTCCGTTATAATTTCTTAAAGAGTGCTCCATTCGAAGCACTCTTTTTTACATTCCCTCTATAGAGCTTGCCCTTCTCTCACAGAAAATGAATAAATAAAACTGCTGCACCGCAAGAATCGCGTTCGATGTGACTATGATCGTATCCGGTGAGTACAGCTTTGATCCAAAGGCTGGTTTTCTGTGATGATTGACCAGCCTCAGAGTATTGATGACACCGCCGTTCATAACAGATCGGCATTACTATGCATAAGTACTGTCTCATATTCTCGCCAAAACACTTTTTAATGCCTTTGCGAATTCATCCAGACTTATATTGTCAATTTTTTGCCCAACGACGACTGACTCCGAAACATCGGCCATTGCGGGCCATCGCGTTTTGTAATCAGCATAAATTGCAACAACGGGAGTATTATAGGCACTTGCCATATGTAATATTGAGGTGTCAGGAGTTATTGCGATATAAGCATCTTTTATGATTGCTGCTGAACGTTTAATCGAGGGTGGTAAGGATAAACGGTAGACATTATTATAACAATCCACTAATGCCCTGGCTTTATCTTCACCTTTGGGTCCATGAACGATCACTATTGGTATATCTGTTTCACTTTGAATTTTTGCTATTAGATTTTCTGCAATCGATAATGAAAATGTACGTTCCTGCGAGCTACCTTCTAAATTGAACGCAATGTAAGATCCTAACGATCGCATTTCCTCGCGCACCTCATCGAGTACATCCTCACTTAGTGGCAATTCATATATTGGCCTGACTGCTGGAAAACCCGCCTCACGCATCATAAATGCCCATGTCATGGGTACAGGAGCCCGGAGATTCTGATCCATCCGGGACGCGTTCTTGCACAAAGGGGAGTAGCACTTCATGGTTAAACCAACAACCTGAAAATTCGTTTTTGCTTTCAACTGACTGATAAATATCATCGTTTTCAGGTTCTTTTTACGCATCGCCTCTATACAAAGATCCGGCGTACCGTATTGCTGTGTTATGTTCTTTGCTAAATCTTTTATTTCTTTTAATGTTGCGTGATCCTGCATAGTCATTGTGACTAATGTTAATTTAGTCTTTTCAAGTTTAAGTGCATTAAACACTTCTAAATTAATTGTCGACGTAACAATTAAAAGATGCTTAATTTTATGCAATTCAAGCGCCCGAATAACAGGAAAGATGGCCATAGCATCGCCAATCTGGTCGGGAATATGGATGACAACAAAGTCTGTTTTTTCAATATTGAAATTATAAGCTTTATAATCGTAGTAACTAAATGCAATACGTCTCAACAATGATGCTAAAAACATACCTAACCTCGCCTCCCTACTGGTTATAATGCAATGCAGTCTATCAGACTCATCAAGGTGCCATTTTGTGCATATGCGGACTTTTATGTTTCATATCTCGAACCTGTGGGTCCTCTGCTTAATCCTTAAACAACACCAGCAACTCCTGCGCTTTCATCTTCCATCGAATTTTTCATGTTGCCGCTAATCAGCCATAAAATCATTTGCAGATGCGCTCTGTCGAGGTAGTCTCATAAGGTTCGTTTATAGATCGACGGCAATGTGAGTTACCTTTTCCATACTAATTATAAAAAGACAGTACAAACAGGATCATTATGGACTCCACGCTCATCTCCACTCGTCCCGATGAAGGGACGCTTTCGTTAAGTCGCGCCCGACGAGCTGCGTTAGGCAGTTTCGCTGGTGCCGTCGTCGACTGGTATGATTTTTTACTCTATGGCATCACCGCCGCACTGGTGTTTAATCGCGAGTTTTTCCCGCAAGTAAGCCCGGCGATGGGAACGCTCGCCGCATTTGCCACCTTTGGCGTCGGATTCCTTTTCCGTCCGCTCGGCGGTGTCATTTTCGGTCACTTTGGCGACCGACTGGGACGTAAGCGCATGTTAATGCTGACCGTCTGGATGATGGGCATCGCGACAGCCTTGATTGGTATTCTTCCTTCATTCTCGACCATTGGGTGGTGGGCACCTATTTTGCTGGTGACACTGCGTGCCATTCAGGGATTTGCCGTCGGCGGCGAATGGGGAGGCGCGGCGTTGCTTTCCGTTGAAAGTGCACCGAAAAATAAAAAAGCCTTTTACAGTAGCGGTGTACAAGTTGGCTACGGTGTAGGTTTACTGCTTTCAACCGGACTGGTTTCATTGATCAGTATGATGACGACTGACGAACAGTTTTTAAGCTGGGGCTGGCGCATTCCTTTCCTGTTTAGCATCGTACTGGTACTGGGAGCATTGTGGGTGCGCAATGGCATGGAGGAGTCCGCGGAATTTGAACAACAGCAACATTATCAAGCTGCCGCGAAAAAACGCATCCCGGTTATCGAAGCGCTGTTACGACATCCCGGTGCTTTCCTGAAGATTATTGCGCTACGACTGTGCGAATTGCTGACGATGTACATCGTTACTGCCTTTGCACTTAATTATTCAACCCAGAATATGGGGTTACCGCGCGAACTTTTCCTCAATATTGGTTTGCTGGTAGGTGGATTCAGCTGCTTGACAATTCCCTGTTTTGCCTGGCTTGCCGATCGTTTTGGTCGCCGCAGGGTTTATATCACAGGTGCGTTAATCGGAACGTTGAGCGCATTTCCTTTCTTTATGGCGCTTGAAGCACAATCTATTTTCTGGATAGTTTTCTTCTCCATAATGCTGGCAAACATTGCGCATGACATGGTGGTGTGTGTGCAACAACCGATGTTTACCGAAATGTTTGGTGCCAGTTATCGCTATAGTGGTGCTGGAGTCGGTTATCAGGTCGCCAGTGTGGTTGGCGGTGGATTTACACCTTTTATTGCCGCTGCACTCATCACTTACTTTGCCGGGAACTGGCATAGCGTCGCCATTTATTTGCTGGCTGGATGTCTGATTTCCGCAATGACCGCTTTGTTGATGAAAGACAATCAACGCGCTTGATAGTCTGGCGAAGATCATCCGATCTTCGCCTTACACTTTTGTTTCACATTCCTGTGACATACTATCGGATGTGCGGTAATTGTATGGAACAGGAGACACACATGAATAATAAGGGCTCCGGTCTGACCCCAGCTCAGGCACTGGATAAACTCGACGCGCTGTATGAGCAATCTGTAGTCGCATTACGCAACGCCATTGGCAACTATATTACAAGTGGCGAATTACCTGATGAAAACGCCCGCAAACAAGGTCTTTTTGTCTATCCATCACTGACCGTAACCTGGGACGGTAGCACAACCAATCCCCCCAAAACGCGCGCATTTGGTCGCTTTACCCACGCAGGCAGCTACACCACCACGATTACTCGCCCTACTCTCTTTCGTTCGTATCTTAATGAACAACTTACGTTGCTGTATCAGGATTATGGTGCGCATATCTCGGTGCAACCCTCGCAGCATGAAATCCCCTATCCTTATGTCATCGATGGCTCTGAATTGACACTTGATCGCTCAATGAGCGCTGGGTTAACTCGCTACTTCCCGACAACAGAACTGGCGCAAATTGGCGATGAAACTGCAGACGGCATTTATCATCCAACTGAATTCTCCCCGCTATCGCATTTTGATGCGCGCCGCGTCGATTTTTCCCTCGCACGGTTGCGCCATTATACCGGTACGCCAGTTGAACATTTTCAGCCGTTCGTCTTGTTTACCAACTACACACGTTATGTGGATGAATTCGTTCGTTGGGGATGCAGCCAGATCCTCGATCCTGATAGTCCCTACATTGCCCTTTCTTGTGCTGGCGGGAACTGGATCACCGCCGAAACCGAAGCGCCAGAAGAAGCCATTTCCGACCTTGCATGGAAAAAACATCAGATGCCAGCATGGCATTTAATTACCGCCGATGGTCAGGGTATTACTCTGGTGAATATTGGCGTGGGACCGTCAAATGCTAAAACCATCTGCGATCATCTGGCAGTGCTACGCCCGGATGTCTGGTTGATGATTGGTCACTGTGGCGGATTACGTGAAAGTCAGGCCATTGGCGATTATGTACTTGCACACGCTTATTTACGCGATGACCACGTTCTTGATGCGGTTCTGCCGCCCGATATTCCTATTCCGAGCATTGCTGAAGTGCAACGTGCGCTTTATGACGCCACCAAGCTGGTGAGCGGCAGGCCCGGTGAGGAAGTCAAACAGCGGCTACGTACTGGCACTGTGGTAACCACAGATGACAGGAACTGGGAATTACGTTACTCAGCTTCTGCACTTCGTTTTAACTTAAGCCGGGCCGTAGCAATTGATATGGAAAGTGCAACCATTGCCGCGCAAGGATATCGTTTCCGCGTGCCATACGGGACACTACTGTGTGTTTCAGATAAACCGTTGCATGGCGAGATTAAACTTCCCGGCCAGGCTAACCGTTTTTATGAAGGCGCTATTTCCGAACATCTGCAAATTGGCATTCGGGCGATCGATTTGCTGCGCGCAGAAGGCGACCGACTGCATTCGCGTAAATTACGAACCTTTAATGAGCCGCCGTTCCGATAATAAGTTCTGAACCTTCTTATCAGAAATAGATGTGAAGGAGTAAGTAAGACACCTGGCAAATAGCCTGCAATAATCGTGGGCTGTTTGCTTCCTTGGGCGGATACGTGTTTTATTATCGTCTTAATGATTTCCACATATTAAAAGCAAGTATGCTTTCAAAACACAATTATAAAAAATCCCGCCAACAATATAAGTTTTTATAAAATTAAATATAAGATTATGGCTTTAGAATATTTTTATTTCTAATAGACGAGATTTTTCCTGTTATGATATAATATGCCGAATTAACACATGTTAACGATTTACCAGTAATGTAAATAAATTTTCGAGGAGATCATTCCAGTGGGACGTAAATGGGCCAATATTGTTGCTAAAAAAAAGGCTAAAGACGGAGCAACGTCTAAAATTTATGCAAAATTCGGTGTAGAAATCTATGCTGCTGCTAAACAAG
>ENA-ORCM01002729-ORCM01002729.1-human-gut-metagenome-genome-assembly--contig:-NODE-2729-length-12320-cov-14.957527_pt1 | contig 12320 bp, 9 predicted proteins | sample MGYA00242906_ERZ507928 | MGnify/ENA primary metagenome ERZ507928 (study PRJEB26167, sample SAMN06115497) | human gut metagenome | host: Homo sapiens | place: China:Shanxi | collected 2015-05-07...
TGGAGCTGCTATCCAGATTCGAACTGGAGACCTCATCCTTACCAAGGATGCGCTCTACCAACTGAGCTATAGCAGCACAATCACAGCTCAATTATAATACCATAAACTTTGCCGCATTGCAAGAGTTTTTTGCAAAAAAATCTGGCATTTTGCATTTTTTCTGCCCGGATGCAGAAAAACGGCTGCCGTTTTCCACGGCAGCCGTCTGCATTGTTGAAAATATCACTCGATAAGGCCGTTCAGCAGGGCCAGGCACTTGCGGCTGTGCAGCTTGCGGATGGCCTTTGCCTCGATCTGGCGGACACGCTCACGGGTGACGCCGAAGTCGCGGCCCACCTCTTCCAGCGTGCGGGGACGGCCATCGTCCAGACCAAAGCGGAGACGGATGACCTTCTCTTCACGGGGAGTCAGGCTCTTGAGAGCCTGATTGATCTGCTGGGCCACCATAGCGCGGTCAGCAGCCTTGCCGGGAGCCTCGGCATTCTCGTCGGCAACAAAATCGCCCAGAGAGGAATCCTCTTCCTCGCCCACGGGGCTCTCAAGGCTGGCGGGCTCCTGTGCCATGCGCTGGATCTCACGCACACGCTCGACGCTCATGTCCATGGCCTTTGCCAGCTCTTCCGGGGTGGGCTCGTGGCCGTTCTGGTAGACCAGCTGGTTGGTGGCCTGACGCATCCGGTTGATAGTCTCGACCATGTGCACCGGGATGCGGATGGTGCGGGCCTGGTCGGCGATGGCGCGGGTGATGGCCTGACGGATCCACCAGGTGGCGTAAGTGGAGAAGCGGAAGCCGCGGTCGCAGTCGAACTTCTCAGCCGCCTTGATGAGGCCGATGTTGCCCTCCTGGATGAGGTCGAGGAAGGCCAGATTGTGGCCCACGTGCTTCTTGGCGATGGAGACCACCAGACGGAGGTTCGCTTCGCTCAGGCTGCGGCGGGCGTTCAGGCCGTCGCGGCGGGTCTTCAGCAGCTCCTGACGGCGCTCCTCGGTCAGGGGGCCGTTCTCCACAGCCTCCATGGCCTCTTCCTCAGCAGCCTTTTCCTCGGCGTCCTCGCTGGGCTTCTCGTTGCCCTCTTCGTCGATATCCTCGGTGTAGCTGCGGCTGTTCTCATCCTCCTCGAACGAGAAGCGGGCGCTGTTCTTCTTGATGTACTCGGTCGCACCGTACTTCTGGCGGTCGGCCTGCAGGATGTGGGCAGCCTCGGCACCGGCGTGGATGCGTTTGCTCAGATCAACTTCCTGTTCCGCGCTCAGCAGAGGGATCTGGCCGATCTGCTTGAGGTAGTTCTTGACGGGGTCGTCCAGCAGCTCATCCATCGCAGCCTTCAGGTCGGCAGGGTTCTCCTCGGCAGCCTCTTCCTCGTCGTCGCCGCCCAGACCCAGCTCGTCGCTGTTGTTCTCGGCGTTCTCCACCTCGGCGATGATGCTGTCCACGTCCAGATTCACATCGGCGTCGGCCTCATCCTCGATGATCTTGATGCCGCGCTCTTCAAGGAGCGTATAGAGCGTTTCCACATCCATCCTGCACTGTGCAGCCAAAGTTTTGGCCTCCTGTGCCGACAGGGTGCCTTCGCCTTTCGTCAACAGTTCCTTCAAAGTCATGCCCATTTCGCTCTCTCCTTCTCACCGCGGGGGAAGCGCCCCGCAAGTGAACTTGTCTCATAGTTTCGGCCTTGCTGCATAGAAGTTGTTTTCATGGCCAGAGTGTGCCGGATGGCCGTAGATTTTTGCCCGCAGACAAGGCGATTTTCCGCAGCAATCCTGACGGATTGCAAGGGAAAGCAACGCAGTATGCAGACAAAAATGCCGGCCAGACGGTGTGCAATGGCTGTGAAAACAGCTTCTTAGATCACAAGACCTCCGTTGACGCCGAACACCTGGCCGGTGATGTAGCCGGCGTCTTCTCCGGCGAGGTACAGCAGAAGCTTTGCCACCTCTTCGGCGGTGCCGAGACGGCCCACAGGGGTCTCTTCGGCCAACGCCGCTTTGTCCTCAGCAGTGAACGAGGCCATCATATCGGTGTCGATGACGCCGGGGGCCACGCAGTTCACGGTAATGCCGCTGGGACCTTCTTCTTTTGCCAGTGCCTTGGTCAGGCCGATGAGGCCCGCTTTGGCGGCGGAATAGTGTACCTCGCAGCTGCCGCCGGTCTGGCCCCACATGCTGCTCACGGTGAGGATACGGCCCGCTTTGCGGCGTATCATCCCGGGCAGGGCCAGCTGGCAGAGGTTGAACGCACCGGTCAGGTTGACGTCCAGCATCCGCTGCCACTCTTCCGGCGTGATGTCGGTGAACAGCTTCTGCTGGGCGATGCCCGCGTTGCTCACCAGCACATCCACCCGGCCCAGCGCCTGCTCGGCGGCGCGGAAGGCCAGCTCACAGCTGGCCCGGCTGGCCACGTCACACTGGATGGCCAGTACGCCCGGCAGCTCTTTTTGCAGGGCTGCAGCGGCCTCGGCGTTGGTGTGGTAGAACACCGCCACCCGGCAGCCCGCCGCGTAGAATGCACGGGCTGCTGCTGCGCCGATGCCCCGGTCGCCGCCCGAGATGAGGACGGTGCGCCCCTTCGCCGCCGGGGCAGTGCTTCGGGGCTCTGCCGCAGGTTCCGGCTCGCGTTCCGGTGCCGGTGTGTTCTCCGGCGCAGCGCTGACCGGCGTTTCCCTCGTTTCCTGCACCGGCGGTGCGGCCGCAGCCGCTTCTTCCGGCTCGGGCAGGGTCGGCCTGCGCTGTTCGTTCTTCGGCCCGGCGTCTGCAAGGTCAAATGTCAGCTCAAATTCGTCGTTGTACAAGAGTCAAACCCTCCTGTCCACTATTTTCGGCCGCAGCGCCTCTTCGTGTCAAAGCCTCTGCGGCGGGAAAGGAAACAGCTTCCCCCACCCCGCCGGAGCTGCGCTCTGCTCACTTTTTCCGGTCTAGGCCGGCTCTGCGGCGCGCCCGGCGGCATTTGTGTGGTTTCGACAAGTTTCCATTGAATAATATAGCACAATCGGGCGAAAAAATAAAGTGGTCACCGGTGATTTTTTCACGCAGTTCCCACTTTTTTCACAGATTCAGGGGGTCACGGGCGGCTTCCAGCGGGGCTTTGCGGCCCGCCTGGCCCGCAGTGAAACGAAAAATTCCTGCAAAAGCTGCTGTGCCTCATCGGCCCGCAGTCCCTTCTCGATGACGGGGTGATGGTTGAAGGGCTGGGCGAAGAGGTCTGTCACCGAGCCGCAGCAGCCCGCCTTGACGTCGGCGGCACCGTACACCACCCGCTTGATGCGGCTGTTGATGATGGCGCCGCTGCACATGGGGCAGGGTTCCAGCGTCACGAACAGCTCACACTGCCACAGCCGCCAGCCGCCCAGCTTTTTGCAGGCCGCGTCGATGGCCAGCAGCTCAGCGTGGTGGAGGGCGTTTTTCTCCGTCTCGCGGGTGTTGTGGGCGGCAGAGATGATCTCTCCGTCCTTCGCCACTACCGCACCCACCGGCACTTCGCCCAGCGCGGCGGCCTTCCGGGCCTCTTCCAGCGCCGCGCCCATCAGCTCAAAATCGGTCATCCCATTCCCCTTTCTGCCAGCCGTGCGGCAAACACGAGGCAGTTATTTATAATATGTAACGCGCTGCCGGGCCATACGCTCTTCGCTTTCCGGGTCGCCCAGCCGAAGATGAGCCCCATGCCCAGCGCATAGGCCCGGGCCGTCCAGCTGCCGTGCAGAGCCGCAAAAATCACCGCCTGCACCACCACAGCCCCCGCGCCGCCCAGCGGCTGCAAAAGATAGAGCGCCCCGCCCCGGAAGGCAAGCTCTTCTGCCAGAGGGGTCACAAGGCAGATGCGCAGCGCAGCCCACCCGAGGGCTGCGCCCTCGGGCAGAGCCGTCTTTTCCGCCGGGAGCAGCAGCTGTGCTCCCACCGCCAGCAGCGCCCAGAGCACCGCCGCCTCGGCCAGGACCCGGCACTGAGCCGGAAAAGACGGCTTTTCCGTTTCCCTTATCAGTCTTTTCACGGCGCACCCCCCTGTCGGCGGACATTGTACCATACTGCCGCCCCGTTTTGCAAGCAGTTTTTCGTTCATTCGAAGAAATTTCACTCAAAAGATTGACATACCGCCCGGCGTTCTGGTATACTTTGTACGACTTTTTTATGGATTTGTCGTTTTACCAAAGACACACGATGAACGCACCCATGGAGGTACGAACTATATGATACGCATTCTTACCGATTCCGCATCCGACATCCTGCCCGCCGAGGCCGCGCAGCTGGGTGTGGACGTCATCCCCCTCAACGTCACCCTCGAGGACGGCACCGTCATCCGGGACGGCGTGGACCTGACCCCCAGCGAGTACTACGAGCACATGGCCGGCTGCAAAAAGCTGCCCACCACCAGCCAGCCCAGCCCTGAGCTGTTCGAAAAGTTCTACGCCGAGGCCGCCGCCGCCGGAGACGAGGTCGTGGGCATCTTCCTGTCCCATGAGCTGTCCGGCACCTATCAGTGTGCGAAGCTGGCCGCAGACCTGGCCAACGTGGACAACGTCCTCTTCGTGGACAGCACCAATGTCTGCCTCGGCGAGGGTCTGCTGGTGCGTCTGGCCGCACACCTGCGGGATGAAGGCAAGTCTGCCGTCCAGATCGCCGCCACCCTCGAGCACGCCAAGGAGCACCTGCACCTCGTTGCCGCCATCGACGACCTGAAGTATCTGCGCAAGGGCGGCCGTCTGCCCGCCGCCGTCGCCGTGGCCGGCGGGATGCTGGGCATCAAGCCCCTCATCACCATCAAGGAGGGCAAAGTCGCCATGGCCGGCAAGGCCCGGGGTCTGCCCGGCGCATACGTCGCCCTCTTCAAGAAAATCGAGGAGCTGGGCGGCGTCAATCCCCGTTTCCCCTCTCTGGCCGGTTACACCATCAGCACCCGCGAGGTGAACCCCATCCAGACCTATCTGGTGGACAATCTCGGCCTTCCCGAGCCGCTGGTGCGCCAGATCGGCTGCGTCATCGGCACCCACGCCGGTCCCGGTGCGTTTGGTCTGGCCTTCTTTGATAACGGGCTGGTCATCGACTAAGAGTATATAGGAAGAGGCTGCTGTGCATCTGCACAGCAGCCTTTTTTCGTTTTTACTTACAGCATATCCGTGATGAGCTTGCCCAGCAGGAGCACCAGCACCACGAGCATCATGGGGCGGATGAACTTTGCGCCCTTTCTCAGGGCGAAGTGAGAGCCGATGATGTTGCCGACGATATTGCTGATGGCGCAGGGGATGCCCACCGGAAAGACCACCAACCCGCTGCTCAGATAGGTGAAGAGGCTGGCGTAGTTGCTGGCGAGGTTGAGCACCTTGGCGTTGCCGTTGGCGGTGCGCAGGTCGAAGCCCATCAGGCTGGTGAAAGCGATGATGGCAAAGGTCCCGGTGCCAGGCCCCACCATGCCGTCGTACAGACCGATGCCAAAGCCGATGCCCAGGGCCAGCAGGGCCTTTTTCAAATTCAGGGTGCCGTCGTCCCGGTTCTCGTCCGGGAGGTTGCGACGCCACAGGATGATGACCGCCGCAATGGGCAGGATGATGAACATCATCATCTGCAGCACCTCATCGCTGAGCATCAGGACGATGTGTGCGCCCAAGGCACTGCCTGCAAAGCTGCCGATGGCGGCGAGGATGCCCACCTTGATGTTCATCGCGCCGTTCTTGAAGAAACTGGCCGTGGCGAACGTCGTGCCGCAGGCGGCGCTGAATTTGTTGGTGGCGTAAGTATAGTGAGGCGGCAGGCCCGCGAAGAGATAGGCCGGCAGACTGATGAGTCCGCCGCCGCCCGCTGCCGAATCCACAAAGCCCGCAAAGCCGGTCATGAACACCAGAAATGCCATCATCGGCAGGCTGATTTGAATACCCATTGTTATGATTCCCCTTAATATTCCTATTTCTTCCACGATTTTACTTGTACAGCTCACCCTCGCAGGCCAAAATCTGGTCGAGTATCATCCGGGACACCCGGGCGCCGTAGACCATGGAGGGATGGTCATTGTACTCGATGATGTCGTGGAAGTCCTTGTTCATCAGGACGATGACATACTCGCCGTAGGGGGTGTGGACGATGCCGCCGTCGTTGCGACAGGCATTCATGCTGCCGCTCTTGCTGGCCACCCAGATGAGCTCCGGCTCGCCGGTCTCCTCGCAGTCGAGATAGAACTGAGGAAAGTCGTGGGTCAGCATGGTATTATAATGCTGCTGACGGAAGATGGCCAGCATCTCAGCGCTGGCCTCAGCGCTGACGAGCGTTCCCTTTGCCACCTGCGCAAACAGCGAGGCGTAGTCCCGGGGCGTCGTGGTGCCGAGGTCGTTGTAAATATCAAAGTGGAGCGGGTTGTGCAGGACGGTGTGGGCAAAGCCCATCTCCCGGATGCAGGCGTTGATGGTGTCCAGCCCCAGATAGTCGATGACCATGTTGGTAGCGATGTTGTCGGAGCAGATGATCATCATGGTGGCGGCGTCTTTAACTTTCAGACTTGCGCCTACGCCCAGCGCCCGGAGCATACCGGAACCGTCCACAAAGTGCTCGGGCTTGTAAGTGATTTTTTCCTCGAGGTGGGCTTTGCCCCGGCTGGCCTGCAGATACAGGGCTGCGAGGATATATGCCTTGATGGTGGAAGCCGTCTCAAATTCCTCGTCAGCGCCGATTTCGACCGTGTGGCCGTGCAAATCGTCCACAAAGACGCTCATCTTGCCCTGATAGGAATACAGCTCGGCGGCAATACGCTTTTCCAGCGTCATGTTTTTATCCATTTTGGAATCTCCCTGTCGTTTTATACATTATTTAGAGGTTTTCTTCGAAGAACCGCCGGGCGTTGCGGTAGAAAATGGCCTCTACCTCATCCTCGGTGAAGCCCTCGCGGCGGAGGGCGTCGGCCAGCAGCGGGAGCTTGGAGCAGTCGTCCATTTCCAGCTTGCCGCCGATGCCGTCGAAGTCACTGCCCAGACCGATGATCTCAATACCGCCCACCTGCTTGAAGTGGGCCGCGTGCTTTGCCATCAGGGCCGTGGTGCTGCGGCAGAGCTTTTCTTCGGGCTGGTTGTCGAGGAAGCCGCTGCAGTAGTTCAGACCCACGAGGCCGCCCTTGTTGGCGAGGGCGCGGATCATCTCGTCGGTGAGGTTGCGGCAGTGGGGTGCGAGGGCGCGGCAGTTGGAGTGGCTGGCCGCAAAGGGGCGGGTGGAGTGCTCCACAATGTCCCAGAAGCCCTTGTCGGACAGGTGGCTCACATCTGCAATGATGTGCAGACGCTCCATCTCAGCCAGAAACTCGAAGCCCTTTTCTTTCAAGCCCGTCTCGGTGTTGGGGGCGCAGGGCCAGATGTTGTGGCCCCCGCCGGGGACGACGTTGGGGCTGGCAAGCTCGTTCTCGTGGTTCCAGGTCAGGGTCATCATGCGGACGCCCAGCTCGTACATCCGGCGCAGCACACCGATGCTGCCCTTGCAGCAGCCGCCCTCTTCGATGGTGAGCATTCCGCTGATCTTGCCCTCGGCGGCGTTTTTGCGGATGTCAGAGGGTTGATATACCGGCGCAATATCCTTCGGGTATTTTTCCATGATGCGTTTGAAGACGTCGATTTCTTCCAGCGCCGTCACCAGCGGGTCGGCACCGGGGGTCTTGTCGCCCAGATTGACAAAGGCGGCGAAGCACTGCAGCATATAGTCGCCCTTTTTCAGTTTCTGCAGGTCGATGTGCAGATCATTCTGCGCAAAGCTCTTGGGCGTACCCGCCTTTTCGGCGTAGCGCAGCTCACTCAGGGTGTCACAATGTAGATCAAAGACTTTCATGGTTATCTCCTTTTAGAAAATACTCCCCACCGCATACAAACACTTCACCAGATCCTCCCGATACAGCGGGTCGCTCGACTCAAGGCTGTTGATGACCACACCGCCGCTGACGGCGGCACCGGTGGAGTGGATATACCGCCCTTCGCCCAGATAAAGCGCCACATGGCCGGGGAAGAAGAGAGCATCGCCGGGCTTTTTGTTCTCGAAGGCCGCCTCATGCATCGGCCAGCCCTCAATGATCTTTGCGTCGCGGTAGATGAGCACACCGCACTGCATGTAGGCACTGCTGACGAGGCCCGAGCAGTCGATGCCCCGGCCCGACTTGCCGCCCCAGCGGTACTCGGTATCCATATACTTTTTTGCCTGCTCACAGACAGCGGCGCGGAAGGCTTCTTCGCTGCCGCCGTACCAGCGTGCCACAGCTTCCGGCACGAGCTTTTCCGCCGTCGTGTTCAGCGTCTCAGCCAGCGCGTCATTGAAGGCAAGACCCTCTCTCTGGGAGAAGACCGCCGTCATCTCATATTTCACCGGCTCCAGCGCCACGTCCCGGACATAGCCCGTCCGGCCATCCGTCAGCAGGACTTTCGCCCAGCCCTTGTGGGCCTCGACCTCTTCGGCGGTCTCAGGCTGGCGACGGAGAACGCCTCCCCGCTCCAATTCCATCATCCGGACGCCCTGCACCTTGGGCAGGTTGAGGACATCCGTAGCGCGGCCCACGAGAACGAGGTCTGCCCCCAGATACTCCCACAACTCCTCCTCGCGGACAAACTGCAATTCCCGCTGATCCACATAGCCATGGTAACCGTAAAAGCTGACCACTTCGGCCACATCGGGCGGCAGCTGGACGCCCGCAGCGGTCATGCCGCCGGGCGCAGTCCGCACCTGACAGGCCTGCCCATACAGGCCCTCATCTCCGATGGTGGAGACAAGACCCGCCTCGCCCTCTTTGATGGTCTGGGGCAGGTCGTAAATGGTGCCTACCGGCACCGAAAATAATGCGTATTTCATGGTTCGCTCCCTTCCAGCAGCTGCAGCAGCTCATCCGGCCGCATCGAGAGGATGGCACCATCGGCGGTGCCGGTCACGGTGTCGGCCAGTGACTGCTTGGCCTGCTGCAATTCCACGATTTTTTCTTCAATGGTATCCTGTGCAATGAGCTTATACACCTGCACCGGGTTCTGCTGGCCGATGCGGTAGGCGCGGTCGGTGGCCTGATTCTGGGCGGCGACGTTCCACCACGGGTCATAGTGGATGACGATGTCCGCCGCCGTCAGGTTAAGGCCGGTGCCGCCGGCCCGCAGCGAGATGAGGAAAACGCTCACCTCTCCCCCGTTGAACCGCCGGACCAGCTCCGCCCGGACGGGCTTCGGCGTCGAGCCCTGCAGCGTAAAGTGGCTGATGCCCTCGGCGTCCAGACGCTTTGCCAGCAGCTCGAGCATCGAGGTGAACTGGCTGAACAGCAGGATGCGGTGGCCGCCCTCCACAGCGCTGGAGACAAGCTCCGCGCAGGCGTCCAGCTTGGCGCTGCCGCCCTCCCAGTTGTCTGCGATAAGGCGCGGGTCGCAGCAGATCTCCCGCAGCCGCATGAGGACGGCGAACACCGCCATCTTGTCCTCGGGCTTTGCGGCCTGCAGCTTCTCCCGGGCGTCCACCACAGCGGCCAGATAGAGCTTGCGCTGCTCCTCTTCCAGCTCGATGCGGTAGATATTCTCGGTCTTGGGCGGCAGCTCCTTGAGCACATCGGCCTTCATGCGGCGGAGGATGAAGGGGCCGGTCAGCTGATTGAGACGCCGCACGGCGGTCTGGTCTTCCTCCTGCACGATGGGCTTCTCGAACCGGCTGCAAAAGCTCTTGTAGGGCGGCAGATAGCCCGGCATCAGGAAGGAGAAGATGCTCCACAGCTCGCCCAGCCGGTTCTCCACCGGCGTACCGGTGAGGGCGAACCGCACCCGGCTGCGCACTTTGCAGACGGCCTTGTATTTCTGGGTGGTGTGGTTCTTGATGGCCTGCGCCTCGTCGAGGATGCAGGCGTAAAACTCCTGTCTCTCGTAAAGCGCCTCGTCACGCCGCAGTAGATCGTAGCTGGTCACCACGAGGTCGGCGGCGGGCCAGCTCTCAGCCAGCTCGGCGCGGTGGGCGGCGTCGCCATCCACCACCACGCAGGAGAGTTCGGGCGTGAATTTCTGACACTCCTCGGCCCAGTTCAGCACCAGCGAGGCCGGGCAGACGATAAGGCTGGGCAGAGTCTGGCCGTTCTGCTTCATGGCCAGCAGGTAGCTCAGCACCTGCACCGTCTTGCCCAGGCCCATATCGTCGGCGAGGATGCCGCCCATGCCGTAACCGTCCAGCGTCCGCAGCCAGCGGTAGCCGTCCCGCTGATATTTGCGCAGGGTCTTTTGCAGGGAGGCAGGCGGGGCATACTCGCTGTCCTTGACGGCGTGGAAGCTCCGGCTGATGCGCCGGAAGGCGTCATCCCGGTTGAAGCGCACACCGGTCTGGCCCGACAGCGCCCAGTCGAGGCTGGGCGCACGGTAAAGCGGAAGCTGCGCATGATTCTGGCCCAGCTTTGCGCCGGAGAGTTCCAGCGTTTCGTTCAATTCGTCCAGCACTTCCAGCGAGTCATCCAGCCGCAGCAATCGGCCATCCCGCAGGCGGTGGTAGCGCTTTTTCTGGTGGAGCGACTTGAGCAGAGCTTTCAGCTCGCTCACCGGGAATTCGCCAGTGTCCACCTCCAGATCAAGCACACTGCCCTGTACCGACACACCCACCGAGATCTTCGGCGGCGCAGCCTGCAAGTCGCGGAATGCATCGCTGAGGTAGACTTCGCCCTCCGCCAGCAGGGCAGGCACACCCTCTTCAAGGAAAGTAACAAGGGTATCCTCGTCGTCTGTGCCATATTCGGCGAGGCTGGTGTCGGTCTGCTGGGTCAGATAAGTTTGGAGCAGCCGCCCGGCCCGACGCTCTGCACGGGCGTCCCTCAATAAATCGGTCGGGGCCGCAAAAGGCGTCACCCGGTCTTCCCCATACAAAAATTCCGGGTGGGCGCGGACGGCCCCCATGTGGGGCGCATCCAGATAGAACTGCACCACCGGCTCCAGCGGGATCTGATTCAAAAGCAGCCGGTCAGGGTCGTCGATGGTGATCTTCCGGCCCAGCTCCGGCAGCACAAAGCTGCAAAACGACACGGCATCCTTGCTGGTGAAAAAGAGTCCGCTGCCACAGAGGGCGTTCAACGCGGGCAGCAGACGGGCCGCTTCGGCTCGTTCCAGTTTCCAGATGGTGTCTTCATTATAAAGGTAGCTGTAGTCGAGGCCCTGCAATGTGTACAGACTGGGCTCCACCACGATGTGTACGCCGCCCCTCTTCTTCTCGACCCGCAGCGTCAGCGCGGGCAGACCCTTTCGCAAGGCGTAACCGCCCACCTCGCCCCTCGGCTCATATAAAGCCACCAGTTCATCCAGCAGCTCACCCGACAGCGGCACACTTCCAGCGGGGCCATTTGCGATGCTGCGGGTCGGGCGGCCTGTGGCGGCTTCCACGCTCTTCACCGTGTCCTGCTGGCGGCGGAGCAGCGTCAGAATTTTCTGTGCCTCGGAGGTAAAGGCGTCCCAGCGGTGGACAAAGGCCAGCGTTTTGCCGTAGCTGACGCTCCGCTCTTTCTCGATGGCCGTCAGCAGTTCCGGGATGCTTTTTACGACATACTGCCGCCCGCCGTCCGAAATGCGGAGGCGCAGCAGCGGCGGCTGTCCGGAGTAGTCCAGGATGAGCTCCGGTTCCAGTTCTGCGAAGCCTCGCTGCTGGCCGTCCGAGGCCGTCAGACTCTCCACCTCGGCCAGCGCGTCCTCCTGATAAGCTCGAAGAAGTTCCTGCGCCTGCACATCCGAGACAGGTTCATCGCCTCGCCATTTCCTGCCGAACAGCATCTCGAGACCGGAGACGTAGCTATCCTTCCGGGCTGCGGCTTCTTTAGCAAATTCTGTCCCGCGCTGCACACCCGGGATGTCCAGCAGTGCCTTCTTTTCCGGTTTTGACTCCGTCTTTTCTTCCGGCTCATCCACCTCATGCAGCAGCAGCGCACCGATGTGCTTGCAGCAGGGGCCTTCGCCGTTTTCATTGAAAGGGCAGGTACAGCTGGCGCTGACGAAACTGCCGTTCTGGCGCAGCCACGCCTGGGTCCGGTAGAGGTTCCGGCCGCTGCCCCGCACGTCGGCGCTCAGATGGCGCACGCCGTTCTCCGCCGTCTCACATTCCAGATCCTGCACCCGGTTCTCGTATGCCTTGGCCCGTGCATAGATCGTGCTGCCCAGCAGATAGCGGATCTCTTCTCTGTCCATGTCTCTGCCCTCCCTCTCCCAAGCGTCCTATTGGTTAAGCATACCGCACCCGCCGACCAGATGCAAGAGCTTTGGACGAAAAAAGCAAAAAGAAAACGCTCTAAGATCTCTCTTAGAGCGTTTCGTTCAAGTCGGCGACTACCTATTTTCACAAGCCGTTTCCAGCTAACTATCTTGGGCACGAGTGAGCTTAACTAC
>ENA-ORCM01002730-ORCM01002730.1-human-gut-metagenome-genome-assembly--contig:-NODE-2730-length-12319-cov-2.882617_pt1 | contig 12319 bp, 6 predicted proteins | sample MGYA00242906_ERZ507928 | MGnify/ENA primary metagenome ERZ507928 (study PRJEB26167, sample SAMN06115497) | human gut metagenome | host: Homo sapiens | place: China:Shanxi | collected 2015-05-07...
TAGGCATCAGAATCCTTCGGATCGTCCTTGTGAATCGCGGATGCGGAATCCTCGATCTCATACAGATACGGATCGTTATAGAGTGCCGGAAGCAGCCGGATGCCGGAATAGGTCATCGGCAGACAGATCACAAACGCTGCAATCATATAGACAAGCGCCCGGAAAATTTCCCGGATTTTCTGTCTGTATACAAACACCGGCACAAAAATCAGCAGCACTGCGGTCATTACCAGCACCGCCAGATAGCCGGTTCTCGACAGTGTTAAAAACAACAGCGAAACTGCGATTCCGTACAGCAAAAACGTTCCCCACAAATCCGCGGGGCAGCTGTTTTTCGCATCCTTTTTGCGGAGCGGCTTATGCTTCATCCCTTTGGCATTTTTCGTGCTGTTTTGGGGCATGCCTTCCGACAGTTTGACGAACAGCCGCACCGTCAGCACACAGAGCACCAACGTCAGATAAGTTGCTGTAATCGTTACAGTGTGAAAAACAAAATTATATCTCGAATACACCCACGCACGGAACGGTCTTCTCGCAAATGCGAACACGACTGCCAGTGCAAAGTTTAACATCACGCCATTGCAGAAGTTATTCAACAGGTGTTTCTTTTTGTTCCAGCCCAGATAAAAAACATAGTAAAGTGCAAATACGACCGCCAGATAAATCGGCCAGAGGCGCGTATTTCTGAAAATCACCAAAAGCGCCATAAATCCAAACAGCACTGCCGTATAAATGCGGTTGACACTGCCCTCGACCAGCTTTTTGGCGCGGATTCGTGCTGCCAGCTCTGCCAGAATCAGAACGAAGAAAAAGACGATCAACGCTTCCAGAAAAATCTGTTTGCCAAGCAGCCCGTTGGTCTGCAGGGCTTCCTTCTGCGTCAGCGACTGCACTACATACCAGATTCCACCGGCGATCAGGCCGATCAGTGCCCGCCATCCGCCCTTTTTGGAAAACAGAACTGCAGGAGATACCATCGTCAGAATCAGAAACGCCGCCCACGAAAGCACTTCCCGATACGCGAGGTTCTGTTGATTTTGGTACAGCGCGTTCATATAATGAATGCCGCCCAGCAAAACACCGGCAAACGCCGCCGCCTGCAGCCAGTCCATCCCCTGCTCTGTCAGCATTTCTTCAAACGGTGGATGGTATTTGCTGCCACGCCGCGAAAAAAGCACCCAGGCAGAAAATGCAAAAAACAGACCGATTCCAAGTCCGTACACGATCAGGTCGTCCGGTTTGCCTCCAAATGCCCTGCGCCCATAGACCTCCCAGAGCAAAACCGCCGTGCCCACAGTAATCAAAGGTCCGGCTGTCACCCAGTGGACAAAGCGCCATGTGACTTTATTGTTGAGTTTTGGCTGTTTCGGACTCAGATATACCGCAGCAAGGATAAAAGCTGCCGCTGCAACGCACAGTATTGTCTTTAAAATCGTCATCACTGCCGCGGACGGCTTGTCGGTGTAGACCAGACGCATGACAATATTCTGTGTCTCCATCTGAGTCGAAGTGCTGTCTGCGAGGACATAATAGCTGCCAAAGCAGGTCAGCCCCGTTTCCCCTGTATTTTCATAAGAAAGCTCCAGCGGCTCCGACTTACCCTGCAGCTGCCAGACATAAGCCGTCCCCCTCGTCGTATCGATTCCCAGCGGAATCCGCACAAAGCCGGGCACTTCGTCCGCTTTGAGTTCAAAATCCCGGTTAATCAGCATTTCGTTATTTTCATCGTAAACAAGCAGATGATAATACTCCCCGGCAGATTTTGGAGATGTCACATACAGCTCCAGATAACGCAGATAATCGCCCTCTGCAATCAGCACCTGCTGAACCTGCTGATCCTCCCGCACCTCCACGGTTCCCACGGGATTTTCTGCACCCGCCAGAAGCCTGTCTTTTTCCAGCAGTTTTCCCGGTCCCAGCAAAAAAAGAACCGCTGCCAGATAAAACAGAACGATATAAATAATTGCCTGATATGCTTTAATCTTTCGATTCATGAAAAGCCTTTCCGAAAAGGGAACCATCCGGCAGATTTCCGGCAGCCTGTTTTTCTGCTTTTACGCAGGATTTCCCACTTTTTCCATTATCTTTAGAAGTATAACACACTCCGACACAGATTGACAAGTAAAGGGGCAGGGCGAACCAGAAAATCAGGACGTAACGTACCAGATAGGTCGGTCCTAACAACACCGTCAGAAGATTCAGGCAGACCGGTGAAAATACCGCCGCCTTCCTCCAGTTTCCGGACGCGATCAAAAACAGTGTGCCGAGCACGTAACACCAGCACAGCGCTCCCGGCGAAAAGGGAAGGGAAACGACCGGTATTTTGTGCACTGTATCCATCCAGGAAAGGATTTCATACCAATGCTCCAGCCACGGCAGTTTGGAATCCCGCCGTCCGGGTCCTTCCGTTTCACAGGAAAAATAAGAGCTGCTTTCGTAGCATCTTGTGCCATTGTATATATCAATATCCGCGCCCGGATACCAGAAGCCATAGGAGGTCAACAGCCAGGCGTTTAAGTACGTTGCCGGTGCTTTTATCCCGATTTTCAGCCAAAGCTTTAAATATTTGCCCGGATCGTTCTGAAAGCTTTCTGTCACAAATCCCGCCTTTACCAGATCGGAAAGCTTCGGCTGATACAGCTGCAGGGATTCCTCCGGTAAAATTTCAAACAGCGTTTCCTGATCTTCCTCTGAAAACAGCTCCGGGCTGTAGTTCCACGTCCGCGCAAGCTGCTGAATCGGCACGGTCAGGCTTTCCATCGCATTCGTGCTCTCCGGCTTCAGGACAATGTTTAAGCTACTCTGTAAAAGAACATACGCCCCCAAAACAACGCCTGCCAAAAGCACTGCCTTTTTCCGACTGCTTTTCTGTACCAGAAAAAACAGGATCGGCAGAAACAATACAAGGACGATCACTCCATTGCTGCGGAAAACTGCCATGACCAGCAGGGCGAATGCCAGTGCCGGAAGGGATGCGGTACTTAAAGGAAAATGACTGGCTTTGGGCATTTCGGCGTCTGCTACAGCTTTTGACCGAGCGGCGCTGGCTGTCGATGATACCACGTCCGCGTGCGCAACAGCAACTTCAGCTTCTCCCCTCCTGCTGCATCCGCCACGCTGCATCCTGCACAGCAGCACCAGCACTGCCAGCATTCCTGCCGTATACGGTGTGTCCTTGCTCGTGCACAGCACATACATCGGGACGACCGGGAACAGTCCGTAGAACAACAGCCCGCAGACTCGTCCTGCCCTGGTTCGAAGCTGCTGTATGGTCCAGCCAAGCAGCATCGCCATTATCGCCATTTGTGCAAGCACATAAACGCCGATCCCGCTATTATAGCTGCCCGTCAGCTTCTGAATGCCGCTTACCGTTTTTCCAAGCATCAGTACATGTAAAAGGGGATGTCTTGTCACATACTGTCCGGTCAGCATCTCCTGCAGCTCTTCCGTCGCATCATAGGCAAAAAAGCCTGGATAGACCGCAAGGAATACCGGCAGCCAGCATAGGAACAGGATGATGGCATAGCGGAGGATCGGACTTTGGAACAGCTTCTTCCAGCCCCGCTGCAGTTGCTGCCCGGCATCCGGCGCTTTTTTGTTGCTGTGGGATACCAGCCTATCGCCTGACGCCTCTATGCCGGTCAGCTTTTCCACCACCAGATAAAACACCGGTGTCAGCACACAGGCCGTCAGAAATGGGATCAGCCAGCTGTACAAATCCGTTACTGCTACGTTTCCGTTTCGATCCAGCTGACTGCCCCAGTTTGCGCCAAATCCGCAAAAGAAAGCCCCTGCTGCGCTGCAAATAAGCGTGCGATATTTAATTTCCCGCTTTCTCTTCTTCTCCACCAACGATCTCCCTTACCACAAACTGCGGCGCATGATTGAGACAGATGTACATTCTTCCGACATATTCCCCGATCAGCCCCAGCATCAGCATCAGCATTCCGCCGATAAACATGATCGACGCCATCAGCGCTGAAAATCCAATTGGAACACCCGGAAGCACCAGCTTTTTAATAATCGTATAAATTCCGTACAAAAATCCCAGTCCGGCACAGCCCACACCCGCCATCGTTGCGATCCGGAGGGGCTTTTCTGAAAACGCTGTAAATCCGTTAAACCACAGCGCCAACAGCTTTCCAAAGGTGTAGCCGGATTCGCCGACCATTCGATCCCGATGTTCTACCGTCACGTTGACAATATTTCTGGTTGCACGAAGCACCAGTCCAATGACATAAGGGAACGCATTTTCATATTTCAGCATCTCTTCCAGTACAAAGCGTCTTGCGGCAAAATAGCTGGAAATAAACAGATCCTTTGGTTTGTTCAGCATAAAGCAGAGCATCCAGTCGTTGACCCTGCTTCCGAAATTCCGAAATGCGCTGTGATGCTTGTGCTCATATTTTGCATATGCAACGTCTGCGCCGTTTTCCAGCGCAGCCAGAAGCTTGCCGACTTCGTTTGCAGGCGTCTGACCGTCATCATCCAGACAAACCAGGATGTCGCCCTTTACCTGATGAAATCCCGCCATCAGTGCCGCATGCTGTCCAAAATTTCGCGCCAGATTTATCCCCTTGATCCGTTTATCCTTGCCGCACAGCTCGCGGATTTTTCCAAAGGTATCGTCCGGCGAGCAATCGTTGACCAGAATGATCTCATACTCATACCGCTCCAGCTCCCCCATCGCTGCTTCGATTTCGTCCACCACACTGCCGATCGTTTCCGCTGACCGGTAGCACGGGATTACAAAGCTGACTAACTGTTTCTTCATACTTTCCTCCTGTATTGCCGCAGATGCGGCTGTTTACCTGTTCTCCTCAAACAAAATCGCCATCAGCAGCATATCCCGATAAACGCCGTTCTGCAAAAATTCATCCTTCAGGCATGCCTCCTGCACAAATCCGGCATTTTGGTAGCTTTTGACTGCCCCGACATTATCCGCGAACACGCGCAGCATCAGCTTGTGGAGCTTTAACACATCCCGCGCGTAATCTGCTGCAAGGCGGGCTGTTTCCGATCCGATTCCTCTGCCCGCAGCGTCCGCTTCTCCGATAAAAATTCCATATTCCGCTTTTTTATTGTCGTGGTCGATGTCCCGGAAGTATACACTGCCTACCGGTCGATCATTATTTTTTTCACAGATAATAAACTGTACGACATGGCCGGTTTCCACCTGGGTGTGCATCCAATTTTCATGGCTTTCTTTTGTAAAAAGCTTCTGATAGATAAAATTATGCCGGACGCGATCCTGATTCCGCCACGAAACAATCCGGTCCGTATCCTCCATCGTGATCGGCCGCAGATAAATCTGCTTTCCCTCAATCTTCTGCATCAATCTCTTCTCCCCGAAACATTTCGTTTATGCGCTCTTCTGAAAGGAACTGATAAACCTCAACCCCTTCTCCTGCAGAGCCGATCCGCAGCAGCATTCCGGGTTGTCCCCGTTCCTCCAGATATTCTGTCAGCCAGGACATATCCGTGCCCTCGTCCGCCAGCAGACAGACCTTCTCACTGCTTCTGGCCGCTTCTCCCATGGAAGCATATCCAAACGCTGACAGCTTCTGCTTCGTCAGCGGACTTTTTACCAGCCAGCCGCCCAACAGATCATAATTGAACGGTTTATCGCGGTCCAGCATAATCTTCTCCGAATATGCCACCGTCGAATACACATCCTCTAAAAACAACGTCGAAGCATGTTTTTCGCAATACGCAAACACGTCCTCGTTTGTCTGGTTTACCGTTTCCCTGCGTGTCTGCTCCTGCGCCACACCCTGCCACATGCCCGGAACCCGAAGAATACAAAGCAACAGGATAACACCGCAGACTGCAGCGGTCATGACAGTGTGAATACGTCCGGTGCTGCGCGTGTTGATGCCGGGCGCGGCTGTGCTCGTTGCCGTTCCCCACAGCCCAGCCGCCAGCAAAATCTGTGCCAGATACAGCGGATGGGTCACACGATACACCATCCGTACCTGCATCAGCAGATAGCTCCACAGCATTCCGCCGACACAAACCACAAAAACCGGCTGCCGGAAATATCTTCGGTTTCCTTTCTGTAAACAGCAGGAACACCATGCAAAAACAACTGCCAGCCAGACAAAATTCCAGGGCAGGTCGCTTTTCGACAACCAGTTTTCATGTGCCAGCCGCCAAATTGTTTTTTTTACCTGCGATAGCACCGATTCTTTTGCGTCTGTTTTCTTCGCCTGCACCGCCAGGGAAGAAAGCATCTGCGTATCGATCTCATCCGCCGCACCAAAGTTATAGTTTTTGAGCATCTCCTGCAGCGTTCTGGAAACACCCGTCTCTTCATAGGCTTCCCGGTTTTCATCGTATTGCTCAATGAAATCCAGATGGTAATCATATAATATCGTGCGCTCATCGAAAAACTGTCGGAAATCTTTCCAGTTCGGATCGGAATAGGCAAGCACGTCAAGCCCGTAAAAAACACCCATCCCGATTACCAGCGCTGCAAACAGTCCAAGATAATGCCGCAGGCTTTCTTTGGAAAAAATCTGTTTTTCCCTGCCCCAGATGCAAAGACCGCCAGCTCCTGCAAGCGGCAGGCACAAAAGCGCCATCTCCGGACGCAGGCAGAAAGAAAGCCAATAAAGCAAAAGCGCCCAGAAGCGTTCTTTGCCCTTCGCCGTAACAACCCAAAAAATCGCCGCGCCCGCCAGCATCCCTGCCGTGACCGTGTACTGCAGATACACGAGGTGACTGCCCATCGCTGCGAACCAGAACAGAGCCTCCGCAAAAAGAAGCACCCCTTTTATGCCCAGACGCGCAGCGGTAGTATTCCATGCGCTGCATACCGCAGGCTCTGCCAGACGCGCGGCAGACGCTGCACTGCACATCCCTGGTGCAAAAGACGCGCCATCACGTGCTACCCGCTCCTCGTCCACCAGCACGGTGCTCCTGTATCCGACCGCCCAGATACTCCCAAACTGGCAGAAAAGCAAAAACGCGCCGAATACCGGGATCGAAAGCCCCCGGTACAACAGCGCAAGCAATGCTCCCAGCGGATACAACAGCTGCATGGTATGTCCGTCCGGCGTACCGGAATATACGCCGGACAGAATATCTTTTATCAGCACATCGTCATTCAAATCATAATAAAAGTCAAAGCGCGCCGCTAAAATCCCCGCCAGGATCAGAGCCATCGCAAGCGACAGTATGCAATTTTCGTGTTTTTTCAAAAACTGCTTACCTGCCATAAAACTCCTTCACCTGATCCGCCACAAATGCTGCCTCTTCCGCCGTCAGACCATAGTACATCGGCAGGCGCAGCAGGCGCTCACTTTCCTTTGTCGTGTAGACATCCTCTCCGTTGAAGCGTCCATATTTGATTCCTGCAGGCGCGGAATGCAGCGGCACATAATGATAAACCGCCAGAATATCCCGTTCCTTCAAATAATTGATCAGCTCCTGGCGTTCGTGTTCGTCCGCCGTCTTGATATAGAACATGTGGGCATTATGGACGCAGCCCTCCGGAACCACCGGCAGCTCAATCCTGCCTGCCTGAGCAAGTGGCGTCAGCAGCTTATAGTACTCATTCCAGCGCGCCAACCGTGCCTCATTGATCTGATCTGCCATTTCCAGCTGTGCATACAGATACGCCACATTTAACTCGCTCGGTAAATAGCTGGAGACGAACTCCTGCCAGCGATATTTATCCACCTGACCGCGAAAATATTTGCTTCGGTCAGTACCTTTTTCCCGGATGATCTCTGCACGCTCCACATGCTCCCGATCGCGGATCAGCAGTGCACCGCCCTCCCCCATGCTGTAATTTTTTGTTTCATGGAAGCTGTAGCAGCCATAATCACCGATGCTCCCGAGAGCTTTCCCTTTATAAGAAGCCATCACGCCCTGCGCCGCATCCTCAATCACAAGAAGGTTGTGACGCTTTGCGATATCCATGATCGTATCCATTTCGCAGGCTACTCCGGCGTAGTGCACCGGCACGATGGCCTTCGTCTTTTCGGTGATCGCTGCTTCGATCTGTTTTTCGTCAATATTCATGGTATCCGGACGAATATCCACAAAAACAGGCACACCGCCTCGCAGCACAAACGCATTTGCCGTGGAAACAAATGTGTAAGACGGCATAATAATTTCATCCCCCGGTTTGATATCCGCCAGAATCGCGGCAAGCTCCGTCGCATGGGTACAGGAAGTCGTCATCAGGCACTTCGCCGTTCCGGTTTTTTCTTCAAACCAGTGACTCGCCTTTTTGGTAAATTCCCCGTCTCCGCAGATCTTCTGATTTTCCACTGCCTGGCGCACATACTCGTATTCCCGTCCCGTAAACGGAGGTACATTGAACCGGATTTTTTCCCGTCCGGTAAAGGGAAGCTTCTTTTCTTCCATGGTTGATTCCTTCTTTCCCAAAAGCGGTTTTGCAGTCCGTTTTTTCGACCGCACTGCGCTGCTTTCATCTTTATTCATAAATCTGATAGGTTCCGTTATCCAGCTTCATTTCATAGGCATTCTGCGCCAGAAACTCCTGCAGCAGCTCCCATTTCTGCGTTTCCTGTGCATCCTCTGTGTCCACCTTTCCGGGACAGAGGATCACCAGCGGCTTTTCTCCCGCCTGGGACAGCGCTTCCAAATCTGTCCGCATCGTCTCTGCCGGGTAAGTATTCATATCCGGCCAGTCGTGGGACAGCGCCGAGGGCAGATCGAACAGCCAGCAAAAGCCCGGCACATCGCCAAACGTCAAAAGCCTGCTGTTTTCCTCCAATTCATCCGCATGCTCTGCGTAATAATCCACAACATCCTGCAGCTGCTCTGCATTTGCCCGATTCGTTTTTGCACCGGAAAGCTTTTTGCAGTTTACAACCCGGGTATCCCGCTTTTGTCCCTCGATGCTGTCCCGAAAAACCGCACGCACGCCAAAGCCCGTGCTCTGTATCAGAAAAACAACAGCCACGCACACCAGCATCGCCCGGCACGCAAAGCTATACGGCAGGCGGCGCAGCTTTAACAAAAGCCGGTAGCCCATCCAGAAGGTCACCGGAGCAACCAAAAACAGGTTATTCATATTCGGATATGTTTCGTTGTTGCTTCCGATCGGCGTGATCAAAATGACCAAAAGCACCATCAACGACAACAGCTTATCCCTCCGAAATACCAGCGGATCGGCAAGGGTCCAGATACACAGCCCGATTGCCACATATAAAAGCACCATACACCACTCAAATACGCTCCAGTAAAAAGCGTACTGCAGGTTGAACATGCCGCGTCCCCATAAAAACCGCAGCAGCACCGGAAGCATGCATAGATACAGCACCATCTTGCCTTTTTCGAATTTTCCGGGGAAAAGGAAAAATAAAACCGTACCTAAAAGCGCTGCGATCCCCAAAATCAACACCCATTTAAACGCTTCTACATAAGCAGATACAACAGAAGTAATCATAGAAAGGGAGGAATACGTCTCATCCGTTCCGGAATATCCGGCAAGCCCGACAAGCATCTTCGGATATGCATCAAACCTAAACTGCAGGCTGATCGCAAGAAAACCGACAAGAAATGCCGCCACAAAGCCGATCACACAGGCAGCGACATCTTTCCAGATCTCCGCCGCTTTTTTCTTTTTCAAAATGCCATAATAAAATACCGCGATAATCAGCGCACATTCTACGATGTTAGGCAGGCGGGTCAGCACAGAAGCGCCCAGACACACCCCCGCAAACGCCATCCATTTGCGGTTCTGCCAGATCAGTCCCCGGTATAAAAGCACGGTTCCGCACAAAAACAGAAAAAACGTCAGGTAATTATACAGGCTCGTCGTCGGAATCCAGCACAGGCTGATTGCTGCGAATTCGCCCAGAAACGCGATCCAGGACGGCATTTTGCCTTTCAGGAAAAAATACGCCAAAAGCGCCATGGCGCTGACGAAAAGTCCCGTATAAAAACGCATTCCCACCAGACTGTCCCCAAAGGGCAGGCGCATCAAAAGTGCCCCAAGCACATTTGCAAGATAGGTCGCAACCGTCCACTCCTGCCCCGCATGCGGGAAAAAGCGGTAATTTACCAGACCATAGCAGGTGTCCGTCAGTTCGATTCCCTGTGTAATTTTTAACAGCGGATACAAAAACAGTATCACCGGAAACAAAATTGTTCCCAATTGTTTTGCTTTTTCTTTCACGCTCTCTCTTTTCCTCCAAAAAAACCTTTTCCTACTTTGCAGCAGACCTGCCTCAGCTTTTTCCAATTCTATCAAACACCCACAGCCGCAGCCGCTCGATTCCGATGCAGATCACAAAAACGATGACGGACTGCACCAAAAGCACAAGAAGCATCCGCCCTGCAGTTACGCCCGTCTCACCCGGAACGATGTTCCAGAACTCCCCAAGTCGTCCGGTCAGGGCGTTGACCCACGAAAACCAGCGCTGTGCAATATCCGTCTGCTGATGAATCAGATAAACCCCGAATACTGCAGGGCTCCAGAACCGCACCATATCCGCAAAACGCCCTTCTTTTACCTTCAGGACAGCAAACGCGCCAAACAGCCCTACCGCCGCAAGATAGGCAAACAGTGCATTATAGTGAAATGGAACGGACGCATAATAGGTCAGTCCCGTCAGTCGTCCTGCCAAAGGAAGCAGCAAAAGCTCCAGTAAAAATGTTCCCAGCGTGCAGCCTGCATACAGCGCAATATTTTTGGGAAAGCTGTCCAAACGCGGCATCCCGTATTTTTTCAAATAACCGCCGGTCAGGTACAACACTGCAAACCATCCAAAATCATATCCGAAACGATCCAGCGCAAACTGCAGCGGACTGAAGGATTTTCCGATGCAGAAAAAGAACAAAAGCGCCGCCAGCAACTGCTGCATCCGCCTTTTGGAAAGGGCTTCCAGCCCTGCGTTGAAAAATGGAGACAGCAGGCACAGCACCACATAAGCGCTCACGAACCAGTAATGTCCGGACTGCACTGGAAAAATACTGTTCCAGATGTGGTAGGGATTGAGAACCTCCGACCACGAAAGGACACCGACAAGTGCCAGAACCGGAGGAATCAGCACCGTATAAAACAACGTCTGAACCAGCACCTGCGCCACACGCCGGAAGGAAAAGGTACAGGAGGAAAGAAAATATCCGCTGATCAGCACATAAACGTTGACTGCGACAATGCAGACTGATTCTGTCACAAGGGACCAGACCCCGGCGCCCGTCACAGGGCTTCCGACATCCAAAAGCAATCCGCTGTTCGTGTTCCAGTGCAGGATCACAACCATGAACATGGCGATGATCCGAAGCAGCTCAAAATTTGCCTGACGTCCGGGCTTTCCCATGTCTCCTCCTTTCCGGGCGCGCGGTGTGTTCCAAAAGTGCGCAGTGCTGTACTCCCGCCGCATAAATCGTCTCTCCGGGACTACGTTTTGCTTCCGCATCGTCCGTGTTCGTCGCGCATCAGCGTTCCCTTTCGATCTCCCCGTGCTCTACACGGTAAACAATATCGCATTTTTCGATCGTCTGCAAACGATGTGCAATAATAATCAATGTCTTATGACCATGCAGGCTGTTGATGGATTCCATGATCGCAGCCTCTGTATCGTTATCCAGTGCGCTGGTCGCTTCATCCAAAACGAGAACCTCCGGATCTTCAAACAGCGCTCTCGCAATTCCGATTCTCTGACGCTGACCGCCGGAAATCCGGATGCCGCGCTCGCCAATGCCGGTATCCAGCCCTTCGGGAAGACTGCGGACAAACTCATCCAGACGGGCTTTTTTGAGTGCCTCCCAGACCTTTGCATCGTCGATGTCTTCATCCGCGTAACCGAATGCCACATTTTTGCGGATGGTGGAATCAATCATGAAAATCGTCTGGGGAATGTAGCCGATATTTTTCAGCCAGGATTCGTAATGATCCCGAACCTCCACGCCGTCTGCGAGGATATGTCCCTCCTGAATCGACAACAGCCCCAGCATAATATCCACAATCGTTGTCTTGCCCGCACCGGATGTCCCCACAATGCCGACAGATTTTCCGGCAGGGATCTCCATATGCGCATGGTCGAAGATCAGCACATCGGAATTCGGATATTTGTATACAATATCATCCAGTACAATTTTATCCTGTAGGGGCAGCTTATCCACCGGCTTGTTTCTCCGATAGGCAGCTTCATCGTAAACCACGTTTTTGTCGTTGATTTCCTCCTGCAGATTGTCGGACACGCCCATAAAGAAGGGCTCGAAATAGGAAATCTGCGTCAGATAGTTGTTGATCCGGTTTGCAGAGGGCAGAAGCCGCATGGCAGCCACGCCGAATGCGCCCAGCTGGCTCACCATGCTGGTGACATCCTCGCCA
>ENA-ORCM01002731-ORCM01002731.1-human-gut-metagenome-genome-assembly--contig:-NODE-2731-length-12312-cov-4.892358_pt1 | contig 12312 bp, 10 predicted proteins | sample MGYA00242906_ERZ507928 | MGnify/ENA primary metagenome ERZ507928 (study PRJEB26167, sample SAMN06115497) | human gut metagenome | host: Homo sapiens | place: China:Shanxi | collected 2015-05-07...
CTGCGCTTTTGGCTTAGCAGCTGCCGCACCTCGCTCGCCGTATCGGCACTTAGAATTATGCGGTATTGCCCTAACTCCTCCCTCCTAACTTCCAATTAACCAAGTTCTACTTGGGCTTTGCTTCCGCATTTGGTCTTTTGGACCAGGATTTGTTTGGGGATGCGGTCCTGGAGGGTTTCGACGTGGCTGATGATGCCGACCAGCTTATCGGAACCGGCAAGGGCAGTCAGGGTGTCGATGGCTTTTTGCAGGGCGTCGGCGTCCAGCGTGCCAAAGCCTTCGTCCACAAACAGGGTATCCACGCTGATGCCGCCGGCACTTTCCTGGATGGTATCGCTGATGCCAAGAGCCAGGCTGAGCGCCGCCAAAAAGCTTTCGCCGCCGGAAAGGGAACCGACCGGGCGGGTCTTACCGGTGTAGGCATCGAACACATCCAGCTCCAGTGCGGTCTTGGCGGCAATATCGGCGCTCTGGCGGCGGCGCAGGGTATACTGGCCGCCCGTCATGCGGGTAAAACGACGGTTTGCGGCGGCGACCACGCCGTCAAAATAAAAGCTCTGCACATACTGTTCAAAGGGCAGCTTTTGCTTTTGGGTCAGATTGCCGTTGATGGTCTTGCTCAGGTTATCCAGCATGGCGGCGTTGGCGCGGGCAGATTCTGCGGCGGTGATGGCTTTTTTTAGGTTGGTCAGGGCATCGCGGTTGGTATCCAGCCGGTGCAGGGCGGCCTGGTTTTGGTCGCGCAGGTTTTTGCGCTCAGCTTGCAGTGCAGTAAGGGCCTGCTGCTGGGCGGCAGGGTCCGGGCGGCTGGCGGTATCCCCGGCCTGTTCGGCCAGGGTTTGGGCGGCGCTTTGGGCCGCAGCAAGTTCTTTGGAAAAAGCATCGCGGCTTTTGGCGGCGGCATCCAGTGCGGCTTGCAGGGTGCGGCGCTGTTTTTGGATCTCGGCGCGGGCGGCGGCCATAGCGGCGGCATCTGGCCAGGGCAGGTTTTTCTGCCCCTCGGCAAGGCGGGCCTGGGCTTCCGCGGCGGCTTTTTCGGCGTTGGCCTGTGCGGTGCGGGCCTGCTCCACAGCGTTTGCCTGGCCGGGGCGCTGGGCTTGCAGCTGGGCTTTTTGGCGGGTCAGCTTTTCCAGATCTTTTTTGCGGGATTCAGCATTTGCCATGCGGTCATGCACTTCGGCAAGGCCGCAGCGCAGGCTGTCATGTTGGGCCTGCAGGGCGGTTTGCAGCTCGTCCGGGGTCAGGGCATCGGCCTGCGGCCCGGTATAATGCTGGCGGCGGCGCGCCAGAAAGGCGGCGGTACGCGCATACAGGGTATCCCGCTGGGTTTGGGCTGCGGCTTTGGCTTCCCCGGCTGCGGTGGAGGCTTTGGAAGCTTCCGCCGCAGCGCTCGCCGCTGCCTGCGCAGCTTTGTTGCAGGCGGCTTCGGTGACATGGCTGGGGGCGGGGGCTGCCGGTGCTGGGTGGTGCAGAGCACCGCACACCGGGCAGGGGGTGCCATCCACCAGATCTTGCGCCAGAATCCCGGCGCGGGCGGCATTCAGGGCGCGCTGCATCTCGGCGCTGGAATGCTGGGCGGCATCGGCCTGCTGCTGCTTTTGCCGGTATTCATCGGCAGTGCGCTGCCATTTGGCTTGCGCGGTGTGCAGGCGGGGGATATCGTCCAACAGGGCTTGGCAGTCCTGCTGCTGGCTTTGGGCCAGCTCAATGGTTTTGCGGCAGCTTTCCAGCTCGGCGTTCGGTTCGCCGCAGGCCGTGATCTGCGGTTCCAGCTGGGCTAAGGCAGTATCGGTACTGCTTAGAGTTTTCTGGTCTTTTTCCAGCGCCGCGGCGGCCTGCTCGGCCTGGGCGCGGGCGGTTTTGGCGCTGGCTGCGGCGGTGCTCAACTCTTGATAGCGCGGCTCCCACTCCGCAAAGCGCTGCAGCTTGGCATCCAGCTCGGCAAGCTCCGGGCGGCGGGCTTCAGTCTTGTCCCACTCCGCATTCAAAGCGGGGGCCTGGGCAGTCAGCTCGGCGGCTTTGGCCTGGGCTTCATCCAGACTGCTCAGCAGTTTGGCACGGTTTTGGGCGGCTTCCACCGCGGCGGACTGCACTTCAATGCGGGCATCAAGGGTATCCAGCTGTTGGGATTGCTCCGCCGTCAGGGCGGTGTCCGCTTCGATCATCTCAGCGGCCCAGTCCAGCGCGGCGGGGGCGCGGTAGGGGTCACGGCTGTCCTGCGCATCGGCAAGTTCGCCGGTGTGGGGGCTGCCGGGGGCAGGCTGTAAAGTGGCCAGCAGCTGCACAACGGTGTGGTTGGCAAACTCGGCCTGGCGCAGAGCTTCCCCGGCTTTGGTGCGGGCGGCACTGCCAAGGCGCTGGTAGCTGGCGGTATCAAACACGCGGCGCAGAATTTCGGCCCGGTCGGCGCTGGAAGCATTGAGCAGGCGGGCAAAATCATTCTGCGCGATCATCGAGATTTGGGCAAACTGGCGGGCGTCAATGCCCAGCAGGGCTGTCACCGCTGCAGTCACGGCTTTGGTACCGGTCACGGGAGCGTCCGGCTCCTGCGTTAAGGCGGCAGAGCCGGGAACTGTGGTCACGCCCTCGCCCCGGCGCTTGGCGCGGGTCTGCTCTGGGGTGCGGTTGACGGTATAAGTACGGCCGCGGTGGGTGAACTCCAGCTCCACAAAGGTGGTATCAGTGGGGATGGCATAGTCGCTGCGCAGCATGTCCGGTTCGCGGTAAGCGCCGGTGGTTTCGCCGTACAGGGCAAAGGTGATAGCGTCAAACAGCGCGGTTTTGCCCGCGCCGGTATCACCGCTGATCAGGAACAGGCCGCTGGAGCCAAAGCCGGACAAATCCAGTGTGCAGGTGCCGGCATAAGGGCCAAAGGCGCAAAGGGTCAGGCGTACAGGTTTCATAGTCCGGCCTCCTGGCGCAGCTGGGTCAGAGCTGCGGTTTCTTCGGGGGTAAGGGTGCGGCCGTGCATCTTTTCAAAAAAGCGGGCGAACAGCTCGTCAAAGCCCATGGTGCGCAGTTGGGCGGCCTGCTGGATGGCATCGCTGCCGGTATCCAGTGCGCCGCCGGGGGCGTAATCCAGCTTCATGGCGTTGGGGTAAGCGGCACGCAGCACGGCCATGGCGTCCGGGCGGGGAACCGGGTCGGTCAGGGTGGCCCAGATGTAATCTTCGGCATCTGTTACGGTATCGGCGGCGGTCAGCTGGTCCAGCGGGCCGGTGAGGTGGCGCATGGCGTGCAGCGGGCGCAGGGGCAAAAGCTCCGGTTCGGCTCCGTTGGCCCCGATATGAACCAGAACGGCGCTTTTCTGCGCGCCGCACTCATCCAGCGAATAGCACAGCGGGCTGCCCGCGTACCGCACAGTGGGGCAGCCGACCTGCTGTGGGCGGTGAATGTGGCCAAGGGCGGTGTACAGGTAGCCGGTAAAGCGGGCGGCATCCACGGCCTGAACCGTGCCGACGTTGACATCGGCGGCAACGCTCTCGCTGCCGGAACAGGTGGGCAGACTGCCGCCGCCCAGCACCATCTGGTGGGCGATCAGAATCCGACGCTCCCCGGCGGTGGGCAGCGGGCCCAGCGCGGCGGCGATGGCGGAATCTTCATCCCGGATATCGGCATCTGGCAGGCAGTGGCGCACGGTGGCGGGGCGGACAAAGGGCAGGAGGTCAAAGGTGAGCCCGCCGAATTCATCCTGCAAGATGACCCGGCGGGGGGCACTGGTGAACTGCCCGGCCAGATAGACCTGTTGGCTGGAAAGCAGCCCGGCGGCATAATCCAGCCGCTCGGCGCTGTCATGGTTGCCGGCAATGGCCAGCACCGGGATGTTCCGATGAGCAAGCTCGGTCAAAAACCAGTCCAGCAGCAAAACTGCGGCGGCAGGGGGCAGGGCGGTATCGTAAATATCCCCGGCCAGCGCCACCGCCTGCACATTGTGGGCAGTGCACAGGTCAAGGACCTGCTCTAAGATATAGCGCTGGTCCGGCAGCAGGTCAAAGCCATTGACCCGCTTGCCGAGGTGAAGATCGGCGAGGTGGAGAAGATTCAAAGGTGGCACCCCCTTGAAAGTTAGGAGTTAGGAGTTATCTCAATTAGGAATGAGGAATGAGAAATTAGGAATTGGAGATGGGGATAAGTTTGAAATTTGGGGCGAATTGTGCGGTATTGCCTTACGTCGGCCAGGATGAACGCCCGCCCTATGATCGGCCCATGAAAGGTTTTCGCCCAGCCTTTTTTCAAAAAGGCTGGATGGTCAGCGCCAGAGTTTTTCCCAGGTGGTGATATCGAGAGTAACGCCGGGCAGGACTTCCATGGGGACGGTCTCACTTTTACGGAAGCGGCACTTTTTGCAGAACCCTTCAGCTTTCAGGTCCTTGGCCCATACCCGCAGATATAGGCGGCTGCGGCCATCGCCTTCGGCCAGTTTTTGGGCATAGGCCACAATGCTGCGGCCTATGCCCTGGCCGCGGGCTTTTTCCAAAAGGAACAGGCGGGACAGGCACATGGCCCCCGTGGGGGTAAGATCCAGCGCAAAATAGCCGACTGGATCGCTGCCCAGATAGATCATGAAATAATTCACAGTTCCGCTGTGGATCTCGTCATCCGTCAGGATATCACTCTGGTACTTTTCCGCCAGGGCGCGGGCTACTTTTGGGGTCAGCTTGGTGTAATGCTGAACAAAAATTTCTTCCGCCAGCTGGCTGATCTGCTCAATATAGCGGGTTTTGGTCACTTGCTTGTAGGTGGGTTTCATGGGGAACCTCCGTAATGTATGGTTATTCAACGGTAACGCTGGCGCGGGCGGGCAGGCAGGCGGCCCAATCGCCCTGTTTGGTCAGTACGCCAAAGGATTCACAGGTGTGGTCCGGGCAGGGGCTTTCCACAAAGCGGATGCCGCCGTTTTCCACAACCAGATGGATGGTGTAATAGCCGGTATCAATATCATAGCGATGGTCGGTGTCCAGCGGGATGCGCAGCTGGGTGCTGTCATCGCCATAGGTCAGCACGGCAACCAGACCGGACCCGGCAGCCGGATGGCCGAAACAGAGCCACAGCACCCCGGCGGCCAGCAGAATGATGATGGCAAACAAAATGTTCAGACGGGTAGATTTTTTCAAGGGGAAAACCTCATTTAATCAGGGTCAAAATTCAGGGTCAGCCGCATGCCGTCAACCCCGGCGGCTGCGGTGGGAAACGCCTGCTGCGCGGCGGCAAGGCCGGGGGCAAGGTCCGTTACGGCGGCGCTGTAATGGGTCAGCCACAGGCGGTACACGTTGGCTTCGGCGGCAAGGACCCCCGTTTCGCGGCAGGTGGAATGGCCGTATAACTTCGCTTTGGGCAGGTCGGCGTCATCGGCATAGGTGGAATCCATCAACAAAAGATCGGCATCCTGTGCAGCGCGGCGCAGCGCAGCGCAGGGGCGGGTGTCGGTCGCATAGACAACTTTCAGCCCGCGGCGCGGCGGGCCGAGAACCTGAGACGGCAGGAAGCCGCCCACCGGCTGGCCGCTTTGCAGGGTGGACCAGTAACGCACGGGGATGCCCGCCGACTTTGCCCGCTGGGGATCAAACTTGCCCGCCCGCGGCAGGGTGAACGCATATCCGCAGCAGGGTACCCGGTGCTTGAGGGGGAACGCCTGCACGCACCCGGCGGGCACTTCAAACTCGCCTTTGCAGTCTGGCAGTTCTTTCAGCCGTAGTTCGAACGGCAGCGGTCCGGCCACGGCGTAAAAGGTGCGCACCACATCCGTCAAGCCCGGCGGCCCAGCCATGACGAGGGGGGCAGTGCGGCCCTGGGCGGCCATCGTCTGCCAGATGCCGGGCAGGCCGAAAATGTGGTCCCCGTGGTAATGGGTCAGCAGAATGGCGTCCATGCGGAAAATACTGACCCCGGCCCGGCGCGCGGCAGTCTGGGTGCCCTCGCCGCAGTCCAGCAGCAGGTTGGAGCCGCTCACCGTGATGCAGGCAGCCGCCAGGGCGCGCTCCGGCAGGGGCTGTGTGCCGCCGGTGCCAAGCAGAATGATATCCAGCATGGCCAGAACCTCCGATAGACTTAATACAAAATGTATTTCTTGCAAGATTTGATAAACAAATTGTATAACTTGTGGGGCGGTGGCTGTAGAAAGCATACACCCCCAACTTATCATACTGCTAACAGTATACCACAACATGCCAAGCGGGAAAACCGGAAAATTTTAAACGGGGGACAGCACAAAATGTTGAAAATTTCACACCTGCCGCGTATTATGATAAGAATGAAGCGAAAGGGGAAGGCGGCTGATTTTCAGATATCTCCCAGCGGGGCAAAAAGATGCACCTTTACCTTATAGGGAGCGTAGGGGCACAAAGTGCGTCTGCAGAGCGTTTGCCAGTATCCCAAAAGCAAAATATCCGGCAAGGCCCAACATCCGGGACGATGCAAGCATCGTCCCCTACAGATTGCATTTAGGTTCGTATCGAAAATATATGTCGCTCCGAGAGGGAACACTGTTATCTAAAATTGTACTTCGTGCGATGTTCGTTATTACAGAAAGCTTTTTGGCAGGATAAGGCGCATTTTAAGATGTATGCACCACTGCTGCAGAAAGGAATGAAAACCGGTATGAAAAAGTTCAGGATTTGGATTTTGGCTGCGCTGGCAGCAGCGCTTTGCCTGTTGTGTGGGTGCAGTGCAGAAGATTTTGCCCTGCCGCATGAAGTGCAGCTTGCCGTTGGCCAGCAGTGCGCGCTGGCCGGGGAGCTGCGGTTTACCGGCAGCCTTTCCGATATTACGCCGCAGGACCGGGCAGAGTTTGCCCAAGCTGTGACCGATGCAGTGGTACATATTGCTTCGACTGACCCCAGTGTGGCCGCAGTAGACCAGGACGGCAACGTGACCGCTGTGACCCCCGGCACGGCAACCGTGTTGGTAAGCTGTGTGGACCTGGATTTTTATGCTGAAGTGAACATTAATGTTGTGGAAACCGCCACGCCGGAAAGCGCAACCCTCGCGACCCCGGAGACTGCTGCCCAGTCGACCCCGGAAACAGCCACGCCGGAGAGTGCTGAATCCGCAACGCCTGAAACTGCTGCTACTCCAGAGACCGCTATCCCGGAAACGGCTACCCCCGAAAGTGCAGCTCCGGCAACACCGGAAAGCGCCGCCACACCCGAAACAGCAAAAACGGCCACGCCGGAAACTGCGGCCCCGCTCAAAATGCCAAGAGCAACCGAAGCCCCAGCTGCAACTCGGGAAGAAACAACGGCTGCTGACGAAAAAACAAGAGAACCGTTCCGCGAATTTTTGAAGAAAGCAGGCAGCACCGTGGCAAACTTTTTTGGCGGGTTGTTCGATAAGAGCAAGACCACGGGATGATGCCTGACCGTGAGGATCCGCCCAAAAAGCAAAGAAAAAAACGGAAAGACAAACAAAAAGTATTACACTTGCCAAAATTGAAAAAATGTGTTAATATAACACTATAATTTTATAGCAATATGACAGATGGCAAGTCCACAAAGGAGGCAGTGTCGTTGAAAATCTATGAATCCGCAGAGGATTACCTGGAAAAGATCCTGATGCTGACAGAACGCAACGGGGAAGTCCGCTCCATCGACATCGCTACCGAGATGGGCGTTACCAAGCCGAGCGTGAGCATTGCAATGAAAAATCTGCGTCAGGCCGGTTATATTTCGATGGATGGTGCTGGGTATATCACCCTGGAGCCGCCGGGACTGGAAATTGCCACCCGGATTTATGGCCGCCACAAAAAGCTGACCCGCTTTTTTGTTGCACTGGGTGTGGACCCTGCCGTTGCTTCCCACGATGCCTGCAAGATCGAGCATGACCTGAGCGCAGAAACCTTTGAAAAGCTGGTGGCTTTTGCCGAAAGCCAGCATATGCTGAAGGAATCCTGAGTTTTTTATAAGAATCATGATGCCCCGGACAAGAAACGTTTCTCGTCCGGGGCATTTTTGCTGCAGTGTGCGCGCTGTATGTGATATAGAGCCAAATAAAATCCGCCTCGGCAAAAAACTCTGCCGGGGCGGTAATAGAATCATGCGGGATTGCTTCAGCTTTCCGCAACACCAAAGAAGAACTTGTTCAGGCGGTACTTGTTTTCTTCATACAGGCCAATGTGCTTGAACAGATCCTTGTAATAGGTGGTCAGCTCAAACCGAGTGGTCAGCACATCAAAGGGGTTCAGGTGGTGCACGGCGCTGTCTGGGTTTTGCACATAGTTGTAAATGGGGGTGGAAAGCGCATAGAACTGCTGGGCGTAGCGGATAAAGCTTAGATTGAAATACAGGTCCTCGCTGTAGTCCAGTTCCTCATTGCAGCGCACATCGGGGTGCTCACGCACAATGTCGGCGCGGTAGAGCTTGTTCCACATCACGCCGTAATAAAAGCTGGCGGGCTCCTGCATCAGGCCACAGGCAAATGCGTCTTTATTCAGGGGGCCTTCCATCAAAAAGCCGAAAGTCTGCACCCGGTGCTGCGGATCCAGGATGGGGTCCAGCACACGCTCCACCACGGTATCCCGCATGGTTTTGGGCAGGCTGACCGGCGGTTCAATGCGGTTGTAGTGGGCAATCACCATATCGGCGTGGCTGGCTTCCGCTTTCTGTACCAGCAGCTCGGTGGCATAGGGCTGGATGAAATCATCCGCATCCACAAACTGAAAGTATTTGCCGTGGGCTTCCTGCATGCCAAGGTTGCGGGTGGCGGAAACTCCGCTGTTGTTTTTGTCGATCACCACAATGCGGCGGTCAATACCGGCATAGCTCTGGCAGACGGCATAGCTGACATCCTTGCTGCCATCGTTGAGCAGAATGATCTCCAAATTCCGGTAGGTCTGGCGGCGGATGCTCTCAATACAGCGGGCAATATGGTCTGCTGCGTTGTAAACAGGAACAATAATGCTGACTAGCGGCTGGCTCTGCGGTTCGGTGGGCATGGCGGGCCTCCTTATATAAAAACGGTTAGGTTGTTGCCTTTACTATAACGCAGAACCCGCAATTTTGCAATAACACAAATACCGCAGGCTGTGCCCCGGAACATTTTGGGCAACACCGCACAATTCCCGCCTTGCGGCTTAAGCACCGCTCCGGCAGCTGCGGCACGGCATCTGCGTTGCCAAAATGCTCGATAAGACATCCAGTATTATCTGCGCTTTTGGCTTGGCATCTGCCGCACCTCGCTCGCCGTATCGGCACTTAGAATTATGCGGTATTGCCTTTGGTGTTGCGGTTCGGCCTGCGGTATGGTTTTGCTGGCTTTATTTGTTCTTTAGGACGTCGATTCCGTCCAGCTCCACAGCGGGCACATAGTAGGCAGAAAAGGTGTGCAGCGTCTGGTCGACATCATCGCCGTCGCCCAGGGCAGCGGGGCCTTCATCAATCGTGTATTCCCACATGGGCAGGTAGTAGGCGGCGCTCCCCTGTACATAGGTCAGGCGCAGGTTGGCAAGGCACTCCGGCTCTGCGGCGGGGTCAACCGCTTCCGCCGTGTAGCTGTCGGTCAAAAACTCTCCGTTGGCCAGCCGCTTGTCAGCCTCGGCGCGGGAAACGCTGGTGTATTCGCCCAGGGGCTCCACGGTGCGGTCCGTTTCATGCAGGCTCAACAGATTGCCGTCGGTATCTACGCTGACCAGCAAGTAATGGAAAGAATCCGCCGCGAACTTGACGAAGAGGGAAGAGGGCTGGCCGTAGATCGTGCTGTCGCCTCCATCCGTCACATCGGTATATTCACCGCCAAGCAGAGAGGTAAAGAGGGAACCGTATTTCTCTTGCAGGTCGGCGGCAATCACGCGCTCTTCCGCAAGGGCGGCAAAGGTCTTCACCTCGGCAGAGCTGTTGCAGACCACACTGGTGCACAGGTCGTTGGAGACGGTGATTGTCAGCCCACCGGGCCAGTCGCTTTCGGGAATGTTCAGCTGCAGCTGTGCGGCATCAGAGAGATAATTCAGCACGGAAGAATCTGCATCCCACCCGTTCTGCTCGGCGGATTCCTTTATATTAGATACTGTTTTGGAGATGGTATCGGCGCTGTCCCTACTGAACGTGGCGGTGTCAGCCAGTGTGGTATCCAGCCCAAGAGCATCCAGCACCGTGCGAAGACGGGCTTTCATGGCATCGGTATTGTCGGCGGCATCCAGCAGGCTGTTGCGGTAGACCGGCAGGCTGGCAGGGAGAACAACATCCGCGGAACTGCCTAAAATTAGACTTTCGCCGAAATACAGCTCATCGGCACTGTGGGCCAGCAGGGAAGAACTGCCGGAAGCGCCGCTGCCAAGCAAAATATCGCTCAGAGCCTGCAAGGGGCTGCTGTCCTGCATCGCGGATTTCAGGGAGGAGGACAACGGGGCATCGGCAACGCTGTCTGCGGCGGCATCTGGTTCACTGCCCTCCATGCTGAATGTGCTGAAGGTATCGGGACTGTTGGATTCCTCATAGGCGGGGGCGCTTTCGTTCAGATCAACGGTCTCGGCGGCCTGGCTGACCCCGGCGGAACGGTCCTGACTGACCATCGCCACCCCTAACAGAACAAGACAAAAACAAGCTGCTGCCGGAACAAAATGCCGGAATTGCAACGGAATGGTGTGCTTTACGGGGGTTTTGTTGGCAGATTCAATCAAATCATCATCAATTTGCCCGATCGCGCGGAATAAATCGCGGGAGCTCACAGGCAGACACCTTCTTTCTCTAAGTAGGCTTTCAGTTTGGTGCGCATCCGGTGCAGGGTAACGCGCACCTTGCTTTCGCCAATACCGTAGCGCTTGGCAATGTCGGCGGTGGCGTCGCAGTACCAGTACCGCCGAATAAAGATGTTGCGTGCCTGCTCCGGCTGGCTGCGCAGAAACGCGCTGATGGAGCGGGCTGTTTCAGCGCTTTCTACCTCCTGCGCGGTGTGGTCTCCGGCGGGCAGGCAAAATTCCAGCTCTTCCAGCACGGTTTCGGTCTGGCCGCCGCCGCGCTTTTTGGCATTTTGCCGCTCCCGCAGGTCCAGTGCCAGGTTGCGGGTAATACGCCCTAGGTAGGGTGCAAGCTTGTCCGGCCGGTTTTGCGGCATGCTGTTCCAGGCGGCCATCCAGGTGTCATTTTCGCATTCTTCGGCGTCTTCCTGGCTGCCCAGCAGGTTCATGGCAATCTTGCGGCAATAGGCGCCAAACTTTTGTGCGGTCTGTGCAATGGCCTGCTCGTCCCGTGCCCAGTACAGCGTAACAATGTCGGCATCAGTCATTGCGGCACACCTCGCTTTCCTCTTACTATTTATATAATAGGGGAATCACCCCCAAATGTTACAGGCAGAAAAGTAAAAAACGCACCCCGGCGGGCGGGATGTGGCAAACAATACAAATCAGAGCATATGTTTTTTGTGCAGCACCCAGGCAGCGATCCCACAAATAGCAAGCGTAAGCAAGCAGACAATGACAAATCCATAATCAGAACCGGAAAACGGCATGCCGTCAATGTCCACGTTCATGCCATACAAACCGGAAATAACGGTCGGGACAGCCATCAACAGGGTAACGGAAGTCAGGTACTTCATCGCATTGTTCAGGCGGTTATCCAAAATTGAGCTGAACAGCTCGCGGGTGCCCTTGATATCATCGCGGTAGATGCTGGTCATCTCAATGGCCTGCCGAATCTCAACGATTACATCGTCCAGTAGTTCCATGTCATCAGGGTACTGTTCCAGCCGCTTGTAGCGGGTCAACCGATCCAAAACCGTGCTGTTGGCACGCAATGAGGTTGCGAAATATACCAGGGTGGATTCCAACCCATGCAGCTCCATCAAGTCACTATCGCGCAGGGTACCGGTCAGGTTTTTCTCAATTTCCTGGCGGCGGCGGTCGATCAGGCGCAGCTCCTGCTGGTACATCGTGGCGGCGCGGTACAGAATCTGGTACACAAAGCGCATCTTCTTTTTAGTAGAAAAGCCGCGCACCCGGCAGGAAGCGAAATCAGACAATACGGGGGTATCTACGGAGCAAACCGTGGTGATGGTGGTCTGGGTCAACAGAATACCAAGGGGAATGGTGGTGTATACGCCCTCGGCGGCGCCATCTACCTTTAAGGGTATATCCACAATGATGACGGTATAACCATCTTCTAGGCTGATACGCGCGGATTCTTCCGGGTCAAGGGCGGCCTGCACATCAGCGGGCTCAATATCTAAGGTGGCGGCAACCTCGCGGATCTCCTCCTGGCTGGGGGCAGTCAGGCAGATCCATGTGCCTTCCTCAATTTCGTCGGCGCGGGTTAAGCGCCGGTTGACGGTTTCGTATATCGCCAGCATGGAAAGATCACCATCATTTCTTTGTTAAATCACAGATTT
>ENA-ORCM01002738-ORCM01002738.1-human-gut-metagenome-genome-assembly--contig:-NODE-2738-length-12290-cov-3.579219_pt1 | contig 12290 bp, 9 predicted proteins | sample MGYA00242906_ERZ507928 | MGnify/ENA primary metagenome ERZ507928 (study PRJEB26167, sample SAMN06115497) | human gut metagenome | host: Homo sapiens | place: China:Shanxi | collected 2015-05-07...
AAACCGCACATTCCATATCTTTCATCAGCCGTCCGTCATAAAGATCTCCTGGTGAGGGTATTGCTGGAAGAACTGGAGATCGATCTGGCAAAAGCAGAATATCTGATCGAGAATGTCGCGATCGCTACGATCGGCGATGTGGTAAATCTGACAGGAGAGAACAGGATATTTGTCAGGACGGGTCTGGAAATGCTGAAAAAGACAAAGAATGAAGGGCTGAAGGCATTGTTTGAATGTACAGGAATCGATGTGGAAAATCTGAATACCTATCATATTGGTTTTGTCATCGGCCCATGTATCAATGCCTGTGGAAGACTTGATACGGCAAAAAGAGCATTGGAACTGCTCAATGCACCGGGACGCAGAGAAGCAGTGATGATGGCAGAAGATCTGAAAGCACTCAATGAAAGCCGGAAGGAAATGACAGAAAAGGGTGTAGAACGGGCGGTTGAAATGATTGAAACTTCCGTTCTGAAAAAAGACAGTGTTCTGGTTGTCTATCTGCCGGACTGTCATGAAAGTATTGCCGGTATCATTGCAGGAAGACTGAAAGAACGCTATTATCGTCCGACTTTCGTATTGACGAAGACAGAAAATGGAGCAAAAGGATCAGGACGTTCCATCGAAGCGTATGATATGTTCGCAGAGATGAACCGGTGTGCGGAACTGTTCACCCGATTCGGCGGACATAAACTGGCAGCCGGTCTTTCTCTGCCTGAGGAAAAGATTGGATTATTCAGAAAGAAGATCAATGAACTGGCACAACTGACAGAGGAGGATATGCAGGAGCGGGTATCGATTGATTTATGCCTTCCGTTTGAATATATTGATGAGAACCTGATCGCAGAACTGAAAAGATTAGAGCCTTTTGGCATGGGAAATGAAAAGCCTAAATTTGCGGAAAGAAATCTCAGTGTGATCGATCCGAGGATCTTTGGAAAGAACCGGAATGTATTAAAGTGCAGGCTGAGAAATGAACGAGGCATGCAGATGGATGGGATTTATTTCGGAGATGTAGAAGACTGCCTGAAAGTGATGGAACAAAGAAAAGTAATGCCTCTGACTTTTTACCCGAAGATCAACGAATATATGGGAAAAAGAAGTATTCAGCTTGAAATTGTAAATTATCAGTAAGGAATGAGTGAATTATCGGAATTTCACGTGCAATATGCTCAAATTGCACAACAGTTGGAAGTTGTTGTTTGAAAATGGGGAAAATGGTGTTATACTTAATGATATTAAGTTGAGATGTACCCAAAAGCAGATAATCTGGTGTACAGATTCAGATACAAAGGATGAGTGAAAGGGGAAGTCGATATGGCAGGCACTCTGGAATATGAAGAGCTGAATAAAAATCTTGAAATGGTGGATGGACATGCGGTGAAAGCACCGGAAGATTATCAGAATCCGGAACAGTTGTATCAGGCACTGATCGCTCGGGTGCGTAAGTATCATCCGTCAGCGGATATCACAATGATCGAAAAGGCATACCGTATCGGAAAAGAAGCTCATAAAGATCAGGTACGCAAGTCAGGCGAGCCTTATATTATCCATCCTTTATGGGTCGGGATCATTCTTGCTGAACTGGAGATGGATAAAGAGACGATTGTTGCCGGTATGCTGCATGACGTAGTGGAAGATACCGAGATGACACTGGATGATATTACGCGTGAGTTTGGGGAAGAGGTAGCATTGCTCGTAGACGGAGTCACGAAGTTAGGGCAGTTGAGTTATTCGCAGGATAAGCTGGAAGTACAGGCGGAGAACTTAAGAAAGATGTTCCTGGCAATGGCAAAGGATATCCGTGTGATTATCATCAAGCTCGCAGACCGTCTTCATAATATGCGGACTCTGGAATTTATGACCGAGGCGAAGCAGAAAGAAAAGGCCCGTGAGACGATGGATATCTATGCACCGATCGCACAGAGACTCGGTATTTCCAAGATCAAGACGGAGTTGGATGATCTTTCTTTAAAGTATTATCAGCCGGAAGTATACTATCAACTGGTAAAGGATCTGAATGCCCGCAAGACAGAGCGTGAAGAATTTGTGCAGCAGATCGTTGCGGAAGTTTCAAAGCATATGGAGAATGCATCGATCCAAGCCAAGGTTTATGGAAGAGTGAAGCATTTCTTCAGTATTTATAAGAAGATGGTGAACCAGAATAAGACGCTGGATCAGGTGTATGATCTGTTCGCTGTGCGGATCATCGTGGACTCGGTGAAGGACTGTTATGCCGCACTGGGAGTGATCCATGAGATGTATACTCCGATTCCGGGAAGATTCAAGGACTATATCGCCATGCCAAAGGCAAATATGTACCAGTCTCTTCATACGACGCTGATGGGACCGGCAGGACAGCCGTTTGAAATCCAGATCCGGACAGAGGAGATGCATAAGACAGCAGAATATGGTATTGCGGCACACTGGAAATACAAAGAGACCGGAGGAAGTAATGGCAAGAGCCTGAATTCCCAGGAAGAGAAGCTGAACTGGCTGCGCCAGATCCTGGAGTGGCAGAGAGATATGTCGGATAACCGGGAGTTCTTAAGTCTGCTGAAGGGTGACCTGGATCTCTTTCAGGAGGATGTCTACTGCTTTACACCAAACGGAGATGTCAAGAATCTGCCGAATGGTTCCACGCCGGTGGATTTTGCTTATGCGATCCACAGTGCTGTCGGTAATAAAATGATCGGTGCGAGAGTGAATGGACGGCTTGTAAATATTGATTATAAGATTCAGAATGGTGACAGGATCGAAATTCTGACGTCCCAGAATTCCAAGGGACCAAGCAGAGACTGGCTGAATATTGTAAAAAGTACGCAGGCGAAGAATAAGATCAACCAGTGGTTTAAAAGAGAATTTAAAGAAGATAATATTATCCGTGGAAAAGAGCTGATCGGCAATTACTGCCGCAGCAAATCCATAGATCTTGTCAATATACTGAAACCCAAATATGAGCAGATCGTTCAGCGGAAATATGGGTTCCGTGACTGGGATGCGGTGCTTGCAGCGATCGGACATGGCGGTCTGAAGGAAGGTCAGGTTGTAAACCGTCTGCTGGAAGAATATGAAAAGGATCATAAGAAAGAGATCACGGATGAAAATATTCTGGAGAAGATTTCTGAGGCAAATAAGCAGAAAGTGCATATTGCCAGATCCAAAAGCGGAATTGTTGTCAAGGGAATCAATGATATGGCAGTGCGTTTTTCCAAGTGCTGCAATCCGGTTCCGGGAGATGAGATTGTCGGTTTTGTTACGAGAGGAAGAGGTATGTCTATCCACAGGACAGACTGCGTCAATGTAATTCATCTGTCTGCGGCAGAGAGATCCCGTCTGATCACTGCCGAGTGGGAAGATCCAGGTGATACGGAAGAGGGAGGTCAGTACCTTGCAGAGCTGAAGCTTTATGCAGATGACAGAAGAGGACTTCTTCTGGATATCACAAAAGTATTTACGGAAGAAAAGATCGATGTAAAATCGATGAATACAAGAACGAGTAAAAAAGGAACAGCAACGATGGATATGGGCTTTATCGTCCATGGACGTGAGGAACTGAACCGGGTAATTAAAAAGTTGCGGCAGATTGAAAATGTCATTGATATAGAAAGAACAACAGGCTGATCAGGAAATCAGATAACCTGGGCGGATCAAAGGGGAAAAATATGAAAATTGAGAGATTTGTACTTGGATCGATTGAAACCAACTGTTATGTCGTAGTAAATGAGGATACAAAGGAGTGCTTTGCAGTTGATATGGCATATTGTCCTAAGGCGTATGTGGATCATATCAGGGAGCAGGGATATCAGATGAAGGCACTGTTCCTGACACATGGACATTTTGACCATATTATGGGAATAGAAGATTTTCTGAAAGCATTTGATGTTCCGGTTTATGTCGGCAGAGAGGAACAGCCGTTACTGGCAGATGACAGACTGAATGCTTCATCTATGTACGGATATCATTGTGTATATACAGGAGCAAAAGCTTTGGAAGACGGACAGATAGTTGAATGTGCAGGAACAGAAATTCACGTAATCCATACACCGGGACATACAGTAGGCGGATGCTGCTATTATCTTCCGGAGGATGAAGCATTGTTTTGCGGAGACACTTTGTTTTGTGGTTCGATCGGAAGGACAGATCTTCCTACAGGAAGCAGCCGGGATCTGGCACATTCTATCAGAGAAAAGCTGATGATTCTGCCGGATGAGACAAAGTTGTATCCGGGGCATATGGATGAGTCTACGATTGGCTATGAAAAAGAGATTAATCCTTTTATCTAAAAAAATAACAGAACAGGAAAAGAATGATAGAGATAAAAAGTAAGAAAAATAAATTTACCTATAATGTATATCATGTCACGAAAGCTTTTTTCCCTGAGGAGGAGATCGTGCAGACTGTTGATGAAGAGCAAGAGCCGCTGGTATGGATGCAGTTACCGGGAGGAGCTTGCTTTTCCCTTGCAGAGAGAAGTCTGACGATGGCAGACAGAAAAATGACTCCGGAGGAGGAACAGACAGAAAAGCGGGAAGTGACCCGGCAGGTCTATCGGTTTCTTTCCGAAGAATGCGACAGAGAACTGGCATGGGGAATGCTCACGGGAGTCAGACCTACGAAGCTTGTGATGCAGAAGCTGGAAGACGGAATGGATCAGGCACAGATCAAGAGGTTCCTTGAGGAAGAATACTGTGTTACGAAAGAAAAGGCAGAGCTTGCTTATGAGATTGCGTGCAGGGAAAAGGAGCAGCTTGGAAAGCTGGATGTTGGCGAAGGATTCAGCCTTTATGTCGGGATTCCGTTCTGTCCGAGTATCTGTTCCTACTGTTCTTTCAGTTCTTCTCCGGTCGGCGAGTGGAAAGATAAGATTGATGCCTATCTGGATGCACTGATCAAGGAACTGAAAGCACTTGGCAGGATGGCAGGAGAACGGAAACCGGATACGGTGTATGTCGGTGGAGGAACTCCGACGACACTGGAGGCGGGACAGTTAGATCGTCTTCTCGGAACAATCCGAAACTATTTTGATCTGTCTGAACTGAAAGAGTTTACAGTGGAGGCAGGCAGACCGGACAGCATTACGAGAGAAAAGCTGGAAGTGATCCGCAGATATCCGGTGACGAGAATTTCTGTCAATCCACAGACGATGCAGCAAAAGACGCTGGATCTGGTCGGAAGAAAGCATACCGTTGAAGAGGTAGAACGCATTTTTTGTATGGCACGAAAGCTTGGATTTGATAATATCAATATGGATCTGATCGCAGGACTTCCGGGCGAGACAAGGGTAGATATGCAGGATACATTGAGAAGAATCAAAGCACTTGCTCCTGACAGTCTGACGGTGCATGCACTGGCAATCAAACGGGCGGCAAAATTCGGGCAGGAGGGAAGAACGATGGATCTGCATTCTGAGATTTCCGGGATGGTAGAGGATGCGGCTGAATGTGCAGAAGAGATGGGGTTAAAGCCGTATTATCTGTACCGTCAGAAAAATATTGCGGGAAATTTTGAGAATGTTGGTTATGCAGAGGTTGACAAAGCCGGAATTTACAATATACTTATTATGGAAGAAAAGCAGACCATCCTGGCAGCAGGAGCGGGAGCTTCGACCAAGCTTGTATTGACGGAGAAGATTCAGACGGCAGGCGGAAAAAAGACGAATCTGATCCGCATCGAGAATGTGAAAAATATTATGGAGTATATCCATCGTATTGATGAGATGATAGAGCGAAAAGGAGAATGGTTATGGCATTAAAGAGAAAACCGGTTACCGGAATGAAAGATATTCTTCCGGGCGAAATGGAGATCCGGGATTATGTGATCAGTCTGATCAAAGAGACATACAGAACATTTGGGTTTTCATCCATTGAGACACCGTGCGTAGAACATATCGAGAATCTTTGCAGTAAGCAGGGCGGAGATAATGAAAAGCTGATCTTTAAGATCTTAAAGCGTGGTGAGAAACTGAAGCTGGCAGAGGCAAAAGAAGAGGCAGATCTGGTAGACGGAGGACTCAGGTATGACCTGACTGTGCCGCTTTCCCGTTATTATGCGAACCACTCCAATGAGCTTCCGGCACCTTTTAAGGCACTTCAGATGGGAAATGTATGGCGTGCTGACCGTCCGCAGAGAGGCCGGTTTCGTCAGTTTATGCAGTGCGATATTGATATCCTTGGCGAGCCATCCAATCTGGCAGAGATCGAGCTGATCCTTGCGACAACAGCACTTCTCGGAAAGCTGGATTTCAAGAATTTTACAATCCGTATCAATGATCGCCGTTTCCTTAAGGCGATGGCAGCTTACAGCGGATTTGCAGAGGAAGATTATGATAATGTTTTCATTACACTGGACAAGATGGATAAGATTGGTCTGGAAGGTGTTGCCGCAGAGCTGAAAGAAAATGGTTATGCGGAAGAGTCAGTTGAGAAATATCTGCAGTTATTCAAGGAAATTACGAATGATGTTGCAGGAGTGCGTTCCTGTAAGGAGAAGCTGGAGGGATTTCTTCCGGCAGAAGCAGCCGATTCACTTGAGAGGATCATTACAAGTGTAGAAAGTGCAAAAGAGGCAGAGTTCCGTATGTTCTTTGATCCGACGCTGGTACGTGGAATGTCCTACTATACAGGAACAATCTTTGAGATTTCCATGGATGAGTTTGGAGGTTCCGTCGGTGGAGGCGGCCGTTATGATAAGATGATCGGAAAGTTTACAGGTCAGGACACACCGGCAGTAGGATTTTCCATCGGATTTGAGCGGATTGTCATGCTGCTGATGGAACGCGGATACAAAGTACCTACAAGTAAGGAAAAGAAAGCATTCCTGATCGAGAAAAATATGCCGCAGGAAGGCATGCTGAAAGTGCTGGCTCTTGCAAAGAAAGAGCGTGAAAATGGTCGTCAGGTGATGATCGTAAATATGAAGAAAAATAAAAAGTTCCAGAAAGAGCAGCTTGCAGAGCAGGGATATACAGAGATCACAGAGTGTTACCGTGATTCTGTGGACAGTCTGTAAGACGGTAGAGCAGAGCGAAAAGAAAGAGCTGCGATAGAAAAAGCAGCAATAAAAAGCAGCGATAGACAGAACAGGAAGAAAGTAAAAAGGAAAGGATGAGATACAATGGCTGAATCAATGCAGGGGCTGAAGAGAACTCACCGTTGTGGCGAGTTGTCTGCAGTGAATGTCGGTGAGACAGTGACCATCATGGGATGGGTACAGAAGAACAGAAATAAAGGAGGTCTCGTATTCACAGATGTCAGAGACCGTTCCGGAATTATCCAGGTAGTCTGTGAGGAGGGGACGACAGAACCGGCTCTGATCGAGAAAGCGGCATCCCTCCGTTCAGAGTATGTTGTGGCGATCGTTGGTAAGGTCGCAAGACGTTCGGGAGCTGTAAATGATAAGATTGCAACAGGAGAGATCGAGGTGATCCCAAGTGAACTGAGGATTCTTTCCGAGGCAATGACTCCTCCGTTCCCGATTGAGGAAAATTCAAAGACAAAAGAAGAAATCCGTCTCAAATACCGTTATCTGGATTTAAGAAGACCGGATCTTCAGAGAAATCTTAAAATGAAGAGTCAGGTTATGACGCTGACCCGTCAGTATTTTGCAGAAGAAGGATTCCTTGAAGTGGAAACTCCGATGCTTGGAAAGACAACACCGGAAGGGGCAAGAGATTACCTTGTGCCAAGCCGTGTGCATCCGGGTTCTTTCTACGGTCTTCCACAGTCTCCGCAGCTTTACAAGCAGCTTCTGATGTGCTCTGGCGTGGATCGTTATATCCAGATCGCAAGATGTTTCCGTGATGAGGATCTTCGTGCAGACAGACAGCCGGAGTTTACGCAGATCGATATGGAGTTGTCCTTTGTAGATGTGGATGATGTGATCGATGTCAACGAAAGATATCTGAAGAAACTGTTCCGGGAAGTGCTGGATGTAGAGGTACAGCTTCCGATCCAGAGAATGACCTGGCAGGAAGCAATGGATCGTTTTGGATCAGATAAGCCGGATCTCAGATTTGGAATGGAACTGACGGATGTAAGTGAAGTGGTAAAGGACTGTGGTTTCGGTGTCTTTACAGCAGCACTGGAGAATGGTGGAAGTGTTCGTGGTATCAATGCCAAAGGACAGGGCGGCATGCCAAGAAAGAAGATCGACAAGCTGACAGCATTTGTAAAAGATTACGGTGCAAAAGGGCTGGCATATGTTGCCATTCAGGAAGACGGAACCGTGAAATCTTCTTTTGCCAAGTTTATGACAGAGGAGCAGATGCAGGCACTGATCGCAGCAATGAACGGAGAAGCAGGAGATCTGCTGTTATTTGCTGCTGATAAAAATAAAGTAGTATGGGATTCACTGGGAGCATTGCGTATAGAGCTTGCGAAGCAGCTTGAACTCCTTGATAAAAATGAATATCGTTTTGTATGGATCACAGAGTTCCCGCTTCTTGAGTGGAGCGAAGAGCAGAACCGTTTTGTTGCGATGCATCATCCATTTACGATGCCGATGGAAGAAGATCTTCAGTATATTGAGTCTGATCCGGGCAGGGTACGTGCAAAAGCATACGATATCGTCCTCAATGGAAATGAGATTGGCGGAGGAAGTGTCAGAATCTTCCAGGATGACATTCAGGAGAAGATGTTCCATGCACTTGGATTTACAGATGAGCAGGCATACAGCCAGTTCGGTTTCCTGTTAGATGCATTTAAATACGGAGTTCCACCGCACGCAGGACTTGCTTACGGACTGGACCGTCTGGTGATGCTGATGGCAAAGCAGGACAGTATCCGTGACGTAATTGCATTCCCGAAGATCAAGGACGCATCCTGTCTGATGACGGAAGCTCCTACGCCGGCAGATACAAAGCAGTTGGAGGAGCTGGGACTGGAAGTTGTCACAGAAGAAAAATAAAAGTTCTCTTCAGGATGAATCAGGCTGAGAATGAGAATGTGAGAAAGAAAATAAAAATCTTCTTGACAAATGAAGTAAGGAAGACTAGAATAGAGTTCATCAAAAGCAAAAACCGATGAGGAAGAGAAGTAAGTTTTAAAAGAATTTGCAGAGAGCAGCAGGTGGTGGGATTGCTGTAAGGATTTTAATTCCGAATGGACTTTCGAGGGTGGCCTGAAATGAAAAGAGTAGGAGTCGCCGGGAACCGAACCCGTTATCAATCAGGAGCGTATGTTAGTACGTGAGAAAGTGGACGCAGGTCAATTTGAGTGGTACCGCGATAGTAAAGAAATTTATTACCGTCTCAAGCATTTCGCTTGAGGCGGTTTTTTGTTGCATCAGCCGGAAATGAAAGCCTGTATCCAAGATCGGCTCCTTTGCTTTTGCAGAAAATGAAAAGAAAAAAGGAGACAAAGTATTATGAAGAAAAGAATTTTAGCAGTAGTTTTAGGTGCGGTAATGGTAATGAGCCTGGCAGGATGCGGCTCAGGAACATCAGGAGAGGATAAAAAAGCTTCCTCCGATGGAGAAAAGACTTATACGATCGGAATTTCCCAGTTTGCAGAGCATGGTTCTCTTGATAATTGCCGTGAGGGATTTTTAGAAGGACTGAAAGAAGAAGGAATCGATGAAGGTAAGAACCTGACAGTAGAAGTGAAGAACGCAGCAGCAGATCAGGGAACAGCCAAACAGATCAGTGATTCATTTGTATCCGATAAAGTGGATCTGATCTGTGCAATCGCAACTCCGAGTGCACAGGCAGCATACAATTCAGCGATGGATTCAGAAATCCCGGTTGTTTATACAGCAGTCACAGACCCGGTTGCGGCAAAGCTTGCAAAAGATGACGGAACAGCAGTCGGAAATGTAACAGGAACGAGTGATGAGCTTCCGATCAAGGCACAGCTTGAAATGATCCGTGAGATGATGCCGGATGCAAAGAAGATCGGTATCCTTTATACGACAAGTGAGGCAAATTCCGTATCCGCTCTTGCAAAATATGATGATCTTGCAGGAGACTATGGATTTGAGATCGTAGAAAAAGGTATTAGCCAGACCGCAGATATTTCTCTTGCGGCAGATGAACTTCTCGGAGAAGTTGACTGCCTGACGAACCTGACAGACAATACAGTTGTAGCTTCGCTGGCAACGATCCTTGACAAGGCAAATGCAAAGAAGATTCCGGTATTCGGAAGTGAGATCGAACAGGTGAAGATCGGATGCCTTGCAGCAGAAGGACTGGATTATGTGGCACTTGGAAAGCAGACGGGAAAGATGGCAGCCAAGATCCTGAAAGGTGAGAAGAAAGCATCTGATATGCAGTTTGAGACAATTACAGAACCTGGTTTTTATGTAAATAATGAAGTAGCGAAGAATCTCGGAATCACAGTTCCGGAGGATCTTCAGGACAAAGCTGTAGAAAGCTTTGATGAGATTACAAAATAATGAAAGAATCCGGAGGCGTAGAGTGATGGGGATTTATATAACAATATTGGAGCAGGGGCTGATTTATGGAATACTCGCCCTTGGAGTATACATAACATATAAGATTCTGGATTTTCCGGATCTGACAGTGGATGGAAGTTTTCCGCTGGGAGCAGCACTGACTGCAACAATGATCACGAAAGGTGTGAACCCATATCTCACACTTCCGGCATCATTTCTGATCGGTGTTCTTGCCGGGATCTGTACCGGTCTGATCCATGTGAAATGTAAGGTGCGTGATCTGCTGTCCGGTATTATTATGATGACAGCATTATGGACGATCAACCTCCGGCTGGCAGGAACGGCAAATGTACCGATCTTTGGCGAGGACAGTATTTTTGACAATGCAGCCGTAAATGGGATCTTTCAGGGAGGAACATCCTCCTATAAGGTTCTGGTGATCGTTCTGATCATTGCGGTAGTAAGCAAAGTCCTTTTAGATCTTTATATGAAGACAAAGTCGGGATTCCTTCTCCGTGCAGTCGGTGATAATGAAGTGCTGGTCACTTCTCTTGCAAAAGATGAGGGGAATGTCAAGATCCTCGGACTTGCGATCGCCAATGGACTGGTTTCCCTGGCAGGATCTATTTTCTGTCAGGAACAGAGAGTTTTTGAAATTTCCAGTGGTACAGGTGCCATTGTTATCGGACTTGCGAGCGTGATCATCGGAACAAGCCTGTTCAAGAATTTTTCATTCCTGAAAACCACAACGGCTGTTCTGATCGGTTCCATTATTTATAAAGCCTGTGTTGCTGCAGCCTTAAAGTTTTTTGAGCCGCAGGATATGAAACTGATCACGGCAGTTTTATTCCTTCTGATTCTGGTGATCGGAAGAGACAGAAAGAAGAAGGTGAAGAAAAATGCTTGAATTAAAGAAAATCGATAAATATTATAATCCCGGAACAGTCAATGAGATGTGCCTGTTTGACGGATTTGACCTGACGGTAGCAGACGGAGAGTTTGTATCGGTTGTGGGAAGTAACGGTTCAGGAAAAACCTCGATGCTGAATATCCTCTGTGGAAGTATTCCTGTAGATGGCGGAAAGATCCTGATGAATGGGAAAGATATTACAAATAAAAAGGAATTTAAAAGAAACCGTAACATCGGACGTGTATATCAGAACCCATCGATGGGAACCTGCCCGTCGATGACCATTCTGGAGAATATGTCTCTGGCAGATAATAAAGGAAAATTCTTTGGACTTGGTGCAGGAATCAATAAGGCGAGAAGAGAAGAGTACCGGGAAATGTTGAGCCAGCTAGGCCTGGGACTGGAAAATAAAATGGATGTAAAAGTCGGAGTACTTTCCGGTGGACAGCGTCAGGCAATCGCACTTCTGACCGGAACAGCAAGTTCCAGCGTCTGTCCATATTGACTATAGTCAGTAGCCTCTCCGCTTTTAAAGCATTTGACCACTTTTGGTGAAATCAGTATCTTGCCTTCATCTACATTATAGGTATCTTTAACCACTTTGAAGTCACGGTCCACCAACATGATCCTGCCACCATAAGTGTTGGACAGAACCTCGAGTTTGCTGTTGATCGATTCTGAACTCGGATCATTGAGATAGTTTTCCCTGATAATCTGGTTACAGAGAATTGCACACTGCGTCCGAATCTCACCTGTACGCACTTCCAACGCCTGCTGTTTGTAATTGCCGACCATAAGCTGTGTCACAATGATTCCCGGCACGATTCCGAGAATGACCAGAATAACCATGATGCGAAAACGCAGGCTCTTAAAAAATCTGTTTTTCTTTTTTGTTACCATATCTTACGCCTGGAAATAATATCCTACACCCCATTTGGTGTGTACATATTTTGGCTCGCTCGGGTTCGTCTCGATTTTTTCACGAAGA
>ENA-ORCM01002744-ORCM01002744.1-human-gut-metagenome-genome-assembly--contig:-NODE-2744-length-12280-cov-5.426862_pt1 | contig 12280 bp, 10 predicted proteins | sample MGYA00242906_ERZ507928 | MGnify/ENA primary metagenome ERZ507928 (study PRJEB26167, sample SAMN06115497) | human gut metagenome | host: Homo sapiens | place: China:Shanxi | collected 2015-05-07...
ATCTGTCTGGGAGGAATGGAATTAGAAAAAGGTAATTATGACAGTGCAATAAACTATCTTAAGATGGCACTGGATTTAGATGCAGGCTCACAGAAGCAGGAGGCGCAGCGTAATCTGATACTGGCATATGAACAGAGCGGAGATTTCGCATCTGCAAAAAGCGAGATGGAGGATTATACAAAGAATTATCCGAATGACGAAGAAGCTGCCCGGGAATACTTGTTTTTGATGACACGTTAAGCAAAAAGGGCAAAATGTATGGGACAGGAAAACGAGGGAAAAAGGCAGAGAGGAACAATACGAAAATGAGCGAAACCTATGAGATTATCGTGCTGGATTTAGATGGCACCTTAACTAATTCAAAGAAAGTCATTACACCAAAGACGAAAGACGCACTGATGCGGATTCAAAAAGAAGGGAAAAAAGTAGTGCTGGCATCCGGCCGTCCTACCGGGGGCATCGTAAAGCTGGCAGACGAACTGGATTTGAGGAGCTATGGCGGATTTGTACTGGCATTTAATGGTGGAAAGATTATTAATTATGAGACCGGAGAGATTGTATACAATAAGACAATACCGGTAGAACTGGTGCCGGCAGTGTATGAGCAGGCATGCAGACTGGGTGTGGGCGTGCTTACTTATAAAGGAAATACCATCATCCATGGAAACGGAGTGAATGAATACAGCAGTATCGAGGCAAAAATTAACGGAATGCCGATGGAAGAGGTAGATAATTTCGCAGAATATGTAGATTATCCGGTAAATAAATTCCTGATGACAGGAGAACCGGAAAAGATTGCAAAAGCACAGGATGTGATGCGGCAGACCTTTGGAGAACAATTAAACATTTTTCGCTCAGAACCGTTTTTCTTAGAAATTGTTCCACCATCCATTGATAAGGCATATTCTCTTGGAAAACTGTTAGAATATCTGGGAGAAAAGAAGGAGCAGATGATCTGCTGTGGAGATGGCTTTAATGACAAGTCTATGATTGCATTTGCCGGGCTTGGTGTGGCAATGGCAAACGCACAGCCGGAGGTAAAAGAGGTCGCAGATTATATTACCACTTCCAATGATGAAGACGGAGTGGCGCTTGTAATAGACAGATTCATGTAAGGAAGGCGTATGGCATGCAGAAAATAACAGAACTATTGTCAAAGGGAAAATCACCATATCATGTAACAGAATGGACAGGAAAGCAGTTACAGGAGGCAGGGTATGAAGAATTAAAGCTACAGGAATCCTGGCAGCTTCATGCAGGCGGTAAATACTATGTAAGACCGTATTCCGGTATGGTAGCAGCATTCGCTGTTCCGGAACAGCTGGACAGAAAGACGGCACTCCGCCTGATGCTGGCTCATACAGATTTTCCATGTTTTAAAATAAAACCGAGTCCTGAAGTGAAGACGAAGGATTACAGGCAGTTAAATGTGGAGCCATATGGCGGTATGCTCAAAAATACATGGTTTGACCGTCCACTTGGAATTTATGGGAAAGTGGTATTAGAATCGGAACATCCATTTGCACCGGAAGTAAAGCTTTTCGGAAGTGAGGAACCATCAGCAGTGATTCCGTCATTAGCACCACACCTGAACCGTGAGGCAGGCGGAAAACAGGAATATGATATGCAAAGAGAACTGCTTCCACTGCTTGGAATAGAGCGGGACGGAGACGTTACAGAGAATTTCTTTACGGATTACTTAAAAGAGCATCTTGGGGCAGAGGCAAATGAGGTTTTAAGCTATGATTTATTCCTTACCAATATGGATGAACCGGAATTAATAGGAAGTGATAAGAAGCTTCTTTCTTCTCCGAGAATCGATAATCTGGCATCGGTAGCAGCAATTGTGGAGACAATGTGTGAAAAAACGACCGGAGATTCACTGGTTGTGGCAGGATTATTTGATAATGAGGAAATCGGCAGCCGCTCCAAGCAGGGAGCAGACAGCAGTCTTCTTAAGGATATCATAATGAAGATTGGTGCAGCCTTTGGAATGGCAGAAACAGAGGTAAATGATATGCTCCGGGGAGGCTTTCTCTTGTCTATAGACGGAGCTCATGCCGTACACCCGAATTACACAAATAAATCAGATATTACGAATGATGTGATATTGGGAAAAGGAATTACCGTAAAGACTTCTGCCAGCCAGCGGTATCTTTCTGACAGTGAGGCAACAGCGGTGGTGATGCAGCTTTGTAAAAAGACAGATATTCCATATCAGGTGCAGGTAAACCGTTCCGGCATGCCGGGTGGACAGACCCTTGGACCGATTGTGGTTTCCTATCTGCCGATGCAGGGAGCGGATATTGGAATTCCGATGCTTGCCATGCATTCAGCAAGAGAACTGGCAGATATGGGAGATTATCAGGCATTGGTAATGTTTTTGAAAATATTTTCTGCATAAAGAAATTGCAAAAAAAGGTTGGACTTTTTGGAAAAATATCACAAAATGTCGTTGACAATCGGTAAGATTCAGTACAAAATTAGTAGTATAACGTAATGCACAGAAAGTGCATTGATTGGAGGAAATATATGGCGTTGGGAAAGAACAAAAAAATTGTAAATCTGGTTCAGTCAATCAGTGAGATGAAAGAAGAGAATTATGCTGCAGGTTCACCGGAACTGCAGCATATGTATGAACGCATGAATGCTGGCAGACGTCAGCTTGCACAGGTATATGGGGAAGATATGAAGGCAGTTATGACAATGAGTGCTTTGGGTTTGAAAGTTGAACATGATACCGTAAAGATGACAACGGCAGCAGAAGATGTCAATGCAGCAACAAAGACAATCCATGATGCAACAGCAGAAACATCCAGTATTGCAGAGGAAGTAAGAAATGCCCATGAGGGTCTGACCAATACAATTATTGATGTATCAGAGAAAACTACTGATATTTATAAGAAGATAGAGAATGGCCAGGAAGAACTGACCGCTATCCGGGATTTATCCAAAGATGCAATCTCAGAATCCACAGAAATGAAGAAGAATATGGATGCATTGATGGATGTTATCAATCATATGAATGAAGTCATTGAAGGCATCAATGCAATTTCCGAACAGACCAACCTGCTGGCATTGAACGCATCAATCGAGGCAGCAAGAGCAGGAGAAGCAGGAAAGGGATTTGCCGTTGTAGCGGAAGAAATACGTCAGCTGGCAGAGGGAACCAAGCAGTTAACCGGAAATATGGGTGAATTCGTAGAAGGAATCCGCGATGCTTCTGAGAAGAGTTCTAAGAGTGTGGATGTTGCAATTACATCTCTTGACAATATTGATCAGAAGATTAATGCTGTATGGAATATTAATGACGAGAACAAGAAAAATGTTGGAACCATCAGCGAATCGATTGGTTCCCTTGCTGGTATCAGTGAAGAAATCAGCAGCTCCATGAATGTGCTGGAAACCCAGGTGTCCTGTATTGAGGACCAGTGCAGTAATCTCAGCAATGATGCAGAATTGCTGACCGTTATAAATGTAAATTTAAAAGGTTCGTTAGAACCATTAACCCAGGTTGAAACGGGTATGGATAATGTGGCGAAGGTTATAGGAGAAATGAGCCGTGATGCATTTTACCGTATGGATAATGCAGTTTTTGATACTTATGTACAAAAAGCAATGGAAGCACATAGGGCATGGCTTGAGACTTTACATACCATGGTAACTGAGAAGAATGTCCTTCCGTTACAATTTGATGATACAAAATGCGGCTTTGGTCATTTTTACCATTCCATGCATCCGGGAAATCCGGCAATTGCACCGGTCTGGAATGCGCTGGCAGAGAAACACAGAAGATTCCATGGCTATGGAAAAGAAGTGCAGCAGGCACTGTTCGATGAAAATGCGGAAAGAGCAGAAGAAATTTATCAGGAAGCAGAGAAATGCTCAAATGAATTACAGAATGATTTTGCTTCAATTTTAAATATTTCTGCAGGATTATCCCAGAACGGACAGAGTGTGTTTGCGTAAACAGAAAGTAAGAAAAGGATATTTTATGCCTGAATTTTTTGAAAACAATGAAATGGAAGAAAGAGTCATCCTGGTTGGCGTAAGCAGCCAGGATGGCGATGATACAGAAGACTCCCTGGATGAATTGGAGGAGCTGGTGAAGACTGCCGGAGCAGTAACGGTGGGCAGGGTAATCCAGAACCGTCAGACAATACATCCGGGGCTTTATATTGGTAGCGGAAAAGTAGAAGATCTGCTGGATGAAATTGCATGGACCAATGCAACAGGAATTGTCTGCGATGACGAACTAAGCCCGGCACAGCTTCGGAATCTTTCGGATGCCCTGAACGTAAAAGTGATGGACAGAACCTTAATTATCCTTGATATTTTTGCTGCCAGAGCATCTACCAGTGAAGGAAAGATACAGGTGGAACTGGCACAGCTTCGTTACCGCATGAGTCGCCTTTCCGGCATAGGAAAGAGTATGTCAAGGCTGGGAGGAGGAATTGGAACGAGAGGTCCGGGAGAGAAAAAGTTAGAGGTAGACCGTCGTCTGATTGCATCAAGAATCAGCCAGCTCAAACGGGAGTTAGAGGAAGTGAAACGACACCGGGAAGTGAATCGTGTGGCAAGACAGCGGAATCATGTTCCAGTGGCAGCGATTGTAGGGTATACCAATGCCGGTAAATCAACCCTTTTAAATGCTCTGACCGGAGCTGGAATTCTTGCAGAGGATAAACTTTTTGCAACCTTAGACCCGACTACCAGAATGTTAGAACTTCCGGGAAGCCAGAAGCTTTTGCTTACGGATACGGTAGGGTTTATCCGGAAACTGCCGCATCATCTGATTGATGCCTTCCGTAGTACTTTAGAGGAAGCTAAGTATGCAGATTTTATCATTCATGTGGTGGATGCATCCAATCCACAGGCTGCCAAGCAGATGCATATTGTATATGAGACATTGCACCAGTTAGAGGTTACAGATAAAAAGATACTGACATTGTTTAATAAGCAGGATGCTATTACAGACCGGGAACCATTGCGGGATGGCAGGGCAGATATTACTTTACGGGTATCTGCAGCAAGAGGTGATGGCTTAGAAGAACTGAAAGACTGTCTTGCCCGGATACTGCGGGAGAACAAACACTATCTTGAGACAGTTCTGCCATATGACAAGGGTGGATTGCTGCAGCAGATAAGAGAAACAGGAGAATTAATAGCAGAAGAATATCTGCCGGAGGGAATTCGTATAGAAGCATATGTACCTCCGGCGCTATTTGAGAAAATACATGCATGAGCAGATTGCCCCAAAACTGCTTGTATGCTAAAATAGGAGCAACAGGAGGTATTCCACATGACAATCTTAATAAAAGGTGGCCGCATTTTAGATCCGGCTACGAAAACAGATGATGTAATGGACCTTTTCATAGAAGATGGAGTCATTACCAAAAGAGGGAAAAATATCAAGAAAAAGGCAGAGAAGACTATTGATGCCAAAGGACTGTATGTAATGCCGGGACTCGTTGATATGCACGTGCATTTGCGGGATCCAGGATTTACCCATAAGGGCGATGTTGAAACAGAAACCCGTTCCGCAGCAAGAGGCGGATATACCACGGTACTTGCAATGCCAAATACCAAGCCGGTGGTAGATAATGCTGATGTGGTACGTTATGTACATCATAAGGCAGAAAGTGTCGGACTGGTGCATGTATTACAGGTTGGTGCTGTAACAAAAGGACAGCAGGGAGAGGAATTAGCTGACATCAAAGAGATGGTGGAGGCAGGAAGCCCTGCAATCAGTGAAGATGGCAAATCAGTCATGAATTCACTTCTTGCAAGAGATGCCATGCTGGTAGCAAGAGACTGTAACATTCCGGTACTGTCACATTGCGAAGATAAGAATCTGGTTGGCTCCGGCGTGGTCAACGAGGATGAGAATGCAAAACGCTGGGGACTGGCTGGAATTACCAATTCCGTAGAAGATATCATGATTGCAAGAAATATCCTGTTATCCAAAGATACCGGTGCACACCTGCATCTTTGCCACTGCTCCACGAAGAATAGTGTAAACATGGTGAAATATGCCAAGTTAGAGCATATTCCGGTATCCGCAGAGGTATGTCCGCATCATTTTACACTGATATCAGATGATATGGCAGAGGGAGATACCAATTATAAGATGAATCCGCCACTCCGCCGGAAAGAGGATGTGGAGGCATTGAAAAAGGGACTTTCCGATGGAATCATGGAAGTCATTTCCACAGACCATGCACCGCATACCGCAGATGAAAAAAATAACAGCATGGTAAAGGCTCCGTTTGGAATCGTTGGAATGGAAACTGCAGCAGCACTGACTTATACAGAACTTGTGCTGGGGGGATACTTAACACCGATGCAGATGGTAGAGAAGATGAGCTATAACCCGGCACAGATTCTTCATTTGAAGAAAGGAACTTTGGAAGAGGGAAGTATGGCAGATGTCATGCTTTTTGATCCGGAATGCACTTATGCCATTGATAAGAACAAGTTCTGGTCGAAAGCAAAGAATACACCATTCCACGGCAGAAAAGTAACCGGTAAAGTAATGATGACTATCTGTGAAGGCAGAATTGTATATGATGCAGCAGAAGAATAAGAAAAAGAAAGGCTTAAAGATATGATTAACAAATTAATTAAAAAAATCGAGAAAACCCATGCACCAATCGTTGTCGGCTTAGACCCGATGTTAGATTATGTTCCGGAACATATTAAGGCAGCAGCATTTAAGGAGCATGGTGAGACTTTAGAGGGTGCGGCAGAAGCAATCTGGCAGTTTAACAAAGCAATTGTAGATGCCACTTATGATCTGATTCCTGCTGTAAAACCACAGATTGCCATGTATGAGCAGTTTGGAACAGAGGGTGTGAAAGCATATCAGAAGACAGTAGATTACTGCCACTCCAAAGACCTTGTGGTAATCGGAGATGTAAAACGTGGCGATATCGGTTCTACATCCGCAGCTTATGCAGTGGGACATCTTGGTAAAGTCCAGGTGGGAGGTAAGAAGCTTTCTGCTTTTGATGAAGACTTTGCAACCGTTAATCCATATCTGGGTTCAGACGGAATCAAGCCTTTCCTGGAAGTATGTAAAGAAGAGAAAAAAGGTATCTTCATTTTAGTTAAGACCAGCAATCCATCCAGTGGAGAATTCCAGGACAGATTAATTGATGGCAGACCACTGTATGAATATGTCGGTGAAAAGGTAGCGCAGTGGGGCGAAGAAGTCATGGGAGATAACTACAGCTATGTGGGAGCAGTAGTAGGAGCAACCTATCCGGAGATCGGAAAAGTCCTTCGTAAAGTAATGCCAAAGAGCTTTATCCTGGTTCCGGGATACGGTGCCCAGGGTGGAAAAGGAGCGGACTTAGTACATTACTTCGACGAAAACGGACTGGGTGCAATTGTTAATTCATCCCGTGGAATCATTGCCGCATATAAGCAGGAAGCTTATGCATCTTTTGGAGCAGAGCATTTTGCAGATGCATCCAGAGCAGCAGTAGAGGCAATGATAAAAGATATCGATGGAGCTTTACAGGCAAGATAGGAGAAGAAGATGGCAGAGAAGTTTAAAGAACAGGCGATTATTATCCGCCAGGAAGAAATTGCGGATGACATTTACAGTATGTGGCTGCGTACGGAAGAGATTGCAGCACATGCAAAAGCAGGTCAGTTTGTATCTGTATATTGTAATGAAGGAAGCAGACTGCTTCCAAGACCAATCAGTATCTGTGAAATTGATAAAAAGGATAATGCCATCCGTCTGGTATACCGTAAAGTTGGAAAGGGAACAGAAGAGTTTTCCGGTATGCATACCGGCGGAATCCTTAATATAACAGGACCGCTGGGAAATGGATTTCCGAAGAAAGAAAAGAAAGCGTTCTTAATTGGTGGTGGAATCGGTATTCCACCAATGTTAGAGCTGGCAAAAGAATTGGACTGTGAAAAGCAGATGGTACTTGGCTTCCGGGATGAGCTTTTCCTGATGGATGAATTCCGTGAAGAAGGAGAAGTCTATGTGGCAACTGAGGACGGAAGTGCCGGGACAGAAGGAAATGTATTGGATGCCATCCGTGAAAATGGGCTGACAGCAGATATTATCTATGCCTGCGGACCAAAGCCGATGCTGGCAGCTATTAAGGAATATGCAAAAGAGAAACAGATTGAGTGCTGGATTTCCATGGAAGAACGTATGGCTTGTGGAATCGGAGCCTGCTTAGCCTGCGTGTGCCAGTCTAAGGACAAGGACGAACATTCCAATGTCAATAATAAACGTGTATGTAAAGAAGGACCGGTTTTCCGGGCTGAGGAGGTGGAACTTTAATGAATACAAGAGTGAATCTGGCAGGAGTATTATTGAAGAACCCGATTATGACAGCATCCGGAACCTTTGGCTCCGGTCAGGAATACAGTGAATTTGTAGATTTGAATAAACTGGGTGCAGTAGTGACGAAAGGTGTTGCCAATGTACCATGGCCGGGGAATCCGACCCCTCGTGTGGCAGAGGTGTATGGTGGAATGTTAAATGCTATCGGTTTACAGAATCCTGGTATTGATGTATTTGTACAGCGTGATATTCCGTTTCTTACCCACTATGACACACGCATTATTGTAAATGTATGTGGTAAAACAACATCCGATTATATAGAAGTTGTGGAAAGACTCTCCGATCAGCCGGTAGATATGCTGGAAATCAATATTTCCTGCCCAAATGTCAAAGAAGGAGGTATTGCCTTTGGACAGAATGCAGCTTCTGTAGAAGAAATTACAAAAGAAGTGAAAAAATATGCAAGACAGCCGGTTATTATGAAATTGAGCCCGAATGTAACGGATATTACAGAGATGGCAAAAGCGGCAGAAGCAGGCGGAGCAGATGTGATTTCCCTGATTAATACACTGACTGGAATGAAGATTGATGTAAACCGCAGAAAATTTGCTTTGGCAAACAGAACTGGTGGGATGTCTGGACCGGCAGTGCATCCAATTGCAGTGCGTATGGTATATCAGGCAGCCCAGGCAGTGAATATTCCGATTATCGGAATGGGAGGTGTACAGAGCACGGAAGATGCATTGGAACTGATACTGGCAGGAGCAACCGCAGTATCTGTGGGAACCGCAAACTTTACTAATCCTACCGCAACGATTGATATTATCAATGGTATACAGGATTATATGGAAAATAATGGAGTTGAAGATATCAATGAACTGATTGGTGCAGTCACTGATTAATGGGACTGTTTTTGATGCTGCCGGAAGAATATCACGGGATTCACAGGGGATTATCTTTTGCTACGAAATACCGCAGTTCTAAAATGCGTGTTTTTCTTTTTGTTATGAAAACAGTCTTTCCAATGTTTGTCAGAATATCGACACAGTTCGCCGAAACACAGATGCCTGATAAGGGCTGTTAGGGGCACTGGGAATTTCGTCTGGCAACAGGCAACGCTGGTACAGGGATGTACCAGCGAGGCACAATTGAACATGGATGTGAATTTGTGCCGGTTGCCAGGCAAAAGAAAAAGTATGCCGAAATTCCCAGTGCCCCTTGCAGGCATTATGTGGCATCTGTGCCCGGCGGACAGCGTCGATATTCAGCCAAAGCAACCGGAAAGACAGTTTACAATTAAGAAAAACACGCATTATAAGAACTGTTGGCATTTCATACCGGATAAAGATAAATCTCCTGTGAATCCCGTAATATTCTTCCGGCAGCTCCTGTCCCCTTTCGCAATCGCCTAACCAGAATCAGATAAGAAAAGAGGTTTTACTATGTCAGAAAACGAAGCAAAAGAAACCATGCAGGACTTTGAAGCAGAGCTTGAGGCTTCCTTCCGGAAAATCAACGAAGGAGACATCTTAACCGGAACCGTTATCTCTGTGGATGAAGACGCCATCACATTGGACTTAAAGTATTATGCCCCGGGAATCATCAAAGCAGATGAAGTCAGCAACGACCCATCCTTTGTCATTGACGAACACATTCATCCGGGAGATATCTTAGAAGCAACGGTCATCCGCCGGGATGATGGAGAAGGCAACATTTTACTTTCCATGAAAGAAGCCAACGAAGTGCTTGCCTGGGATAAGTTAAAAGAGCTGTTGGAAAACGAAACCGTTGTTACCGTAAAGGTCAGTGAAGCGGTAAAAGCCGGTGTGGTTGCATACCTTTATGGCATTCGCGGATTTATTCCGGCTTCACAGATTACCACAGCCTATGTAGAAGATACCGAAAGCTATGTTGGAAAGGAATTAGAAGTCCGTGTCATTACTGTAGATGAGGAAGATGACCGTCTGGTGCTCTCCGGTAAATCCGTTGCTCTTGAAAAAGAAGCAGAAGAGAGGAATCACAAGATTGCCATGTTAGTTCCGGGCAGTATTGTAGAAGGAACCGTGGAAAGCCTGATGCCATATGGTGCATTTATCAACCTTGGGGACGGACTTACGGGACTTGTCCACATTTCCCAGATTTGTGAACGCCGTATTAATAAGCCTTCCGAAGTATTAAAGGAAGGACAGCATGTAAAAGCCAAGCTTTTAAATACCAACGACGGCAAAATCAGCTTAAGCATGCGTGCATTGGAAGAAGAAATGGTAGATACTTCTGTAGAAGAAAAAGAAGACTTATCCGCCTACACCTCTGATGAAAGTGCTTCTACCAGCCTTGGCGCACTGTTAAAGAGATTGAAGCTCTAAGTCGTATTTCATAAAACGCAACAAGGGACAGATATTTCTATCTGTCCCTCATTGTTTTTAAAGGTTGGAGAATACTTTTATCAAAATTTAGTCTAATTTCCAAATATCTTTGTTGTACTGCTCAATTGTACGGTCAGATGAGAAGAAGCCGGCTTTGCTGATGTTTGTCAGCATCATTTTTGCCCATGCTTTTCTATCTTCATAATCTGCAAGCATTTCATCTTTCTTTGCACGATAAGATTCAAAATCCGGAAGAGTCATGAACCAGTCTTTGTTGATTAACTCATTGAAAAGTCTCTCTAAGTTCTCTGCATTTCCGATTGCTTTCATTTCATCACTTACGATGAAGTCGATTGCACGTTTGATATCTGCATCATTATCATAATACTTGCGTGATACATAATCAGCTTTTGCGTAGTGCTCAATTACTTCGTCAGAAGACTCACCGAAGATGTAGATGTTATCATCCCCTACTAACTGATGCATTTCTACGTTTGCTCCGTCCATGGTTCCAATTGCTACTGCGCCGTTTAACATGAACTTCATGTTAGATGTTCCAGATGCCTCTTTAGACGCTAAGGAAATCTGCTCATGGATATCTGCTGCCGGAATTAATTTCTCAGCTAAAGTAACATTGTAGTTCTCTACCATAACAACCTGTAAGTATGGACTTACTTCCGGGTCATTTGCGATTAACTGCTGTAAGCAGAGAATTAAATGGATAATGTCTTTTGCAATGATGTAAGCCGGAGCTGCCTTTGCGCCAAAGATTGCGGTAATCTTTCTTGCCGGTTTCTTTCCTGCTTTGATTTCAAAATATTTGTTAATTACATAGAGTGCATTCATCTGCTGTCTCTTGTACTCATGTAATCTCTTAATCTGGATATCAAATACTGAGTTCTCATCTAAGTCAATGTTCTGTGTTGCCTTTAAGTAGTTCTTAAGAACAACTTTGTTCTCAGTCTTGATTGCAAGTAATTTATCTAATACTGCATCATCATTTACGAACTGTCCTAATTTTTCCAGTTCCATTGCATCTTTCTTGAAGCCTGGTCCAATCAGTTCTTCGATTAAGGATGTTAATCCCTTATCGCAGTGTAATAACCAACGACGGAATGTGATACCGTTTGTCTTGTTGTTGAACTTCTCAGGATAAATCTTGTAGAAGTTATTTAACTCAGAATCTTTTAAGATTTCTGTATGAAGGTATGCAACACCATTTACGCTGAATCCGTAGTGGATATCCATATGAGCCATGTGTACACGTTTTTCATCATCAATGATGTATACAGACTTGTCATCATATTTAGCAACTACACGGTTGTTTAATTCGTAGATGATTGGCATTAACTGTGGAACAACTTTCTCTAAGAAAGAGATTGGCCATTTCTCTAATGCTTCTGCTAAGATGGTGTGATTGGTATATGCACAACACTTGGAAACGATTGCAATAGCCTCGTCCATGCCGATTCCTCTTTCCATTAACAGACGAATCATCTCCGGGATTACCATAGATGGATGGGTATCATTAATCTGGATTACTGCATAATCAGCAAGATCATGTAAGTTTGATCCCTTCTCTACTGCCTCGTCAAGAATC
>ENA-ORCM01002755-ORCM01002755.1-human-gut-metagenome-genome-assembly--contig:-NODE-2755-length-12239-cov-6.950090_pt1 | contig 12239 bp, 7 predicted proteins | sample MGYA00242906_ERZ507928 | MGnify/ENA primary metagenome ERZ507928 (study PRJEB26167, sample SAMN06115497) | human gut metagenome | host: Homo sapiens | place: China:Shanxi | collected 2015-05-07...
TACAACGGAGCTGATATGCATAAATATAATACGTTATACACTCGTAAATTAAGTTGGCATGTTTTGACCCCAACATCATTTTAATAATAGTATAACTCAGCCAATATAAAAAGTATTATCATTGTATTGTAAAAACCATGTAAAATATTCTGCAGAACAAAACAATTTCCAAAATAATCCGTACTCACTTGAATAAATATCAATTCAATGATACACTGAATCGATAAAACCATTTTGATTGCAGGATAATTCCAAGATTTTCAATATAAAGCCACATGGGAGGTCACAATATGCTTCGTGAAGGAGATTTAAACGAAATATCAGATGGAAGATTATACACATTAAACGATCTTGTACGCGCAGACTGTCAGGACTGCACAGGTTGTTCGGCGTGCTGCCACGGTATGGGCAATTCCATTGTCCTCACACCTTATGATGTATGTCTGCTCACCAACAACCTCTCATGCAGCTTCGAACAGCTCATAACCGGCCGTGTCGAATTAAGTGTAATCGACGGACTTATTCTTCCAAGCCTTAAGATGACCGGTGACATGGAGCAATGCTCATTTCTTGATGAGAACGGCAGGTGCAGCATACACTCCTTCAGACCGGGAATATGCAGGCTGTTCCCACTCGGACGCATATACGATGAAAATGGCTTCAAATATTTTCTACAGACAGGTGAGTGCCTTAACAACCACCGCACAAAAATCAAGGTAGAAAAGTGGCTGGACACTCCCGATATAGAGAAGAATGAAAGGTTTATATGGGAATGGCATGAGCTTTTGAAAAAGCTGCGAAACGCAACAAAGGCTGACCCGGATTACGAATCAGCCAAGAAGCGCAACATAATGCTGCTTCAGATATTTTATTTTACACCATACAGTATTGAAGCTTTCTATTCGCAGATAGAGGAGCGCATGGCACTTATCTAATCAGAAATTTTTTCCATGAAGTAAAGCCTTGAGGCAAAATCAGGGAAATGCCTTACCTCCTCAGAAAAACCCGTGGCGGCAAAGGCCTGCTTCAGCCTGACACCACAATTCATCAGCATGCTTCCGCTCAGCTCATACTTTTCCGTCTCCCCCGGCATGGTTACGAATTTTGCGACCATGCCATGAAGAAGTGAGCCCTGTCTTATATGAATCGGTGCGACCGTATTTATCAAATCTCCGAATTCTTTTACATTATGCTTTAACGGTCTGTTATAAAAGCTATAGACAGCCTCAGGGTCAAGTCCCACAGCATAGTATTCTTCATTCTGTGTGTTCGCACGGACAAGCTCCTGCATTATCAGCCCTGCCGCCCTGCCTGCCTCCTCATCCACAACCGTCCACTGATGAATATTACCGGTGCGCTGGCGATAGAAGCTGCCAAACTGCATAGTGTGTCTCCATTTTTTGTAAATATCTATCTGTGTCTTTATCTCGCTCCTTTCAGCCCTGCTCATATCCACAAGATTACACTCGTAACCGCATATTCCAAAAGCCGCCACGTTAAAGCGTGTTGACAGCGGTGTAACGCGGAGCGTCTGATGATTCGGACATGCTGAGACATGAGCCGAAACAGTTGACATTGGATAGCCGTAGCTCAGCCCCTCCTGTATATAGGCTCTGCTCACCGCATCCGTGTTATCGCTCGCCCATATCTGTGGGAAATAGCATAATATACCAAGGTCAAAGCGGTTGCCCCCGGCTGCACAGCCTTCAAAAAGTATGTGCGGAAAACGCTCAGTCAACGTCCTCATAATCCTGCCGAGTGCCATCACATAGCGGTGCGCTGTCTCGCCCTGTGGTCTTCCCTGCGCCTTGAGATATTTAGAGTAATAATCGGAAAAAATCCTGTTCATATCCCATTTTACATAAGCAATATTCGCCGATGAAAACACCTTGGTCATACTGTCAATTATATATTCCGTAACCTCAGGATTACACAGGTCAAGTATTCTCTGATTGCGTCCTTCTGAGTGCGCACAGCCCGGAATATCCATCGCCCAGTCCGGGTGCAGCCTGTACAGGTCGCTGTTTACATTGAGCATCTCCGGCTCAACCCATATTCCGAATGACATTCCGAGTGCATTTATCTTGTCACATATACCCTTAAGCCCATTCGGAAGCTTCTTCTTATTCACATACCAGTCTCCAAGTGAGCTGCTGTCATCGTCCCTGTTTCCAAACCAGCCATCATCCATGACAAAAAGCTCAATGCCCACATCATGTCCCGCCTTTGCAAGCTCATATAGCTTTCTCTCGCTTATATCAAAATATGCTGCCTCCCAACTGTTAAGCAGCACAGGGCGTTCCTTATACTGCCACTGTCCTCGCACTATATGCTTTCTCACGAAGTCATGCATATTCCTGCTCATGGCATTGAAGCCCTTGTCCGAATAGGTCATTACCGCCTCCGGCGCTTCAAAGGTCTCCCCTGCGTCCAATATATAAGAAAATGACTGAGGATTTATACCGGCCACTATGCGCGTGCTGTCACACATGCCAGCCTCCACAGCCTCATAGTGATTCCCGCTGTAGATGAGATTAAGCCCGATACAGCTTCCCTGATCCTGCGTGGTATCCTTCTTGGATATCATCACAAACGGATTGGCTCTGCTCGAAGATGTCCCGGTATAGGAGGAGTTGACATGCTTTCCTGCCGTGACAACTGTATCATGCCTTTCCATCTCCCGCGCCCACGCTCCGTTAAAGGTCGTGAATACATACCCTGCTCCGTCAATGTCCATCAGCATGCTCATAACACGTCTGATATCAACCCTCACATCGCTGTCATTTATGAGCCGGCAGCTTCTTCCTATCACGTCACAATTCTCATATACATAATAGTACAGCTCCAATGTAAGCCCATAATTCTTATCCTTTAACACCAGCTTAAGCTGTGACACCTCAGCCTCACTTCCGTATGAGCACGGCAGAGTTGTAAGCTCATCCCTGCCGTTCTTTATCTCGAAGCTGTCATACAGAAAATCTGAGGTAAACGAACCATCAGCATGCACAATCTCCAGGAACGGCTCTCTTATATCACCTTTTCCGTAGGATGACATCTCAAGTCTCGCCGCCTCAAGCGAAAATGACACATTTTCATCTGAATAGCTCACAGTATTTCCGACAGGTGTTGTCTGTTTGTGTGAGAGCGCCTCACCATGTCCTGCAATGGCTATCTTTTTTCCATAGTATAAATGCTCAAGCTGTCCTGTAAGCAGCACCATAAAAGCGTAGGTTGTGTTTCTTGTATCAAGAGTAAATAAGCCTTTATTTTCTGATATCATACTTATCCCTTCGTCTTAGTCTCACGGTTGAATGCCAGCTCCCTGGAAATCTCCTCAAGCTTCGCGTCGGTGAGTTTATATTTATTAACAAATATAATGAGTGCGGCGCACAGACCGAATATCGGAATCATCGCCATGGTTGTCCTTAACACCATTCTTGAACTATCTGAGAGTGCGGCTGCCGCAGCTGCCTCTGTGGTATCCTTGCTTATCTTTCCTACCGAAATACATATACTTGCAGCAAGTACCGCAACTCCGCTCGCAAGCTTTACTACAAATGTCTGCATTGAAAAGATAATGCTCTCATCCCTGCGGCTGTTTTTGAGTTCTCCATAGTCAACCGTATTTGCAAGAAACACTGTGGTGAGCACAGTCAGCATGCCAAATGCGGCAAATATGAAAAAGCCCGGTACAAGGAGCACATACACGCTCGACACCCCAATGCACATCATCACAAACAACGCGAGATAACCCGTTATCGCCATCGCGAAGCTGACATAGAATACCTTGATTGAACTCATAAATTTTCTGAGCAGAGGGTAGAACAGCATCATTGAGATTATCTGCACAGCGCCTCCGACTGTGTTAAAGAGCACATAATTGGCATTCCAGTCTGAACCACCTATGTCATACTTGAAGAAATATATCAACAGATTGGATGTGATGTACAATGAGCAGTTGATAAGCACGATTGTCACAACCACAGTAACCGCCTGGTCATTGGAAAAGAGAGCCTTGAACATCTGGCTGACTGTCGGTGACTGCATATTCACCGTGGATTTTTCCTTAATGCAGATACAGGTAATGGTGATAAATACGATAAAAAGTATGGCAACTATAAGTGTAAACCACTTAAAGCCGTCCCTCTCAATAAGCTTGCCTGCCTCAAGCCCGGCAAGCTTTACTGCATCGGAAGCTTCTGCGGCATTTCCCGCATCGACAAGCACTGCCCTATCGGAATTTCCGATTCTGCCAAGCATAGGTACACATATCATCGTTATAACCGTGATTATCGCTGAGCCAACCCCTGCACATGAGCGCGCAAGTGTTGAAAGGTTCTCTCTCTCCTTGCCGCCCTCTGTAAAAGCCGGAATCATTGACCAGAATGGAATATCCATCATCGTATATGTTATTCCCCATGTGATATAAAGCACTGCCGCATAAGCGACCAGTCCCCCACCCGTGACCGATTTAGGCACTGCAAACATGAAAAACAGGACAACGGCATTTAATACCGTTCCTATAAGCAGCCATGGTCTGAACTTACCCCACTTAGTCTGTGTCTTTGCAACGATAACTCCCATTATCGGGTCATTGAATGCATCGAATATTCGAGCCGCCATGAGTATGACACCCATAACCCATGAGCTCACGCCTAGTAAATCCTGATAATAATACAGAATATAGCTTGCAGAAAGCATATACACCATATCCTTTCCTACAGCTCCAAGCCCGTAGGACGCTTTTTCCTTTGCTGAAAGCTTCATAGTACATCTCCTTTTCAATGTGTTATTTAATCAGGTAATTGCGAAACTCAGTGTGTCACAACCAGACGTTGTGAAATTTTGCTAGTACCCTTCCGGACACGTTCGCACTCCTTGAAATCCGTAGCGGTACATAAGCGGCTAAAATACAGCCGCTAAGAACCGACGGCATTCAAAAGGTCCGGCAGTGTACTAGTAAAATTACACAACTGTCTACTGGCGAGAATACGTTTCGCAATTACCTCATTATTTCTTTCCTCTCATTGCAAGTTCGACCACCTTGTAGGCGCCATCGTAAATTCCCATCTGCTTGTTTCTCACGATGTTACCGCACATGTCGGCAAGGAGGTTGTCATCGTTTATGAAAAGCTCCACCATCTGAAGGGTGTGTGCTGTGTCCTGACACTCAAGGGTTCCGTCACCTATCTCCGCGGAATGGATTGCGCCCCAGCGCTCATGTCCGCCGACTCTCTTTATGAAGAGCTTGGGCACCGGATAGAAGGCAAGCTCACTTGGCTTTGTGACAAGGACATCGCAGCTTCGCAGTAACAGGTTGGTGCAGTAGACCGCCTCAAAAATATTGGAGTGATAGAAGCCGTGGATTCCTCTTACTTCGCCTTCAAGTGCCTGTGCCGCAAACCTCTTTGTCTCATCCCAATCGTCAAAGTGCTCATGGGCTATGTGTCCAAGCTGTGGTATTTCCGTCACAAGCTGTTCCCACACATTCTTGTAATCGCCTACGTTCACATAGAGTGCCGCTTTTCCTGCCTTGATTGCCGGAAGAAGCTTCTTTATTATCGCTGCGAATATCTCCTTCTGTGCGCCTGCTCCGCCGATGGTGAGCAGAAAGCGCATCGGCTGTCCGCCCTTTTTTCTGGCAGCTCTGGCAGCACAGTCTGCCTCAATATTGGACACAAGCTCATGGTCAATATAATGTCCGGTATACACGAGGCTGTCGGCAGGCATTGGCTTTAGTACCTTCCTGCCATCCATGCCGTTCAATATCCTGTAGCCCAGGTAGGAGTTGTGTGTCTGTATCGTGTGTATGCTTCCCTCCGAAAGATGAAGAGCCATAGGCCAGTTATCCGGAATAGCGTTCACAACATGCTTCATCCCGGCATGAACCGCAGCCTGTGCCGGCCACACATGCGTGCCTACAACCGGTATGTCCTTCGGAACCTTTCTGTAAACAGGTGCCATAAGCTCTGCATTCTTCTGGTCGCAGGCATTGTAGGAGAGCTTTCTGAAGCCCTCATAGTTCACCGGCTCCCACACAAGCTTGTTAAAAAGTCTGCTTTTCTGTGATATTCTTGAACCTAATGAGTACAAATCATTCTGCGCGCTGATTACCTTCGTGCAGGTTGTATCAGGAAAAGAGTTTAAATCCATCCAGTACGGCGTATACCCCATGCTGTGTGCCGCTGAGGCTATCGCCATGGATATTCTGTAATGTCCGAAGCCCATCCTTATGTTTCCGACAATCAGTCCCTTCTCCATGTCAAAATCCGGCTTTTCGGTCTGTACGCCTTTATTTTTCTCAGGCTTTGCAACCACTATGTCCTTCACGCCGAGAATATCTCCTATGTGCTTGTTGTCTCTTATCATAAGCTCATAGTCAACATTGCTGTCATCCCCGAATTTCTTTACATAGCCCTTCTTACCGCGGACGGCTTTCTTATACGTCGCCCTGCTCATCTTATTACCAAAAATAACCTTCGACTTATCCATGCCGCATCTCCTTCTCTATATTCTTAGCTAATTGCAAAACATAAATTTGTCAATACACAACGTCCGGATTTTGCAAACTTCGTTTCGCAATTACCTGATTTTTATCCCGTTACATATAATGTCCACCACCTCAGCCAGCGCATCACTGTAGCTTATATGATTCTTTACAAGTACATCCCTCTTAAAAAACTGCTCAAGCGCCGCCTCGAACATCACCTTCACGATCACGGTGTCTATCTTCCTCACCACGCCTTCATCCATGCCCCGCTTCAGAAGCTCTATGGTCATATCCCACCCGCTCTCTAAGCGTTCTTCAACTCTGGTATAGATTCTTGGATACTTATCCTTCAGTATATACAGCTGGGCAAAATCTATATCCTTATATCCCTCCGGCAAAACCCCAAGAATTGCCTGAAGCTTTTCCATTGTCGTAAGTCCGGCATTTTTCATCACCCGCTCCTCGCTCTCCTTAATTGAGTCGAAGCAGTAATCAACCATACAAAAGACCAGCTCCTGCTTATCAGAAAACACTGCATATATGGTCTTTTTGCTCATGCCCGCTTCCCTGGCGACATCATCCATTGTAAATTTCATGCCTTTTTTGTTAAAAACCGTTATTGTGGCATTAAGTATCTCATTCTTTATATTTGTCTGTGCCATATCGTATAATCCCCATTTCCCGGCGGCTTTTCATTAAAAAATTCATTGTAAATACAGTTAACGCAATTTATTTCCGCCCATAAACAAACTGCCGGCTTTCTCCATTTGCCACGCCACACCCGGAAACTATTTTTGTTGTTTCAGTTTCCTAAATTGTAGCATATTATCCATGTCACGGCAAGAAACTCATTTTACAATTTTAGTTTCCTGTTTTTATGCACTTTTCACAAATTTATCCGCTTTATTAATTTTTTATTGGATGTTTTTAGCATTTATCCTCACCTTCAGTGCTTTATATGATATACCATCTCGAACTTTCTTAAAAATAATGGTTAAATAATGCAAGTCATAATCAAACCGCAAAAAAGAGCATGCCGACCGGCACGCTCTTTTTTAATGTCAGATATTTAATTTACCTGCACAACATTATATTTGTCTTCAAACTCATGTATAGGAATAGGCTTCGAGAAATAATACCCCTGAAATACACGGCAGCCCATATCTGTAAGCATGTCCACCTGCTCTCTTGTCTCGACTCCCTCTGTGATTACGGTCATATTCATTCTGTTGGAGAGTCTTATAATCTCTTCAAGAATATCCCTGCTTCTGACAGCATTCTCAGTTTCGCGCAGGAATTCGCGGTCAATCTTAAGCACATCACTGCATATATCCTTCAGCATATTAAGTGATGAATATCCGCTTCCGAAATCATCTATCTCAATAATAAATCCCGCATCATGCAGCTTGCGTATAACCTCCATATTGTCATTCTCATTGACAACAGCCGTCTCCGTAAGCTCGAGACGGAGATTTTTTATGTCGACCTTATATTTTTCCACAAGACCCATGATAACTTCATATACATCCAGATAGAAAAAATCCTTTGCGGAAATATTTATGGAAATATGCAGATCAGAGCGCCCCAGCTCCGTCCAGCGTCTTAAGGTCTTAACGGCCTCCTCCCATACATACTCGTCAAGCCTGTGTATCAGGCCGCATCTCTCGTAACAGTCCACGAACGAGCCCGGAGACATAAGCCCGCTCTTAGGATGTGCCCATCTGACAAGAGCCTCCGCACCATGGCACAATCCATCCGCATCTGTCTGTGGCTGTAGATAAACACAGAACTCATTATTCTCAAGCGCACGGTCGAACTCGGCAATAAGCTTCTTCTGCTCCAGCTCCTTCTCAAGAATCGCCTCATCATAGTAAGCAACAGCCATCTGATAATTGCCCTTCATGCACTTAATAGCCATGTTTGCCTTGTCACACATATTGCCTACCGGTTCATTTCTGTCCTTTATGTCATATACGCCTATATATATGAACATCTGGTAATATCCTGTAGAGAATTCCTTCTTCATCTCTACAATATTATCTATAAACTGTGACTCATCAAAATGCTCCTTCGGCATACATAATGCGAATCTGTCACCGCCTATTCTTCCGGCCACCGACCCCGGTCCCGCAAAGCGTGTAATAAGCTCTGCTTCCTTTATAAGAACCCTGTCGCCTACCTCGTCACCATATATGTCATTTATCATCTTGAAATCTTTAACATCCGAACATACCATGATATATTCCGTATCAGGATTGTTCTTCAGCATTTTTCCCGCCCTATTTATAAAGCCATCCCTGTTAAGCACACCTGTGAGCATATCATAGTCTGCCCTATAGGCAAGATGCTTCGTCTTGCTGTGTATTTCCGATATGAACCTGCTGCAGTAAAAAATCAGCGCAGCTATCGAAAATAAAGCGTTTGCCATAAAAATTCCAAGAACATATTTCTCCTCTATATACGGAACCAGATTACATTCTCCGCCAATAAATGCCGTTGATGTCACAACAAGCAGATCTATAACCGCAATACAATGGGGCACATACGTCTTCTGTGTCTGATTGTCAAGGTAAAAGAAATAGTACACTATAGGAACCAGCATCATTCCATATAGTATATATCCATATCCCCAGCCAAGCACAAGCTGACCCAGCACAGCATCGAGAAGAATCTCAATGACAAACATAATGATCCATCTTCTTGTATGTCTGGAATAGCATATTCCAAACGCTCCGATCAGATAGAATACCGCAGCAGCAGCACTCTCATACAGCATGATATTTATCTCCAGCTTCATAAAGCATAGCGCCATCACCGCATGCAGCACAGCACATGCCAGGTAAAGAATCCTGCATTCCCTTTGTATATCTGTTACACCTACATATCTGTAAGCATCTTCTTTTACGTCACTTCTATTACCAGACGTCATTCTTTCATCCTCCGCACCCTCTAGGCAGGTTAAAATTATTATATTCAAAATATCTATATATTAAACTTATATCCACATTTCGGGCATTCTTTCATATTTTTATACACATAGCCGCATCTGAAGCAGCATATTACATCATGGCTCTCCTTAGCCAGATACTTCTCCTTTCTCGAAAACGGTTTTTGTTTCAGATATATGACAAAATCATTCAAGGTCATGGCGTATGCTTCAAGCTCATCCTTAGCAATCACACTTGAAAGCCGGATTTTTGAACCATCGTCAAGATATACTATCACATACCTGCCCATAAATCCAGTGTATGACCCAATTCTTTCAATATTTTCTGCCATTATATGTCCATACGTGTAAAAATTACCATAATATATGGCATCCGGTGTTATAAACATACCCCGTTTTCCATTCTGTTTTCCAGTCGTATCCTCCATAATAACAGGATATTCATACTTTCCAAGACCAGGTGCATATGAATCCACTGCGCATTCAAGATGGTCTTTAACATGTGTATCCGCCCTTCCTTCAAGTATCTCCATTGCCGGATAAAAATATAACGCATGATTCTCAGACACACCATTTTCGCATAGACTCTTTTTAATGCGCTTTACAAGAAGCTCTGCCTCCTCGTTTCTGATTTTCCATAATCTTCCGGCTACACTGTCAAGTGCTGCTGCCTTAATCTCCGGCAGGAACTCTTCTTCCTCTATCATACTATAAAGCTTCTCAAGCTCTTCACCATTATAGTCAAGGTATCCCTTGCAGGCTTCATCTATACGTCTCCTGTCAAGCGCTGCTATGTCCTCCTGCAATTTACCGGCATATTCCATCTGCACAGTCTTGTCAAAATGACCTGCCTTTACCTTATCAAGCAAATCAACAATATCTTTTCTTGTGGCATTTCCTGTTTTCTCCAGAAGCTCATCAAGCTTCCTTCTCTGAGCCGGAGCACTTTCAGCCTCCTCTCTCATGGTGTACCCTGCCTTTCCATCAGAAGCCGTCACTGCACCCGGAGCACTTATACGTTCGGCATTCCTATATGGCTCTTTGTCGGAATTCTCCTCCGATGCTTTCCCATAGCCCTTACGTCTGAACCATTTAACTATGCTGAATGACTTAAATAACACAGCCAGCCTTCGTATCCTTAATTTACGTCTGCTTGACTTTATTGCGTCTTTGCACCGTACATGTGAAGCATCCTTCCTGTATGTATGAAGCTCCCCGGTTCCGTCTATATCTGTCATTACAACAGCTTTCTCATGTACAATGTCAAAAACATCCTCTTTGTCCGGATTGCCGGAAACCTTATCTGATATCTGTTCATTCTCATCATCGAATTTTCTTACACCGTTAAGACTTCTGCGGTCATCGCTTATTCCCTTATCGATTCCGTTAAGGTCACTTCTGTCATCCTTTATCCCCTTGTCGATTCCGTTAAGGCTCCTTCTGTCATCCTTTATTCCCTTGTCGATTCCGTTCAGGCTCCTTCTGTCATCGCTTATCCCCTTGTCAATTCCGTTAAGGCTTCTTCTGTCATCGCTTATCCCCTTGTCAATTCCGTTAAGGCTCCTTCTGTCATCCTTTATCCCCTTGTCAATTCCGTTAAGGCTCCTTCTGTCATCCTTTATTCCCTTGTCAATTCCGTTAAGGCTCCTTCTGTCATCCTTTATTCCCTTGTCGATTCCGTTCAGGCTTCTCCGCTCATCGCTTATTCCCTTGTCGATTCCGTTAAGTGACTGTCTGGTTGTTGTTCTGCCTTCATCATTGACGCGGTCAACGTATTTGTTGAAATCACCGTTGACCTCCCGTGTTCCCAGCCTTCCAAGCATCTCCATGTAGTCATTCCCGGCGGTCTTATCGCCATCAAAATCCAGATAATAAACCTCCTCATCCTCAAGCCCTGCTTCCGGAAGTGGGGTGTAGAATATGACACATGATGGACAGAAGAAGGCGCGCGCAAGCTGTACACGTCCCTCCACTGTGTCGATAACAGGCTTTTCCCTGCCGGAAAAGGATGCCATGTACAGCTTCTCACCGCAGTGAGGGCAGGCATAGCCTACCTTGTAAAAGTTATGTCCTATTCTTCCTTTTCTGCGCTGTGCCATCGGCAGCTTCTCGAATATGAAGCTCTGGTTATCAAGCTTCCAGGTTGTGCTGTGCCACAGACCTGTCTCCTCCTCTATATCCTCCTCAGACTCAGGCTGTCTGTGTTCGCTCTCAATCGCAAGCTGGATTACATCCTCATACGTGATTCTTGTTCCATCTTTATACCAGAAGCAGTGCTGTTCAGTATAGTCGGCTGACACACCATAGGCACCGAACACCGCACCAAAAAGCGTGTTTATCTTCTTATAATCTTTCTCAACCGTTATACCTTTAAGTGCTCCCCACTTTCCGAATGCATAGAGCACAAGGTTAAAAATATTTATAAGACCAGAGCCTTCCTTTATAGGCTCCGGCACCTTCCGGCTGAGCTTATCATCCGAAAGATTGGTAGTCACCCTTCTTGTATCATAATTGAATATAACCGAGCGCTCCTTTCCTGGAAGTATCAGAAAATTACCAGAAATGACAAAATTTCCATTCCACTCAACGGGAACAGAAAGCGTCTTTATCAATTTATTAAAAACAAGGTGCAGCTCTGCCGTGCTCTTTAGTACAATCATTATCTGCCTGCCCTTCCTTCAACCCTTAATATATACAATCTGCCGTAATCCTTAAAATACTATAATATGATGTTGGGGTCAAAACATGTGCTATAAACTTAGCATGTATAACGTATTATATTTATGCATATCACGACTTTTG
>ENA-ORCM01002761-ORCM01002761.1-human-gut-metagenome-genome-assembly--contig:-NODE-2761-length-12211-cov-27.526455_pt1 | contig 12211 bp, 10 predicted proteins | sample MGYA00242906_ERZ507928 | MGnify/ENA primary metagenome ERZ507928 (study PRJEB26167, sample SAMN06115497) | human gut metagenome | host: Homo sapiens | place: China:Shanxi | collected 2015-05-07...
TCTTAGTACCGTTGCGAGTGACACGTAGCGGAAGCGTGTTTTCGTTGATCTTGTTAACTTTTCGTAATATTCATAACATAAAATTGAGTTTCGCAATCGCCTAATGTAACGCAACCATGAAGGGAGAAAAATTTTATGAAATTACCAGAACACTTTTTGATTGGAGCAGCCACCGCCGCACATCAGGTAGAGGGAAACAACATCCACAGCGATTTATGGGCAATGGAACATATGAAGCATACCAGTTTTTCGGAACCATCGTTAGATGCGGTCGACCACTATCACCGTTATGAGGAAGACATTAAACTTCTGGCAGATGCCGGATTAAATGCCTATCGCTTTTCCATTGAATGGGCAAGGATCGAACCGGAAGAAGGTTCTTTTGACCTGAATGAAGTGGAGCACTACCGTGATGTCATTGCTTGTTGTAAAAAATATGGAGTGGAACCTTTTGTCACCCTTCACCATTTTTCTAGCCCAAAATGGCTCATGAGCAAAGGCGGATGGGAAGCAGAGACAACCCCTGCGGACTTTGCACACTATGTGCATTTCATTATCGAGCAGCTTGGAAGTGAACTTCATTACATATGTACGATCAACGAAGCCAATATGGGCATTCAGGTCGCAGCCATCGCAGAGCGTTACAAACGCCAGATGATGGCACAGATGCAGGCTGCACAATCCGGCGGTGACAGTGCCGACGGAAGCGTTCAGGTTGGCATCAACCTCCAGAAAATGATGGAAGGTCAGAAAGCTGCCGCCGCTGAGAACCTCGAAGTATTCGGCGTGGAAAAAGTAGAAAACTTCACTTCCATGCGTACCAGAGAGGGCGACCTTCTCATCATGAAAGCTCATGAACTTGCAAAGAAAGAGATCAAATCCCTCTATCCCGACATAAAAGTCGGACTCACGTTAAGTCTGCACGATATCCAGCCGCAGGCAGGCGGTGAAGAACGTGCCAGAAAGGAATGGGACGAAGAATTTCTGCACTATCTTCCTTATATTAAAGAGGACGATTTCTTAGGAGTACAGAATTATACACGTTCTCTCATTGGACCGGATGGACAGTTACCAAATCCGGAAGGCGCAGAGCTTACCCAGATGAATTATGAATTTTACCCACAGGCTTTAAAACATGTCATCCGGGAAGTGGCAAAAGATTTCCACGGAGATCTCTATGTAACAGAAAATGGAATTGCAACCTCTGATGATAGTAGACGTGTTGCCTTTATCGACACAGCCTTAAAAGGAGTTGCCTCCTGCATTGCAGATGGTCTTCCGGTAAAAAGCTACTTCCACTGGAGCCTTTTAGATAACTTTGAATGGCAGAAAGGCTACTCCATGACCTTTGGGCTGATCGCAGTCGACCGCACCACACAGACACGCCACCCGAAGGAAAGTTTATCCTTCCTCGGTCACTGGAATCAGTAACTACAAATAAGAAAGGAAATCAAGCATGAATATTACAGAACGTCTCTCTTTTTTTCAGGAAATGATGCAGTGTGAATACCCGCTTCACCTCTGGAGATATAATCCGGATTTTGAGCTGATCGAGACAGACTGCCCGGCAGAACTGATGCTTCCGGATATTATATCCATGCTTGGTTTTTCTTCTCTTGTCCTCTCCCACATCGAGAGTGGAAAACGTCTTCCGCTCATTCTCGATACCGAATTTGCTCTTTTATGGATTGCCGGATTTGAGTATCAGGGATTTGAGCTGAAACAGATCCATATTATGGGACCAGCCTTTACCGGCAGCAATTCCCATCTGATCCTGCGCAAAAAATTAGATTCCTACCAGCTTACCGTGAAACTGCGCTCTAAAATCGTCAGACAGATTGAGAGTGTTCCGATCATTCCGTCTTCCACACTGCTCTCCTATGCCGTGATGTTTCACTGTACGATCACCGGAGAAAAAATATCCGCAGATATGATCTCTTTCTCCTCCCACAGTGAAGAAACGGACACAGACGAACTTGCACCCATTGCCGATGAACACCCTGGAATCTGGATGGCAGAACAGACCTTTCTTTCCATGATCCGTGAGGGAAATCCGGATTACCGGAGGGCACTCGGCAAATCCATGACCTTAAGCTCCGGTATGAAAGTGGAACTTGGAGATACTCTGCGTGCCAATAAAAATAATCTGCTCGTGCTTCTCACTCTCTGCAGCCGCGCCGCCATCGAAGGCGGATTAAATCCCTCCACTGCGTATACCTTAAATGATTATTATGGAAAGCGGATCGAGGAATGTAAAACAACTGCCGACACCAACAACCTGAGCAATGAATTTTTAGACGATTATGTCAGAAGAGTCCGCGCTGCTCATGAGACAGACGAGCACACAAAACAAATTGCCGATATCTGTGATTATATCACGCTTCATATCCGAGAGCCTTTATCCATCTCGCTTCTCTCGAAGCGGCTTGGGTACACTGAATACTATTTTTCCCACAAATTCAAGGATGTGATGGGAAAAAGTGTCAACAATTATATCCGGCAGAAAAAAACAGAAGAAGCCAAGCTTCTCCTGTCCGGTACCCGCATGTCAATTTCAGAGATCAGCGATGAGCTGTCCTTCAGCAGCCGTAGTTACTTTTTTTCCAGCTTCCAGAAGGAAACCGGCATGTCCCCGACAAAATACCGGCAGCTCTACACAAAATCATAGGAAAAGCAAAAGCAGGATTTTTTCGCTGTCTTTCACTCACTGATACGGTATCTGCGCGGCGTCATCCCATATTTTTTCTGAAATATCCGATGAAAATAGCTGATATTGTCATAGCCGACCGCCATGGAGATATCCATCACATTCATTGCTGTCGTGCGGAGCAGATATGCCGCCTGGCTCAGCCGCTTTGCCTGGATCAGATCTGTATAAGTCTTTCCGGTTCTTTTTTTGATTTCCTTTGACAGCCAGTAAATATCAAAATGCAGTTCCTCTGCAAGTTCTGTCAGTTCACCGCTTTTATAATGTTCCTCCACATAACTCAACACCTGAATAATGAACTTCTGCTGCTCACTGGCTGCATCCGTCTCCATCTTATCCATATGATTCATCAGCTGCAAAAATAAAAGTCCCATCGTTGCCTGATTGATGCTCCGCTTGTTCGGCTGTTTATTCACGATCGTCCAGATCAGATTTTCTAAAAGATTCTGCACCGGAAGCACCTCTGCAACCTTAAAATGCAGATATCCTGCCGAATGATTTTCGCCCCTCAGACAGTCCACGATAAAATCTCGCAACTGGTTTTCCTCTGTCTCCATCATCTTTAACCCATAGTCAAAAAATTCCGGGAGAATGATAAAATTCACTGCCACATCCCCTTCTCCTGCCGGATAAATCTCCTGCACGGCATTCTGGTTTAAAATGAGCAGTTCTCCCTGCTTTAAAATCACATCTTCCCCATTGATCACATGATGTGTGCTGCCGGAACACATATAGATCATCTCCACATAATTATGGGTATGTTCCGGAAAATGGATAAATCTCGTATGCGTCCGCACCTGAATGAGTTTTCCTGCCTCCAAAAGCTTTGTGGCGTCGATCACATTCGAGTTTTCTTCCATATAGATTTCTTTTTCAATGGTCTTTTCCCCGGATAAAATACGCTGTTCTTCCGGTGTGATCTCCTGTAATTTTTCCAGAATCTCCCCTGTCATCGTCTCCTCTGCTCCTTAAAATACGTCATCATCTCATGTGTCAGGCTTAACTTCTCCCTATCCTCCGGGACATCGTGATAATCCACCCACTCTGCCACGGAGAGCTCTTCCTCGTCTAAGTGGATCTCTTCCTCCTCTGCAAGCTCACAGAAATAGCCGAGTAAAAGATTGCTGTCAAAGCCCCACGGCTGGCTCTTATAGTAACGGATATTCTTCACGGTAAGCCCGACTTCCTCCATGACTTCCCTTTTGACTGTCTCCTCTGCCGTCTCTCCGATCTCGGTAAATCCGGCGATCAGCGCATACCTTTTATACTCTCTGCCCGCATATTTTGTCATGAGGATTTTATCGCCGTGCGTGACTCCCACAATGACTGCCGGTGCAATCTTCGGAAACACCATGTTCGCGCAGCACGGACACTGCAGCATCCTCTGTATTTCGCTGTGAACCAGTTTTTCCCCACATCTGCCACAGAACTGATTGTCCCGATACCATACAAATAAATGCCATGCGGTAGCAGCCACGAGGACACGCTCCTTTGGCTGCATTGCCCGGACATCAAACATCTTATAAAAACGAAACTCGCCGATTTTTGTATCCGCTCCGATCTCCGTCAGAAAGTATTCTTCCTCCCCTATGGAAAAAAGATAAACACACGGCGACACCTCCCTGCCAAGCACATTTTCGTTGTAATCCTTCCACTGTTCGTAAGTCAAAAACTGCAGTTCCCCGTTGTATTCCAGATATACTGTTCTCTCTCCAAAACCAAGCATTCTGCTGCCTGCATGCGGTACTTTCTTTTTATAGGAATTATCCAACTGCATTGGTGCAATATCCTGTATCATTTTCTTAGATTCCTTTCATTTTAAAGCTTTTCCTATTGTAAAACATTTTGATTTTTTGTACAATAAAATTATATTGTTATAGGGAAAAGAAGCTGCCGCCTTATGGCTGCTACCAAGGGGTTTTTATCATGTATCACAACAAAAAAATTGGAGTTTTTATCTCCCATATCATGGGATTTTACCAGAAAAATGTATGTCAGGGTATTATTGACAAAGCGTTAGAATACGGTTACACTGCTGAGATTTTTGCTTCTATGGATGGCGAGAATCTCGGGGACTACAGTCTGGGAGAGGAAAGCATTCTGACACTGCCGAATTTTGATGATTTAAGCGGTGTTATTTTTGCGTCTGAAACTTATCCAAACGAACAGTTAAAGGATCAGATCTATTCCCTGCTGAAAGAAAAATGCCACTGTCCGATCATACAGATTGCTGTTTATAAGCAGCAGTTTCCCTCTGTTTCCTTAGAAAATAACCATCCTTTTTTTGATATCACAGAACATCTCATCACAGAACATCATTACAAAAATATCTGTTATTTTGGATGTGCCGATGAGCGTTTCTTTTCGGATGCAAGAGAACATTTTTACCGGGACGCATTAAAAAAACATGGCATTGCACCACACGCACATTCCATCTATACCGGAACCTACACTGCGCAGTCCGCTGCTGAAGCACTCCGCTTCTTTGAAGAAAATGAAACAAAACCGGATGCGGTTGTCTGTTACAATGATAAACTGGCACTTTTACTGATGACTGCTGCCATCTCTGCCGGTTATCATATTCCAGAAGACCTTGCGATCACCGGCTGCGACCACAGTGAAGAAGGACAGAATCTCACACCTTCTCTCACAACTGTCTCTTTCCCTGTCTATGAACTTGGGGAAGCTTCCGTGGAAAAACTGATGAAATTAATACATGGGGAAAATGTTCCTGCCATCACAGAGGTGCATGCCGGGATGGTTCTGGGCAGTTCCTGCGGCTGTAACAATGCAAAAAAAACACCTGTCATTTACTATGAACAGAAACTGAATAACCAGATTGCTTCTCTGGAGTCCTCTATTTTAAGTTCCATGAAAATGTCTGCTGAATTCCAAAATATTGCCGACATAGATGAAGCGATGGATCTGTTGGAGAATTACGTTCATTCTATTCCAAACTGTTCAGAATTTTACCTGTGTCTGTACGCCAACTGGGACAGCGTTTCCCAGCATATTCTGGAATTAACGGAAAATGAAATGGATTTTGAACCAAGTCAGGATGAGATTATTTTAAAATTAAGTCTGCGTGATGGAAAAAGGCTGCCGGAATGCAGTTTTACCAAGCGTTCCCTCCTGCCAGAACACATCTGCAAGCAGTCAGATTCCGCCTACCTTTATTTTCCATTGTTCTTTAAAAGTAAGACTTTTGGCTATATCGCCTTAGCTTATGAGAACAACCGGATTGACTATCACTTCCAGCTTGTGCACTGGTTTATGAATATCAACCAGTTGTTAAAACGCTTAAGCGACGCAAAACGTACTTCGCTCCTTGTCTCCCATTTAGAGGACATTTACACCAAGGATGCGCTGACCGGGCTTTATAACAAACATGGCTATCTGCACCATGAAGCACTGCTGCTTCAGGAAGCTGCTGAAAACAAAAGTATTGTGACCTGTTTTCTGTTTGATTTGAACCGCCTGAAATATATCAATGATCACTATGGTTATAATGAAGGTGATTTTGCAATTCAGGTGATCGGACATGCCTTATCGAGCGTCTCCCGCTCCACCGATATCTGTGCAAGATTCAGCGGTGATGAATTCTATCTGCTCGCCATGGATTACACAAAAAAAGACGCCGATGAACTTCTCACCCGCGTCTATAAGTATCTGGATAATTATAATAAATTAAGCCACAAGCAATATACGATTTCTGCCAGCGGCGGCTATGCCCAGTCCGCACCGGGTGCATCCCTTTCCAAAGAGGATGTCAAAGCTTTATTTTCCATGGCAGATGAACATATGTACCAGCAAAAACAGATTTTTCATCAGGATTTGGACAGATAAGCATTGTGGCGGTATTCTGTCGGAGATACGCCACAGGTTGCCTTAAAAATCTTCATAAAATGCTTTTCATTGTCATACCCGACTGCCTGACTGATCTCGATAATCTTCATATCGGTTTCGGTCAGGAGTTTTTTTGCCTCTCTCATGCGGATTTCCTTGAGATAATTCACAAAATTGCTTCCTGTATACTGCTTGAATGAGTAGGAAAACAGGGAGTAATTCATGGAAATATAATTGGAGACGACCGCCATGTTCAGATCCTTTGCATAATTTTCTTCTATATAATCCACAGCCATTTTGATTTTCTGTACATTCTTATTCTGGTCATAGCTACTATTGATCTTCTCATGAAGCTGCATCACAAATTCCATGACCTTATCCTCGTAGGAATCGATACAGTTTTCACTCCAGATTTCTTTGCACTCCGATAAAAGTTCTCCCTCTGTCTCTAAAGCATTCTGATAGGTTTTCTCTACCTCCGTAAAGAAATCTTTCATACAGCTCTCAAAAACAGCCTCATCAATTCTTCCATTTTTCACTTCGTAAAAAAACTGATGAAAACTCTTTTCCAGATCGTCTGTATGATCTGTTCCGATCAACTGAACGCGCTGGATTCTGGCTGCCTCCTCTGTCAACTTAGCTGCCTCCGTGATAAGACCTTCCGGTATCTTTTCCTGAAATACACCGTACTGCGCTTCCACTTTATTGCGGACAAATGCTTTCTTTCGCATCATGACAGACTCCGCATATGCCTGACGGATGCTCTCTAAGCCACAATGCGCCGCACTGATTCCAATGTAACCATCCTGCAATTCGTTTTTCAATAAAAGGGAAATGTTCTCTGCCGGAACAATAAAAATATCATTGCCATTCATATTTTTCATGAAAATATAATTATCGTCGGACAGTTCGCCCCGCTTGACCTGATTCTGGCAGCACACATAATAATTTCCGGTATAAAAACGATCCGCATGCTGGGTTTCAATCGCACGCTGTTCCTCCCCGGAAATCTCATCGGAAAGCATCAGGTGCCGCATCTGCTGATAACCAATTTTCTGATTGTTCTCCTCTTTTTCTTTCCGGCTCTCAATTTCTGCATTAAGTTTTTTTAAGATCTCCGTGATTTTTTCACGCTCGATTGGTTTTAAAATATACTCCCGTACCCCGTTTCTCAACATTTCCACCGCATAGGAGAAATCATCATAACCGCTGATTGCCACGGTAAGCGGAATATGTTCACATTCCTGCATTTTCTGCACCAGTTCAATGCCATCCATCTTCGGCATACGGATGTCCGTAAACATCACGTCAATCTCCTGTTCCAAACTTTCCCAGATCAGCATCCGTCAGATTGTATGCCACCTTGTAATGCTTTGTTGCACTCTCTCCACCATATGCACGTATTTTATTCGACAAGTCATCAAGAACTACAACATTGGAATATACATCCTGTTTTGCTCCAATTTTACGATCATCCAACTTATATTCATATGCTGAATACTTAAGTGTTGAAGTGATTTCCGTTCCGTCTGTATCCAAAAGTCTTACCACCATATCTGTATGAACCGTCGGATCTCCATATTTATCATCCAGTTCTTCTTTCGTTACTGTCTGGAACTCTTCCATTTCATACACGGCTGTCTCATTTGCCTGCTGGAGTGCTTTCGCCTTACGGCTCGTCTCCAGCGTATTGGCAAACTGTTTCAAAATTGGGGTTAACAGGATTGACAATATGGCAACAGCTATGACGATTTCAATTAATGTGAAACCTTTATTATTTGTTTTTGCCATAAACCTCACCCTCTCTTAGTATACCTTAACAGTACCTGTCTTGCTGCCTAAGGCAAATCTAGGAGCGTCATTATCGTCGTCTGCAACCTTCACATATACAGGAACGCTTGTATCATTTGTTACATTCAACTTAATACCATTCTTGTCATCATTATCCACTCTCTTTGAAGATTCAACATAAATTGTAAGTTCTGTATCTGTTAACTCAAATGAATAAGACTCATCACCGAGCTTTACTTCTACCATGTTCTTTCCATCTTCATCTGTAATTGACAGTGCAACTGTCTCAATAGAATTTGCAGTAGAGCTTACCTTGTTGCTGCCTGCACTTACAATAATACCATCTGAGCTATCACCATTTGCATTGTTCAATCCAATCAAAATATCATGATCATCCTTGATGTCCTGTCCCTGACCACTATCATGTGAAGATGTAGTAACACTCGGTGCTCCTGCGCCACCCTGGAAGATGTTAGATACACCTTCTGGAACATCTACATCCACTGTATCTGCTTCTCTTCCTTCTCCAGATACACAATATGCATTCAGATTTACAGTTCCTGAATACGTCTCGTCCTGTGAATTGTATGTAATATCAATGGCTGAAATATTCATACGATACTTATATCCCATAACATAATCAATGAAGTCCTTAATTCCCTCATAAGAGCCAGTATACTGGATTGGGAATGCAGCCGTCAGGCACTGATAGTCTCCTGCAACCGCTGTTTCTGCATCATCTCCTGTGGTCTCTTCAGCAGAATCACCTGTGTTAGCTGCTGCTGCAGCACTTAAGCTGTAATAAGACTCCGGCTCGCCAAGGCCTACGGAATCAACACCAAACTGTAAATTACCCTGATCTTTCTCTACGCCCTTGATGAACATAACTGAGATTTCCTGATCCAATGTCGCTGGGAAATAAGCCAATCTCTCATCGAATTTCTCATTGAATTCCTTCGTCTTCTCCTCATACATCTCACGATCCTGCTGTTTTGCCATCAGCTCGTCATATCTTGTCTGTAATGTATCAACCTCTGACTGAATAGAATCCGCGCTATCCATATTATCTTTAAATACATACATATATGTAAGGCCAAGAATCGCCACCGCTACTATAAATAAAATAATCTTAATATTACTTTTGCTCATACTCACCATTCCTCCCTTACTCGGCTTCTGTGTCAGTCTCGGCTTCGGTTGTCTGTGCATCATCTGCGCCATCTGCCGCTGCTGGATCCTGCATCATTGGAACATAATTTACTGTAACTGAGAAATCATATGTGATTTCTCCATCTTCATCTTTCTTTGTAATGCTTGCCACATATGCATTATCTACACAGTCAATCGTCTTCAACTGCATAATAAAATCCGCAATTGCATCGTAGCTTGTTGACGTACAAGGCATAGACACACCATTATTATTAGATGTAAATCCCGTTACAACTACCGCCGTCGGAATCTTTGCTTCCAATTCAGAGATAAACTCTCTTGCATTCTCATTCAACTGGTATGTTGTATAGTACATAGACTCCATATCTGTGTACTTTGCCTGTGCATCATCATATGCATTGATAATATCTTCAATATCACTAACTCTTGCAATATCCGCCTCTAACTGATCCCGTTTTTCTGTCACAGTATTCTTCTTGTTAATAGAGTAGAATGCCATGCCAGCCGCACCAATTGCAGCAACCGCAACCAACGCGATAAACGGTGTTAAACTTCCTTCCTTCTTTGCAACAGCCTGAACCGCATCCGAAATTTCAAATCCCATAGGTGCAAATGCTGCTCCAATCGGAGTAACAAGATATACCGGATTGTATACCTTCAAGTCGATACTTGGATCAAACTTGATATTATACAGCGTATCCATGATACGTGTGCTGACATTCAACTGTACCTTAAAGAGTCCGTCAATACCACGAATCAAAGCACCGTCGCCAGTCAGGAATACGTCCTCGATTGGCTTGTCTGGATTCTTTGATGCATAGAAATCCATAACACGTCCGATGTTGTTAATCAAATAACGGAACGCACCTGTCACTTCATTATCATCAAAATCTACCGTGATCAGGCGATCATTCTGAAGCAATGTCATAGCAGTTGTTGCATCGACACCCTTATCGTCCATAACTACATTTACAACAGAGTTTGTACCATATGGAACGGTTCTCTGCAACAACAGGTTATCGCCCTGTACAATATTCAATACCGTACTCTCACTACCTAACTGGATAACCATGGTTGTTGTGTTCTGATTTGTCTGTGTCTTAATGAGCTGGAGCATTGCATTACCGATATAATCCAGTGCAACGACATTCAATCCAGCCATCTGTCCTAAATCATAATAAGACTTTACCATATGCTGTGGTGCTGCTACCGCAAGCACACGAAGCTGTTTATTGTTTTCTTCATCCGTTACTGTCTCAAGTACAGAATGAGAAACAACATAATCTTCTATATTTACAGGGAAATACTCTGATGAGTTTGAATTGATAATTCCTCTGATCTTTTTCTCAGGAACAAACGGTATCATAACCTCTCTGTTTACAATTTTCGTCGATGAAAGGACAAAGATTACATTCTTATTATTAATACCGCGAGCCATCAACTGCTGTGTGATTGCTTCTGCAATCTTCTCTGGCTCCTTTAACACACCATCTTCATAAGAATCTTCTGGTGTTTCAAAAATGATGATATTATGAATCATCGTCTGCTTTTTCGCTGAAGCAGTCAGCTCAATAATTGTAATACTTTCGTTTGTGATATCAATGGATAACACTTTATTGCTTTTTGCCATTCGTTATAGCCTCCCTCGCTAATCAGTGATTTTATTTTGGGACATTCGTCCACATACTTATAGGTACCAGCTCACGAGCTGTTCACCCCATATCATTGCTATACATATACCCATAGATAAATATGGGCCAAAAGCCAGCTTCCTGCCAACCTTCTTAACAGCCATCCGTATGAGATGCACGACCGTACCGATGATGCATGCCATGATGAATGCTATTATAATTAATTTCCAGCCCAATAGTAAGCCGGTTGCCGCCATAAGCTTTATGTCACCGTGTCCTATGCCTCTCCCCTTTGTAACAAGATCTATGAGAAGTAAAAAAACGCTGACAGCAAACAAACCGATTACATACTGACTCCAATTTTCTAAATCGGTGAAGAGTCTAACCAGTCCTAAAGTTAAAATAAAAAGAATGAACCCCAATGGGATTTCCTGTGTACGCCAGTCAATGACGCTTAGTGCTAATAAGGCAGAAGCTGCCAGGCAGTAAAGGAACGTCTCCACCGTGATTCCTTTTGCGAGGAAGAAAACCACGTATAGTATCCCGTTTGCAGCTTCTACAATCGGATACTGCACAGAGATGTGCGCTTTACAATGCCTGCACTTTCCACCTAAAAATAAATAACTAAATAAAGGAATGAGTTCATACCACGATAAGGTATGTCCACATGTCATACAATGAGACCGTTTTAAGGTTATGCTCTCTTTTAACGGGAGCCGCAATATAAGAACGTTCAAAAAACTTCCAATCACGATTCCATATAATGCAAAAAAAATGCCAAATACTACTGTTACTAACATCGTCTAACCTTCCTGTCTCATTTTTCAAAGTAAGTTCCGCCTGGCGAATCAGGCGGAACTTTTATAATTGTACTTTTATATCAGATTTACTGATATGCGCCACATGATTCTGGGCAAATAGGATATGCTTCTGCGTACTCTCCAACGCCCTTTCCATCAGCGCCAGGAACTTTTGTAGGAGCTGTATCGCCACCGATCAATACAAAAACAGTACCCTTTTCATTAATCAAAGCATAAAACTTCTTAGGCTCTACTTTACACTTGCT
>ENA-ORCM01002763-ORCM01002763.1-human-gut-metagenome-genome-assembly--contig:-NODE-2763-length-12194-cov-4.884625_pt1 | contig 12194 bp, 12 predicted proteins | sample MGYA00242906_ERZ507928 | MGnify/ENA primary metagenome ERZ507928 (study PRJEB26167, sample SAMN06115497) | human gut metagenome | host: Homo sapiens | place: China:Shanxi | collected 2015-05-07...
GATCGGGTTCGGCCATATTGCCGAACCCGATTTTTACACTCACTTTCCGGCAATGCTGCCGAGAAGTTCCCGCCCGCAGGCGGCATGGGGGACTGGGGATTACCACAGCAAGCGCGTTTGTCATACAAATGCTATGCTTGCGTCAATGCCGCCACAGGCGGCGTTGACTTCATACCTGCCAATCCGTGCTGTTGACCAAAGTCGGTATCCAAAGGCCAGAAAGAATCCGTAAAGACTTGAATCTTTGCTCCAACAGAGTTAATATCACACCCACCTGAGAAATGCCCACATTGATGCGTTGTGCTTTCTCTTGCACAGGGTATCTTCCAACCGGTAAAATGAAACCCATTATACTTCATTACAAGGAGAACTGCCATGGAACAACACTATCTTGCCAACGAACAGATCTCAGCCTTTGCGTCCTCCCTTGTCCGGGCGGAACGAACCCCTGCGACCATTGAAAAATACCTCCGAAGCGCGCGGGCTTTCTTCCTGTACCTGGATGGGCGGCCTGTTACCAAAGACGCTGTCGTAGCTTGGAAAGAACATCTGCAAAGCGTGGGTGGCTATTCCCCCTCCACCGTCAACGCATCCATGGCTGCCATCAATGATCTATTTACTTTTCTCAGCTGGCCGGATTGCCGCATCCATTATCTGAAGGTTCAGCATCGTCTGTTCCGGGACGCCGGACAGGAATTGGGCCGTGAGGACTATGAGCGTCTCATCACGGCGGCCCGCGAGTCAGGACGGGAGCGGATTGCGCTGGTCATGGAAACAATCTGCGCCACCGGCATCCGAGTCAGCGAGGTGCGCTATATCACCGTGGAGGCGGCAAAGGAAGGCCGTACCACCATCTCTCTGAAGGGAAAGATCCGCACCATCCTGCTGCCGGGAAAGCTGTGCAGGAGGCTGCTGAAATACGCGAAAAAGCAAAAAATCACCTCCGGCGAGATTTTTCTCACCAGAGGCGGAAAGTCCATGGGGCGATGCCAGATCTGGACGGAGATGAAGCGGCTCTGTCAAAAAGCCGATGTGGAGCCCTCCAAGGTATTTCCCCATAATCTCCGGCATCTGTTTGCCACGATTTATTACCGGGTCTACAAGGACATTGCAAAGCTGGCGGACATCTTGGGCCATTCCAGCATTGAAACCACCCGCATCTACCTGATGACCACAGGACAGGAACACCGGCGTCAGCTGGAACGACTGCAGCTGGTGCTCTGAAACGGAATCTATATTCCGCTGTGCAATTTTGAAATAGATATGGAAAACCCATTCCTACATTCCGTATTCTACTCCCCCAAAATCGAATGTGCAAGGATTTTGTCGAAAAAAACAGGTAAAATAAGCACAAAGAAATGAGCCATGAAGAAGGTATCTGCATGGCTCCTGGAAGAAGCGCCCATTTCCCTTTTTACAAAGGAGAAATGGGCGCTTGTTTTTTGTTTCAGCCTGCCGAAAGCCCGGTCAGGCTATTCATGGTTCACATACGGAATATAGATTCCGTTGTATAAAGAGGAAGTTCCATAAAGCGAAGTGTTTTGCCCTGTTGGAAGTTGAGTATCCTGTATAAGCCGACTTTTCAGCGGTTAGCTGCGGCGATTGTCTCTGTATGCTTTTTTGCAGCAGCTGTGTCTGTACCCGCCGTGGCCATTGAGGCGCAGGGGCATACAGTCGTGAACCCGGAAAGTATCTGGTATGAGGATATCATGGAGGCCACGGAAGAGGGCATCGTGTCCGGGATCGGAAACGGGCAGTTCGCACCGGACCGCCCTGTGACCATGCTGGGATTTGCCACGATGATGGGACGTTATCAAATCTTTGGAAGAACCTTCTGCTTTTGAAGTGAGTCTAAAAAGTTAAATAATATTCTAAAGCAAACATCGTTCAAGCAGCCGAAAGGGCTTGCTGCCTGTGAGGAACAGGCAGCAAGCCCTTTTACTTTAACTTGATACAGTGGTCATTATGATTCAGATAAGCAGTCTCCCGAAGTGTTCCAATCTTGGCTCTTATAACGCAAGGATGCCTGAATCAACAACGCCAATCATCTCATAATTGTTGGAACGAACAAACTCGCCCATGTGTCTTTGGTTCTCTCGGATCATGACGATTTTCTACCTGTGGATGCATTCTGCTTTCAGAGTGACCACTTCGCTTTTCCTGCATATCTGAGGATGCCGGCCACAGAGGCGCTTGCGCTCTACCAGTCTGTATCCACTTTCATCCGCATGAAAGCGGAACCCATGGACTTGCCCAGTGTATCCAGACGCAAAGAATGGGTCGCGCCGCCGCCCAGCGCGTGCTTCATGACGAAGTTCATGCCGCATAGGCTGTCCACATCATACCGGATGATCTCGCCCTTGACCATGTCGCCGAAGTATTCCTTTACCCGTTCCACAGTCAGAACCCGCTTGAGGAATTCATAGTCCTTGGGGTCACGGGCGTATACACAGACGTTGCTGGTGTCGCCCTTATCGCCGCTGCGGCCATGGGCCAGCATATTGAGATAAACCAGTGCCATTTCACTTCACCTCCAGAATGTGGGATTCCAGCTTGACAGCATCTCTGGGAATCAATGTAGGCCACAGACCGATGACATCGGTCACATGAGCGCGTCCGCCAAAGAAGGAAGCACCCGGAGGGCCATTGAGCTGAAGGGGGCTGATTTCGGGAATGATAAGCTGTGCGTCACGCTTTTCCTTGGTGCGGATGGCGATGCGCAGGACAACCTCGTTGGTGCGCTTGATGAGGTCGTCGTCGATCTCCGCCAAATCCAGATGCAGGGCATTCAGGCCCACATAGTCGATGCGCAGATCCTCATACTGCATTCCCTTGCGCTTCATTTTCTTCATCAGGATCTCGGCGGCATACTGCGCCTTTTCATAGGCATCGGGCCACGCAAAGGACAGATACGTGACAACCTTGTAGCCTGCGTGATAGCCAAGACAAAGCTTCAGCCGATCCGGCTTGGCCTTGCCCTTGACGTTCCCCACGCGAACGCGGTTCTCGCCGTCCTGCGTCAAGGTGGCGTTGCTGATATCCACGGTGACATCGGGGGTGATATAGTTGGCGGGGTCATGGACTTCATAGAGGAACTGCTCCTTGCAGCTCTGCTCAGAAATCAGACCGCCGCAGTTGGGAGCCTTGGTGATGTGGAAGTCGTCCTCCGTCAGCTCGGCAATGGGGAAGCCCAACTGATCCATATCAGGTACGCTGCGCCAGTCGTACTGGAAGTTGCCGCCGGAGCCCTGTCCGCCGCATTCCAGCAGGTGACCTGCCATAATGCCCCGCGCCAGATTGTCCAGATTATCGTCCTTCCAGCCAAACTCATAGGCAAGAGGCGCAAGGAACATGGCAGAGTCCGTTGCGCGGCCAGTGAGGACGGTATTCGCACCCTGTGCCAGACACTCCATGATCGGTTCCCTTCCGTAATACACATTGGCGTTGACCAGCTTATCCTTGATCTCGTTAAAGTCGCCTACATCGTCCATGTTCTTGAACTCACAGCCGTCGGCAATCATCTGAGGGATCTTATCCAGCAGATCATCACCGGTTACATAGCCGATCTTGTAGCCGTGCATTTCCTGCTCCTCAGCCACAGCCTTCAGTGCATCCACCGCACCGGTAATGTTCATGCCGCCGGCGTTGGTGATGATGCCGATCTTTTTCTCATAGGTTTCCTTGCCAATCTCTTTCATCAAGCTGATGAAGTCACGGGCATAGCCTGCGGCGGGATTCTTCATCTTCTGCCGCTGCATGATGGACAGGGTCAATTCCGCCAGATAATCGCAGGCCATGTAATTCAGGCTTCCATGGCGAATCATATGAATGGCGGCATCCGGGCTGTCTCCCCAGAAGCCTTGTCCGCCTCCAATGGATACTTTTTTCACGCTCAATATCTCCTTTTCACTCTTTTTTCAGCCATTCAAGCAAGGACGCCTCTCATCGGTTCACGGCAATGGCGATAGTAAAACGGACGATCTCGTATCAGCAAGATCGTCCATAATACACGTCACTCAACGACAAACAGCACCTGTCCGGCCTTCACCTTGTCACCAACAGACACATTGATGCTCTTCACTGTACCGGCAGTAGGGCAAGGGATGGGCTGCTCCATCTTCATGGCTTCAATTTTCCCCAGAATCTGGCGGGGCTTTACCTCATCGCCTGCTTTTACCGCAATCTCAATAATTGCGCCGGGCAGTCTTGATTTGATTTCCATAATACGTCCTCCTTAATAAATAGCGAATCAGTTATTTGTAAAAACCGAAAGCACATTGAAATCAAGCGCTTTCGGACTTACAACAGTGCAAGTCCTCTCCGCTTTTGAGTGCAGTCAAATGACTCATTTCTTTTGAAAGCAATCTGTCACAAAGCATTTCAGGCGGGGATATGCAGCAGTAAGGGATGAAAGATCCTTGTTGAAAAGCTGTTCTGGTATTTCTCTCTTCTGTTTAGGCTGCAGCCTTTACTGATGATTCCTACTGAAGCATACCAGAAGTGGCCACAAAGATACCGGCAATAATGGCGCTGGTGATGACGCCGGAAATGTTGGCGCCCATTGCCACAGGCAGGATCATGGCAAAGGGGTTTTCATCCTGCGCAGCGTGCTGCGCCAGCTTGGCGGTGGTCGGAACGCAGGACACGCCTGCAATGCCGATGGTGGGGTTGAAATCCTCGCCCCTCTTCTTGTGGACCCAATACACGACCCAGCCGCCCAGCAGGCCGCCTACAGCGGATACGGCCAGCGCCAGAATTCCGAGGATCAGGATCGTAAGAACCGTGGGGTTCAGGATCGTAGACGCCTCGCACAGAGTTCCCAGAAGCAGGCCTAGGAAGAACGTGGCGAAATAGGAAACCGTGCCTTCCAGCAGGTCGGTATACTTTTCAATGCCGGCCTCCTTGACGCCCATTCCGATAAAGAAGGAGAGGATCAGAGGCGCTGCCACCGGCAGCAGAATGCAGAGTACAAAGCACACGACGATGATGAAAATGAACTTGGACTTCTGAGAAACTTCGGGGATATCCACATACATGTCGATCCCGCGGTACTTCTTGGGAATGAACAGCTTGATCAGGAACGGATACCCACCGTAGGTAAGGCTCAGATAGAGGTAGGCGATGATGGATATGGGAACGAACAGCTCCGGCGACAGCATCAGGGATGTAAAGAGTACCATGGGGCCGTCTGCGCCGCCGATGGTGGCAATGGCGGCGGCCTGTCCCGGCGCCAGCCCGAAAGCGGTGATGCCGACGAACAGCGTCACAAAGGTACCCAGTTCGGCAAACAGCGCGATGCAGATGGAACTCCAGGGCTTTGCCAGCAGGTAGTTGATCTCGCTTCTGGCGCCGATGCCCATGAACACAAGGCAGGCAATCAGGCCATTGGAGAAGGTCAGATTGTAAATCGGCTGAAGGAAGTTGATCTGCATGATATCAACGACTGCGGTGGCCTCGGAGACCAGCGGATCGATGATGATATTGCCGATTACGCCGCCGGAGAGAAACAGGCATCCCGCATTGACGGCGATCATGCCAAAGCCCATAGGGACCATGATCAGCGGCTCCAGCGTCCGCTTAAATCCCAGATAGGCCAGCAGGAAACCGAGTGCAATGAGAAAGAGCCGCGCGATGGCAATATTTGGCTCCACCGCAAAAAATGTGCTGATGCCGGGGAAAAGCTGCGTCAGGACTTCACTCATGGTCGGTCTCCTTTTTCTCGCTGGATGAGACGATCTTGTTGACAAGAACAATGATCCCCACAACCGCCAGAGAGATAACAATGGTCAACCCATAGGTCATTAAAGTGTATGCAAGTACTCCCATTTTTACCTCCTGTTTATTCTTCCTCGCTGCGGTACAAACTGTCGAATTCCCGGATGCAGCGGGGGAGGATCATCTGGTGGAAGGGACACACGGAAACGGGGTTCTGATAGACGCTCTGTGCAAATGCAATCAGGTATCCCCGCAGCTGATCCAGCGCAACGATCTCGTCCACCATGCCCATCTCGGCGCAGAACTTGGGACGGGACTTCACATGGTAATCCTCAATCATGGCGTTCATCAGGGAGATCGTTTCATCCAGAGACTTGCCCGCCTTGTATTCCTTGATCAGACGGCGGACGTACATGGCAGAAGCGGCTGTCTCGCCGTGCATGACGTAATATTCGCTGGCGGCAGTGGCCAGAGAGAAGGCGTTGGTCTCTCCCTGCGGGCCGCCCAGCACATAGTGCGCGGCGGCGCTGGCCTTACGGAGAGTGATCTCAATCTGCGGCAGCCTGCTGTTCTGGATGGAGTAGATCAGGGACTGTCCCAATCCCAGCAGCTCGGCCTTTTCGGCGGGGTCGCCCACGTCGATGCCGCTGGTGTCCTGAAGCCAGACAATGGGGATTCGGTCGCGGGCGCACAGTGTGACGAATTCGCTCATCTTGATAAGCCCCTGACGATACAGCTTGCCGCCGACGCCGATGGCGTCCTCGCCGCGGTATTCGGGGTAATTCATCAGGAAATCCTGCTTGTTGGCTACCACGCCCACCAGCAGGCCATCCAAACGGGCAAGTCCGGTGATCATCTCAGGGCCGTAGCTCTTCTTGTATTCCTGGAAACAGCTTCCATCAAACAGGCGGGCAATCACCTGATAGACGTCATAGAAAATCTTCTGGTCCGTGGGAATGATATCGTACAGATCCGAAGCGGGATAGGCGGGTTCGCAGGGGTCTGCCACCCGGAAGTACTCCAGATTGTACGCAGGCAGGTAGCTGACATATTTTTTCAGCGCCTCGACCACGCCCTGATCGTCGGGATAGACCTCCCGGACAAAGCCGGTGATGTCATGGTGAACGTTCATAGAGCCGGGAGCAGGAACCTTGGGGCCTTCCGTCTGGGCCTTGATCAATGCTTCAGCGGTTTCCTGATCCACATAGCCCTTGGGCTTCATGCCGGAGAGAATACCGGCGCCGCCTACGGCCATGTTGGCATTATCCCGCGCAACCAGCACGGTGGGACTGATGCTGTGGTAGCCGCCGCCAGCGGGGTTGGTACCGTAAATGCCCACAAAAACGGGGACGCCCAGCTGCGCCAGTTCCGCGTTGCGGTAGAAGGGAGCGCCGCCGCCGCGCCGGTTCGGATAGACCTTTTCCTGCACGTCCAGCTGTGCGCCAGCGCAGTTCAGCAGATAGATCAGAGGGATCCTCAGCGTCTTTGCCGTATCGGAGGCGCGGAGCAGATTCTCGGACTGGCCGGGAACCCAGACGCCTGCGGCCTTCTTGTTGTCGGAGGCGACGACCACGGCCCAGCGCCCGCCGATGCGTCCCAGGCCCTTGACAATATTCGTAGAGCCGTTGGCATTGCCGGCAGGGTTGTAGAGGCTGTTCAGCGGATACCAGCAGCCCTCGTCTACCAGCGCCCGGATTCGCTGCATGGCGGTCAGCTGGCCGGTGCTGTTCAGGGATTCGTCACTGCGGCCCGCCGCCAGGATTTTTTCTATCAGTTCCTTGAATTCCGCTTCTGTCGCCTTGAGCTGCTGCTCATTTTCCGGATCCGGGCCATAGGTTGGTTCACCGATCTCCGGCATATTTTGAAAATATCGCGGCATGGAATATTCGCTCATGATAATCTCCTCACTTAAAATATGCACCGAAATTTTATTTGCAATCTGTATGGTAAGCTATTAGAATAAAATCAATATGGATGTTTATAGGAGGCTGACTATGAACTTTTCGCAGATCACCTATTTCCTTGCGTTATCCCAAACAGAAAATCTGACTTCAACAGCGGAGCAGCTTTTCATTTCGCCTCCGGCGCTTAGCGCCAGCATTTCGCGTTTGGAAGAAGATATCGGCGCTCCTCTTTTTGATCGGGTCGGAAACCGGCTCTATCTCAACTCCAATGGCCGCATCTTGCGCAAATACGGTGAAGAGATCATTTACAACCTGAATGCTGCAAGAGCCGAGATCCATGAGAGTATGAAAATGCAGAGCAACGAGCTTTCCATTGCATCAACCAGTCACAATGCGTGGAACGAACTGATGTGCAGTTTTAACGCCGAGTATCCCGATGTAATTATTTCTAACACAATTCTGCGAATAAATCAATTGAGCGCCAGAGACCTATGCAGTAAATATGATTACCTGCTCACCTGTCCGAACGACCTCTCTGACCCTAACCTCCAGTACGAAACTCTCTACGATGACGACTACCCGGTTTTACTGACCTATCCCGGCCATCATCTGGCAGATCGCAACTCTGTAAGTCTCTCCGAAGCCCGAGATGAACAGTTCATTGCACTGGACACCGGGTATTCTTCCAGAAAATATTTTGACGAACTGTGTCGTATGGCAGGTTTCACGCCCAAAATCAAAATGGAATGCGACTATATGCTGCGAGCACGCATGGTGTCACAGCGTCTTGGAGTTGCCGTTTCAACCGCACGCGTCGTAAAAAACGAGACTGACACATTAAAAGTCCGGGTCATCCGCATCGCCGCTCCGGTTCTGCCCAGAATTCAGTCCCTGATTTCACATAAAAAGCGGGCCAAAAACGAAACGGCCAAGTTATTCCACGACTATGCAATGCACTATGTAAAAACGCACACCGTATAAACGTCCGGCAGTCTTCAGCCGTGAGGCCGTCCTATCAGGCAACCTGAATCATTCTGCGGAAAAGGCCGGTTGCAACGATCTCCTCGCGCTGATTCAGCACATCATACTGCATACCAATAATTGCCCGTTTTCCGTCCTTTGTCATGCGCTTGTCCGCAATCGTCAATTTCAGCATAATCGTATCGCCGATCATTACAGGTTTCGTAGATTTCCAGTTCTCAATCCCCAGGAAAACAGACGTGTTGAATATACCGGAACGCATATATAGGCCATTTGCCATGGAAAGGATCAGCATTCCATGCGCAATCCGCTCTCCAAAACTGGTATTCTTGGCAAATGTAGCGCTTGTATGCAGTTCATTCAGATCTCCAGTCAGTCCGGCAAACTGAATAATGTCAGATTCCGTAATGGTTCTGGTAGGAGAATAGAACTCTGCTCCCACGTTCAATTCATCATAGTGATATGCGTTGCTCACACAAATGCTCCTTTCTAATTCAAGACCTTGTATGCCGTCTCTGCCTGAGTGTTATGAGAACACTCAGGCAGAGGCCCGTGTTTATACAGGAATATTACCCATAATTACGGCGACAAAGACAATGGTGAGAGAGATCAGCCACAGAGGTATGAAGCTGTGCTTCTGATGTTCGCCCAGATCCACGCCGGACAGGCCAACCAGAAGGAACGTGGACGGAGTCAGAGGGGAGATGGGGAAGCCAACCGTGATCTGACCGCAAATAGCGGCGCGAGCCATAGCCAGCGCAGAAATGCCCACCACTTCGCCAGCCTGTGCCAAGACGGGCAGAACGGCGTAATAGAAGCTGTCAGGATCAAACAGCAGGCTCAACGGCATGGAGAAGATGCCCAGCAGGAGTGCCAGTCGAGGTGCGATAAAGCTGGGGAGGATGCTTACCAGACCGTCTGCCATGGCAGCCAGCATACCAGAGCCGGACATAATTCCAGTAAATACGCCTGCAGCAAACAGAGTGCTGGCCATCATCATAGCGGCTTCAGCATGAGAGTCGATCAGCTTGGCCTGCAATTTTGTATCGGGATAGTTGACAATCAGAGCCAGAACGGTGGCAATCATGAAGCAGCCAGCCGGAGGCAGGATGGACTTCACCAGTGCGACGATCGTTACGACGATCAGAATCAAGTTGAACCAGAACATCTTGGGACGGCGAAGAGCCGCCTCTTCTTCGCTCAGGGCTGCGGGAGTCGTATCAACATGATCCAAATATGTACCCAGGCGCTTCCGCTCACGGGTACCGAGCCATACAGAAATAATAAGTCCGACAATCAGGCCACAAATCTGCGGAATGATCATGGGGTTATACAGTTCAGTCAGAGAAACCTCCAAAGCCGTAGCTGCACGGATCGTGGGGCCGCCCCAGGGGACCACATTCATCGTACCGGCACCCATAGCAACGATCGTAGCGAGCGTCTGCGGCTTCATTTTGAGTTTCTGATAGATGGGCAGCATCGCGGGAACCGTGATCAGGAAGGTCGTTGCGCCAGAGCCATCCAAATGGGTCAGCAGGGTAATGACATATGTGCCGACACAAATTTTTATGGGATTTGTGCCAATGATTTTGATAATTTTATTCACAATGCGTTCAAAGGTACCGGTATCACCCATCAGGCCAAAGAACGCCACTGCAAAAATGAACATTGTGCCGGTAGCAGCAACACTCTTGATACCTGAAGTAATAAAGCCGCCCATTTCTCCGGCCTGGCCAACAATTATGCAGGCAACAACAGGCACAACGATCAATGCCATCATTGTGGTCATCTTTTTGCTCATGATTAAAAAGAGAACCAGCAGCACGGAAACTAATCCAACAATTGCTAACATCTTGCTTTCTCCTTCTAAAACTATGATTGTGAGTTTGTACGGGATTTAGCAGGTATTGCGCGGTGAGCATCCGGCCGGTATACTCACAAATTGCTCCACGGTCATTCGACCGAATAAGACTTCAGGACTGCTTCACGAAAAGATGAAATGTGCAAATGCAAACTGTTAAATTAAATGACGCCATTCGCATGGAGATCCGCAATCTGGTCGGCAGACAGCCCCAGCATCTCATGATAGATTCGCTCGTTGTCCTGTCCCAGCACCGGCGCAGGCCGTGTCACATGGGGCATGGTATCCATCAGCTTTACAGCGTCTCCATTGACGTGCATATCGCCGATCACAGGATGATGAACCACGGGGAACATATCTCTTGCCTTTGAAATGTGTTCATCCCTGACGATCTGCGAAACATCATAAACGGGTCCGGCAGGTACGCCTGCGGCAAGCATTTTATTAACAACCTCGTTGACTGTGTATTGACAGCTCCAGCTTTCAATCAGCTCTTTCAGGGCATCCATATGTTCAACACGCAATGCGTTGCTCAGGAAACGCTCATCGTCAACCCATTCCGGATGCTCGGCTACCGTTAAACAGAATTTTTCGTAGAGCTTCTGGTTTCCGCAGGCAATCACTACAAGTCCGTCTTTCGCCTGATAGGTATCGTAAGGTGAAATTGATGCATACGCATTGCCGTTGCGCACATAAATATCGCCATTGATCCAATAGCGTGTAAATGCGTTTTCAAGGCTGACCACAATGGAGTCCACCAGTGCAACGTCCACTCGCTGGCCATGGCCAATAATATTTCTGGCATGGACGGCGGCTAAAACGCCGATCACCAGATTCATACCTGCCAGCATATCGCCCATGGCATTACCGGCTCTGGTAGGCCCGGCACCGCGCGGACCGGTCAGGCTCATAAGTCCGCCCATAGCCTGCGCAAGCACATCGTAGCCGGGACGCTGGGAGTACGGCCCATAGGAGCCAAAGCCTGAGGCCGCTGCATAGATGATCTGGTCGTTAACCTCCTTCAGCACATCATAGCCAAGTCCCAATTTGTCCATAACACCGGGACGATAATTCTCAAGAACGATGTCGGCTTCTTTCACCAATTCCAGGAAAATACGCTTGCCTTCTGGAGATTTCAAGTTGAGCGTAATTCCTTCCTTACTGCGGTTCAGCATTGCAAAGTAGGCGCTTTCGCCATTTACAAACGGACCATAGGCACGGCTGTCATCGCCGCCCTTTGGATTTTCAATCTTAATGATCCGCGCTCCCATATCGCCAAGGACAGAGCTGCAAAAAGGACCTGCAACGACACGTGTCAAATCCAAGACGACCAAATCTTCCAGAGAAGTGATGCTCCAAGCACAACAAACGGAATATTGTGAATACGGTATGTCGTAACCTCATAACCACGTCGTCTGCCAAGAATAATCGCAAGTACAAGTGCACTCACACCTGAACTGATATGTACCACATCTCCGCCTGCAAAATCGACAGAACCAATCTTTGCTAAGAATCCGCCATCACCCCATACCATGTGTGCCATTGGATAATAAACAATCACGCTCCAGAACACAATGAAGAAAAACAACGATTTAAACCGCATTCTGCCTGCAATCGCACCTGTAATCAAAGCCGGTGTGATAACGGCAAACATCATTTGGAACAAGCAAAAGACCATATTCGGAATTTGTTGTCCCTCTACATAGGGTTCTGTTTTGGAAACACCTTCCAAT
>ENA-ORCM01002767-ORCM01002767.1-human-gut-metagenome-genome-assembly--contig:-NODE-2767-length-12184-cov-20.235814_pt1 | contig 12184 bp, 9 predicted proteins | sample MGYA00242906_ERZ507928 | MGnify/ENA primary metagenome ERZ507928 (study PRJEB26167, sample SAMN06115497) | human gut metagenome | host: Homo sapiens | place: China:Shanxi | collected 2015-05-07...
CTTTGGTGATCGGGCACATATTCTGTACTTGCTGCGAATAGGTCATAATCATACTCTCCTTTTGACAAATTGATGCCACGCAGCAGGGGGGCTCCCCTGCCGTTTGCATTCGACCGGGCCCGCCGCTCTCATCGGTACGCCCAGTACTACCACGCATAGTTTCATTATAGAGGACATTTTCGCAATTTTCAAGACGTTTCCGACAATTTTTCTACAAAGTTTTTGACGGTTATTTGCAGCTAACCGCCACATTTTATGCTTTTCCCGTATCGTTTGATATTTTTTTGTCAGGTCTGCCAAAAGGTTCAGTTTTTCTTTGGTGGTTTTTGCCGCTGGACCGGCTGCAAGGCCCAGATGGCTGCAAAGCCTGCCGCCGCCCCGCCGATGGCCAGCCAGTGCCGCCCGGTCTCCAGCCCCCAGAGGTTGGCCGCAAAAGGGAACGCCAGACTGCCTACGCTCTGCCCCAGAGCCAGAAAACCGTAGTTCACCCCCGCGTGGGGCAGACCGAACAGGTCGGTGGAAAGGGCAGGCAGCACCGCCGCCAGCGCCGAGTAACAGAAGGTCAGGCTGGCATACACTGCCGCCACGGCCCACCCCTGCGCAAACAGAAACACGCCGGACAGCACGAACGACGCCGCGAACAGGAGCAGATCGGTCGGGCGGCGGCCGATTTTATCACTGAGCAGAGGCATCAGCAGCCGCCCGGCCGCACTGCCCACGCTGCCCAGCACCACGCTCCACAGCGCCGCGCGCTCATCCAGCCCCCGCTCCATGCCCAGCTTCAGGATGATGGGGCTGAACAGCAGCACCGCCGGGGTGGAGCAGCAGACCGCCCCCGCGCAGAGCCAGTATTGCTTCGTGCCCAGCATCTGCAAGGGGGCCAGGTCGAGCGGCGGGGCGTTCCTGCCCCGGCCCTGTTCTTCCGGCCGCTGCTTTTCGGGCGGCGGGTCAACGAGCAGCAGACTGCCCGCCAGACAGACCGGAAGGGTCAATGCCCCCAGCGCCCAGAACGCACCCCGGATGCCCTGCACCGGCCCGAAGCCCTTCAGCGCCGTCCGGACGAAGACGGTGAGGAACGCACCGGACAGACCCACCGCGCCCCCGATGACGCCGGTGGCCAGCCCCTTGCGGCCCTTGTACCATTTCTGGGCGCAGGACTGGATGGACGGATACAGAAACGCCGTGCCCAGCCCCGCCGGGATGCTGAACGCCCCAAAGAAAAAACCGCCCTTCTCCCCCGGTAGCAGCGCCGCCGCAAAGAAACCGCCGCAGAGCAGGGCCGTGCCCCAGAGTGCAGCGCATCGAGGGCCTTTGCGGTCCTGCAAAAAACCGCCGATCACGCACCCGACGCCGAACGCCGCGATCAGGAGGCCGAACGCATACCCGGCCCCCTGCTCGCTCAGGCCGTACTCGTCCATCACCGGCTGCTGGAATACGCCCCACGCGGCGGGCAGGCCCGTCAACACCTGAATGGCGGCCCCCGCCGCCAGGATGGCCCACGGATGTTTTGCAGAAAACTGCTGCATTTTTGCATCACCTCTGCCCTTAGTCTGCCCTTTTTGATTGACAAACGAGCAGATTCTTTTATAATTGTAGGTACTATGAAAAGAATAACCCTCTCAGGCGCTTCGCGCCAGCTCTCCCAAAGGGAGAGCCTCTGGCGGGCCGATTCTGGCCCTGCTGGCTGCTCAGGCCATCCTTCCGAAAAGCCGTGGGCCTTGCGGCAAAGGGCAGGCAGATGCTGCCCATGAGGACAAGGCTCAGCCGCGTAAGAGCCGAAGGCGACAACGTGCAGACCTGCCCGACATGCCAATGGCTCCCTCTTTGGGGGAGCTGGCACGCGAAGCGTGACTGAGAGGGTATAGAGAGAGGATCATCCATGAAAACACAGGCATTAAAGGGTATGCGGGACCTTCTTCCCGCCGAGCAGGCCCTGCGCGACTACATTCAGGGCAAAATTCTGGAGACCTACCGCGCCTCCGGCTTCGAGCGCATCTCCACCCCCATGCTGGAGGATATGGAGAATCTGGACAAATCCGACGGCGGCGACAACCTGAACCTGATCTTCAAGGTGCTCAAGCGCGGCGATAAGCTGACCAGCGCGCTGGACTCCGGCGACCCGAAGCAGCTGTCCGACATGGGTCTGCGCTACGACCTGACCCTGCCCCTGAGCCGCTTTTATGCGGCCAACAAGGACAAGCTCCCCCACCCCTTCAAGGTCATCCAGACCGACCGCGTCTTCCGCGCGGAGCGTCCCCAGAAGGGCCGTCTGCGCGAGTTCGTCCAGTGCGACATCGACATTCTGGGCGACGAATCCCCCAACGCCGAGGTCGAGCTCATCGACGTGACGGCCCGCGCCCTGCTGCGCATCGGCTTCACCGGCTTCACGGTCAACATCAACGACCGCCGCATCCTGCGCGGGATGCTGGAGAGCATGGGCTTTGCCGCCGATACGCTGGATTCCGTCTGCATCACCTTCGACAAGATGGACAAGATCGGTGCCGAGGGCGTCAAGGCCGAGCTGACCGAAAAGCAGCTGCCGGAGAACGCTATCCAGGCACTGGCCGACTTCATCGCCGCCGGTGACGTCACGCTGGATGCCGTCGCTTCCCGCTGCGCCGACCCCGCCATCGCCGACGATCTGAAGTATGTTCTCGCCACGGCCAACGCCATCGCCGACGGCCGCTTCGCCGTGGCCTACTGCCCCAGCCTCGTCCGCGGTCAGGGCTACTACACCGGCATGGTGTTTGAGATCACCTGTCCGCAGTTCAGCGGTGCTGTGGCGGGCGGCGGCCGTTACGACAACATGATCGGCAAGTTTCTGGGCACCAGGGTGCCCGCCGTCGGCTTTTCCATCGGCTTCGAGCGCGTCTGCGGCATCCTGCTGGAGCAGGGATATCAGATCCCCGGTGCCAAGCAGAAGATCGCCCTGCTCTACGGCAAGGAGGCAGATTTCCCCGCCGTCCTCGCCAAAGCCGCCGCTCTGCGTGACAACTACGAAGTCACCATCCTGCCCCAGGGCAAGAAGCTCGGCAAACAGCTGGGCCAGCTCGAAGCTGCCGGTTTCGCCGGTGCCGCCTTCATGGACAAGGACGACGTGAAGATCTTCGCACAGCAGTAACTTTTCCTGCGACACAGAAAGCCCCCGCCGACGAACGGCGGGGGCTTTCATGTTATCGGGCAGCTGTGCAGTCTCTCACCGGGCATGAGAAGAGACTTTTTTCGCATTGGGATAGATGCGCTCCATCCGGGCATTGTCAAAGTGCGCATCCAGAACCACATCGACGGGGTTCGCCGCCTCCACGCCGCTGGTGCGGGCATCGTACCGGGCCAGCGCAAGCGCTGACACCAGCATATTCACTGCCATAAAGACGGCCAGCACCGCCGTCATCCAGGGGCGGATGCGGGATTTCAGCTTTCCCATGCACTTTGCCACCAGCGGGTAGCCGTACCGCATCCAGGTCACCGCCGCAATGCCCCAGAAGAAGCAATACAGCAGGTTGATGCGCCCGCCGAGGTTGAACTTGAAGCCGCTGTAATCCCAGAACACGGTGCCGAACAGCAGCTCGGTGACGGCGCTGCACACATACTCATACGCACCGCCGAGGATGACGCCGAACCAGAAGATGCGACTCTCGCTCTGGTGCTCGCTGCCCCGCAGAAGGACGGCGGCCAGCACCAGCGCCAGCCCCCACACCACGCTGAACGGGCCCCACACCAGGCTCGACCGGCTCATCCAGACACCGGCCGTGATGCGGCAGAACAGGGTCTCCACCACATCGCCGAGGAAGGCCCCCACCACGAACAGCCAGACCAGGTCGGATACACTCATCGCCTTTTCGGCGCTGGTGGTCGGCTCCGGGCGGGCCGCTGCGGGGTAGGCCCGCTGGATGCGGCGCTCGACGCGGGCGGCGATCTTCTGCTGCAGCCGGTCGGTGCCCTTGCCCAGCTCCTGCCCCAGCTGTTCCAGCCGGGGGTGTTTGGCGGCATACTGCCCCACGACCACCACCGCACCGATCTGGTCCAGCACGGCGACCGTCATGCTGACCCATACCGCGATGTGGAGCAGCAGCGGCGGCAGCCAGGCACAGAACCGCAGCAGCAGGTCGTTGCCCCAGCGGACTGCTACTGCGCCCAGCACACCCCACAGGGCAGAATATTGCAGGCAGACGTAGCCGTCCAGGTTGAATTTTTTATCGGAGTAATCCCACCAGCGGCGGTGGTGCACCCGTTCCAGCAGCTTCGCCGTGACCCACTCGACCACGGTCGCGATCAGAAAACTGCCCGCGAACAGCGCGAACCAGCTGCTGCGCAGGTCGGCCAGACCCACAGCCAACAGAACGCCCGCCGTGCCGTAGACGAAGCAGAACGGGCCGGAAGCCACACCGCGGTTGGTGAACCGGCGGCCTTTGGCGGTGGCTACGACCGTCTCCCCCACCCAGCCCAAAAACGAGTAGACCAGATAGATGACGCTGAGGGTATAGAAATTCAATTTCATCGGCTGCTGCCCTCCTGAAACAAAGTGTACTCTGATTGTACCCGGTTTCGGGGCGTTTGACAAGCCCGAATCGCAAAAATGCCACCTCCGGCGCTGCGGCCGAAGATGGCATTTTGAGGTTTTAGATGTTACCGCAGACCAGACCGGAGCGGGTTACAGCTGGCTCTTGTACAGCTCCACGATCTCTTCCACGCTGGTGTCACGCGGGTTGCCGGGGCGGCAGGCGTCGGCGTAAGCGGACTCTGCCAGGAACTGGATGTTCTCTTCCTTCAGGATGCCGTGCAGGTTGGCGGGGATGCCCACATCTGCGCTCAGCTGCTTGACGGCGGCGATGGTGGCATCAGCTGCCTCGGCGTCGTTCATCTCGTCGATGCCCTGGACGCCCATGGCCTTGCCGACAGCACGGTAGCGCTCACCGGCCACGCTCTTGTTGTATTCCAGACCGACCGGCAGCAGGATGGCGCAGGCCACACCGTGCGGGGTGTCATACAGAGCGGACAGGCCGTGTGCCATGGAGTGGACGATGCCCAGACCGACGTTGGAGAAGCCCATACCGGCGATGTACTGGCCCAGAGCCATGCCCTCACGGCCTTCCGGGGTGTTCTGGACGGCACCGCGCAGGTTCTCGCTGATGAGCTTGATGGCTTCCAGATGGAACATATCGGAGATGGTGCAGTGGCCCTTGGTGATGTAGCCCTCGATGGCGTGGGTCAAAGCGTCCATGCCGGTGGCGGCAGTCAGACCCTTGGGCATGGAGGCCATCATATCGGGGTCGACCACAGCGATCTCGGGGATGTCGTTGGTATCGACGCAGACGAACTTGCGCTTCTTCTCGACATCGGTGATGACGTAGTTGATGGTGACTTCAGCGGCAGTACCGGCGGTGGTGGGGACTGCGATGGTAAAGACGGCGTGCTTCTTGGTGGGAGCGACGCCTTCCAGAGAGCGCACATCGGCGAACTCGGGGTTGTTGATGATGATGCCGATGGCTTTTGCGGTGTCCATGGAAGAGCCGCCGCCGATGGTCACGATGCAGTCAGCCTCTGCGGCCTTGAAAGCGGCCACGCCGTCCTGCACATTGGCGATGGTGGGGTTGGGCTTGATCTCGCTGTAGACGACGTAGGCGAAGCTTGCAGCGTCCAGCAGGTCAGTGACCTTCTTGGTGACGCCGAACTTGATCAGGTCGGGGTCAGAGCAGACGAAAGCCTTCTTGTAGCCGCGGGCGGTCAGCTCGGGAACGATGTTCTCGATAGCGCCATGGCCATGATAAGAAATAGTATTCAGAACGATACGATCAGCCATTGGTAAAACCTCCTGATTTTGCGCCCCGCCGGGCGGCGGGCACGACTCTCTTTGCTTTTACTTTACCACTTTGTTAAAATTTGTTCAATTCCATTTTCTTATGATTTCCATGAATTTTTTATACTATTTTGATTTTTTGCAGAAAAAGTAGACAAAACCGCAGGTTTATTGACAGCAAAGCGCCCTCCGGCGCGGGCCGGAGGGCGCTTTGAATGATTCTTTACTTTCCTGCGCCCTCGCCCGCGAAGAACTCCTTCGTGAGCTTTGCCACCGTGCCGGACAGCAGGAGCAGGGCCATGAGGTTCGGAATGCTCATCAGTCCGTTGAAGGTGTCGGCGATGCTCCACAGCAGGCCCAGATCGACCGTCGCGCCCAGAATGGACACGAAGGAGTAGACCACGAGGAAGGGGCCGACCACCTTGTCGGTGTGGAACAGGAACTCGATGCACCGGGAGCCGTAGAGACCCCAGCCGATGATGGTGGAGAATGCAAAGCTGCAGAGCGCCACCGCCGTAAAGATGGACGACCAGCCGCCGTAGGTGGCCGTAAAGCCGGAGATGGTCAGTTCTGCGCCTGCCGCACTGCCATAGCCCACCGGCACGCCGCTGCACAGGATGACCATGGCGGTCAGGGTGCAGATGACGATGGTGTCGGCGAAGACCTCGAAGATGCCGAACATCCCCTGCTTGACGGGCTTGCTGGTGTCGGCGCAGGCATGAGCGATGGAGCCGGTGCCGAGGCCGGCCTCATTGGAGAAGATGCCGCGGGAAACGCCCTTCTGCATACTGAGGAAGATGCTGCCGATGGCACCGCCGGTGAAGGCCTGCGGGTCAAATGCACCGCCGACGATGGAGGCCAGCACCGCCGGGAAGCGCCGGTAGTTGATGACCACGACACCCAGCGCCAGCACGACGTAGAACAGCGCCATGAACGGCACCAGCTTTTCGGTGACACTGCCGATACGCTTGACCCCGCCCAGCAGCACCATGGCCACCATCATAGCCACCACCACGCCCACGACGAGGTTGACCGTGGGCAGGATGCTGTTCAGGCTGCTGCCGTAGGCCAGCAGGGCCGAGTCGATGGCTGTGACGATGGTGTTGACCTGGGTGGCGTTGCCGGTGCCGAAGACCGTCAGCACGCCGAACAGCGAGTACAGCACCGCGAGGAACTGCCACCGGCTGCCGAGGCCGTTTTTAATATAGTACATGGGGCCGCCCACCAGCTCGCCGTTTTTGTTCCGCTCGCGGAAATGCACGGCCAGCGTCACTTCGGAGAATTTGGTACACATGCCCAGCAGAGCCGAGCACCACATCCAGAACACCGCACCCGGCCCGCCGATGGCGATCGCGCCCGCCACGCCGGCGATGTTGCCGGTGCCGACGGTAGCGGCCAGCGCCGTACACACTGCCTGGAACGGAGTCATAGCGCCGTCAGAGGCGTCCTTTTTGCGGAAAATGCGGCCAATGGTCGTTTTGATGGCATAGGGGAATTTCCGGAGCTGCAAAAAGCCTGTCCGCACACTGAGCAGCAGGCCCACGCCGATGATGCAGACCATCGCCGGGATGCCCCAGATAAAGCTGTTGACCGCCTGATTGACGGCTGTGATGGTTTCGAGCATACTTTTACGCCTTTCTTTTTCACTTTGACACAACGAAAATTATTTTATCGTATTTTAAGCGGCCTGTCAATTTACTTTGAACGTGAAATCTGCACGTCCCGGCTGAAAGTTTGTTAAAATCGCTTCACCTTTATTTTCTCTGCTTCTTTGCCGCTTTTTTGCCCGCCAAAGCCCTACACAAACCGCGCGGGTTGTGCTATGATAAGGGTGAAATTTCGGTTTGGCACTGCCAACCGCAAGGAGATGTCATGGATGTCTGAAACATCTGCTCTGATGGATACGCTGCGGCAGGAAGGGATCTCCCCCGACCTGCTGCGCGCTGTGGAAGAATACCGCGCCTCTCACGAGCTTTCTGAGGCCCTGCGCCCCCGCATCCCCTCCCCTGCCTTCGTCTACTACGGCAGAGAGGTGTGGGAGCAGGCGCTGGCCGCCCTGCTCTGCGGCGAAAACCTGCTGCTGGCAGGCGGCAAGGCCACCGGCAAGAACGTGCTGGCCGAAAACCTCGCCGCCGCCTTCGGACGCCCCGCGTGGGACATCTCGTTCCACGTCAATATGGACGCGGCGTCCCTCATCGGCATGGACACCTTTGAGGGCGGACAGGTCAAATTCCGCCCCGGCCCGGTCTACCGCTGCGCCCAGAGCGGCGGCTTCGGCGTTCTGGACGAGATCAACATGGCCAAAAACGAGGCGCTGGCCGTCCTGCACGCGGTGCTGGATTTCCGCCGCGCCATCGATGTGCCGGGCTACGAGCGCATCCCGCTGGCCGAGGAGACCCGCTTCATCGCCACCATGAACTACGGCTACGCCGGCACCCGTGAGCTGAACGAGGCCCTCACCTCCCGCTTCGTGGTCATCCAGATGCCCACCATCACCGAGGAGAACCTCGAAAAGCTCCTGCGCACCCAGTTCCCCGATTTGAACAGCAAGTATGTCAGGCAGTTCGCCCTGCTCTTCCTCGATTTGCAGAAAAAGTGCGACAGCGCGGAAATTTCCACCAAAGCTCTCGACCTGCGCGGTATGCTGGACGCCCTGCGCCTGATGCGCCGGGGCGTCGCTGCCGGGGCTGCGCTGGACATGGGCATCACCAACAAAGCCTTCGACTCCTACGAACAGGGCCTCATCCGGGATGCCATTGCCGCCCGCATCCCGGCCCAGCTCACCGCCGCAAAGCTCTTCGATTAAAAGGGGCGTTTTTATGGAAGCGCAGAGCTACACCGCCGAAGAGCGGCGGGCCGCCAATCAGGTGTGGGCAGCGGCAGGAGCTTACGGCTTCGAGCCGCTGTTCCTCGCCCGGAACACCGACGGCACCATTGATTTTTACATGAACTGCGTCGTGGGGCTGGTCCACAAATACTACGGCGACGAGCTGGTGCGCAGCCTCTTTGACGCATGGGAGGGCGACATCCGGCAGGCCATGCTGGACGATTTGACCTGGCTCTACCTCGAGAGCGCGGTCTACGCGCTGGAACTGCCCCGCCGTCCGGTGCTTTCGGCCCTCCGCCGCGCCCATGCGGACTACTTTTTCGGCATCCAGTACAAGCTCTCGCGGCAGGAGTGGATGGCGAAGAACCAGCTGGTCTACTCCATGCAGGCCGCGCGCTGGCGGGCTGTGCAGGGGCGCACGCCGCCGGTCATGACCCCCTACGAAAAGAATCTCGACGCCGCCCTCAGTCCCGAGACACCCCCGAAGCCGGACGAGCTGAGAGCCGCACTGCTGGCCGTCTACGCCAAATTCGAGCTGTTCAACGGCACGGTGCATCAGAAGGCCGGGCTGCATCTCCATCTGGACGGCCTGCTGGCGTCCCTCATGACCCGCACCATGCCCACCCAGATGATAAAGACCGACCGGGTCACGGTAGAGCATTCCGGCTCGGTGGACGCCTCCGGCGGCGGCATCCATGCCGACAAGCGGCTGGCCCACATCACCCTGCGCCAGCGCGCCGAGGAAGACCGCGCCTACATCGAAAGCTGCTTTGGCCGGTCGCTCTACCCGCCCGAACGGCTGCGGAAGGCCGAGCAGGAACTTTGCACCGGGGAGCATCTGGGCTGTCACCTCTGGTTTGCCTCCGGCGTCCCCAGCCCGGAGCAGGCCCCTACCCCCGAGGCAAAGCACCTGGCCGAACAGGCCCAGCTTCAGGCTGAGCGGAACCGGGCGTACGATTCGAAAAATCTCGAGCTTCACCGCAGCGTCGTGCTGCGGCTGACCGAACAGATCCGCAACTGCATCCTCGTCCACCAGCAGCCCAACGCCCGGGTCGCCCGCAGCGGCAACCTCGACCCGGAGCGGGTCTGGCGCACCGTCATGGACGACGACCGGGTGTTCCGCTGTGCGGAGGAAGAGAACCACCCGTCCTTCACCGTTGACCTGCTGCTGGATGCTTCGGCTTCCCGCCTCCACTGTCAGGAGGTCATCGCGGCGCAGGGGTCTATCCTCGCCCAGAGCCTCGCGGCCTGCGGCATCCCGGTGCGGGTGAGCTGCTTTTCCAGCCTGCGGGGCTACACCGTCCTGCGGGTGCTCAAGGGCTTCAAGGAGAAGAGCTTACAGGGCATCTGCCAGTATTTCGCCTCGGGCTGGAACCGGGACGGTCTGGCTCTGCGGGCCGCAGGCGACCTCATCGGCTTCGACCCCGGCCCCGCCGCGCGGCACCTGCTCGTCCTTCTGACGGACGCCTCCCCCAACGACAGCCGCCGCATCCCGCCCTCCCCCGATGACCCGCTGGGCCGCGACTACGGCGGCAGCGCGGGCGTGGAGGACGCCGCCGCCGAGGTGCGGGCGCTGCAGCGGAAGGGTCTGCGAGTCTCCGCCGTCTTTATGGGCGAAGACGCCAGCGCCGCCGGCGCCTCCCGCATCTACGGCAAGAACATGGCCCGCATCCGGGGCATGGACCAGCTGGCCCGGGCCGCAGGCCGACTCATCCAGAACGAGATACGGGAGCTGGGCGACTGAACCATAATAATGTACGGGGCCGCTGTGCAGTTGTATCTGCTGCCAGCGGCCCCGTATTTTTGTTGTTACTCACAACCATCTTGTTTTGCATTGCAGAAGAATCAAAAAGTTTTTTGGTTTATTTGCAAACTTATAGTTGTATTCTGGCGTAATTTATGATATACTACAACCAACGAAGGGCCGCACACTTACACATCACCCCGCGCCCACAGGAAGGAGAACCGCTATGGATGCCGCACGTTATTTTGAAGAGATGCATCTTTCCATGTCCAGCCAGAAGCCTGAGTACCGCCTTGTGCTCAGCGTCAAGGTCCAAGACCTCGGAGGCGCAGACGCTTATCTCGAGCTGCGGCAGGAGCCGGTCAGCGGCAAGGCCCGGGTGTTCTATTCCACGATGGGACGTCAGAAGCTGAACTTCCAGCTCGTCCGCAAAGGGTGGCAGAGCTGCCACAACGCCTCCGGCGAGCTGACGGGGCGTTTCCCCGCCACCGCCGACGGTCTGCTGGCCCAGACGGATTTCTCTGCTTTTGTCCGGGACGACGCCCTCGACAGCGGCCGGATGGCGCGCATTCTGGATGTTCTGGCCCATACTGCCGGTGGTTGTGGGACGGTCTCCCCCTCTACTGCCCGGGAGGGTGCGCTCATCACGGTGGAGCGGTTCGTGGGCCGTCCCGCCCATTGGAGCTATTGGAGCACCCGCGCCGCCGAACAACTGAACATCGCAGCCATCCTCTGCTGGCTGGGCGACTACCTCGCCGGGGCAGAGCGCCGCACCCTGCAAAGCTGCCCGGAGGCCATGCAGCTTGCCGCCGCATGGCAGGCCGCGCTCCTCTCTCCCCTGCCCCAAACGGCCCCGCGGCCTCAGACTGTACAGTCCCGGCCCGTCCGCCGTGCGCCCGCCGTCGAGAATCCGCGCTGGCAGAGCATCCTCGCCGTGCTGGCGACGGTGTAAAAGAAAGGCCTCCCGCATTGGGAGGCCCATCGCCGTATCCGGCGCGCATTCGTTCATATTTTCAGTTTCGAGAAATCGGTGCAGAGATATTCATAGAGCTTGTCAACGGCCTGAAATCCCATCTTTGCATACATATCCTTCGGGGTATCCTCGGGGTCGGCATGAAGATACAGAACAGCCCCGCGTTCCTGTGCCTTTTCGGCAATGTGCTTCACCAGGGTCGTGGCGATGTATTGATGACGGAAAGCTTCATCTATCAAAAGACTGTCCATGCAGACGTATCCATCGGATGCGAAAATATAGCAGTCGCCCGCCAGTTTCCCGCCCAGATACGCTCCAAGGTAGGTCAGTTTTTCCCGGAGATGCCGGTTGTTCCGCACGGTGAAATCTTCCCCGTACAACGGCCCGTAGTATTTCAGCTCGTGCTGTTCTAGTTGGTCAAAGTCCGGGGTTTTGATCGCGACCTCCGGATTCGCTTTCCAGCCGCTGATGTCTGTTCCCTTCGGCAGAACCATCGTCACAGTCTCCTCGCACTCCATGCCGAATGCATTGGCCAGCGGCTCGTATCCTTCCAGTTTGAGGAAGGCATCTCCCCGCGCTTTCTGGTAGGCCAGCGCGGCCCGGAGCTCGTCCTCCGTGGGCTGGCCGGAATAACAGAACGCATTGTGGTCGTATTTATCGCGCAGTTCATTGTCTTCCCGCTTGATCAGATGCTCTGAAAAGGCGTGAAAGGTCGAAAACAGCCGATAAAATTTTTCATCGGTCTTTCTTGTAGGTATCATTGTGTTTCTCCAAAATTTGCCGCTCACTTCCACCCCCGTAAGCCGTGTTGCATTCGACGGTCGTCCCGTTCACCTTCTGTAC
>ENA-ORCM01002780-ORCM01002780.1-human-gut-metagenome-genome-assembly--contig:-NODE-2780-length-12140-cov-6.265191_pt1 | contig 12140 bp, 16 predicted proteins | sample MGYA00242906_ERZ507928 | MGnify/ENA primary metagenome ERZ507928 (study PRJEB26167, sample SAMN06115497) | human gut metagenome | host: Homo sapiens | place: China:Shanxi | collected 2015-05-07...
TTCTCACAGACAAAATATCCCACTGGGTCTTTGTAGGTGCCGGAGATTCCGTCCAAAAAGCCGGGCCTCAGTTCGCGAATCAGGAAATAGTCTGCCTCCGGGTCGTCGGCATAGCGGACACCCTTTGTTTTGGCCGGGACGAAGCCAGACTTGCCGTAAAACAGGATGTTTCCGGTGATGGCAAGCGCCCCTGCGCCCATTTCCTTCGCTTTTTCCATAGAATAGTCCAGCAGCTTTTTGCCATAGCCCTGCCGCTTATATTTCGGTGCAATACCGATGGGCCCGAAGGTCATAATGGGCAGTTTTTGTCCGTTGTCGCAGTCGATTTCCGACCGCACATAGATGACCTGCCCAATCAGCTCACCGTCCAGCTCCATGACGAAGTCCAGTGCCGGCACAAATGCCGGGTCATCCCGATAGCAGTGCAGCACATAATGCTCCATGCAGCCGGGGCGGTAGACATTCCAGAAGGCCTCGCGGGTCAGGTTTTCAACGGCACGGTAATCGTCTTTGGTTTCCATACGAATGGTGATCTTCTTTTCTGACATGGTGTTTCTCCTTATCTTCTATCAATGATTTTGTCAATGAGTCCGAACGCCAACGCTTCCTCTGCGAATAGGTAATTATCCCGCTCGGTGGCATCAGCAACCTCATCGAATGTTCTTCCGGTGTTTTCAGCAAGAATGTGCGTGAGCCGATGCTTGGTTTTCTGCATTTGTTCGGTGACAATCTGAATATCCGTAACTGGGCCATGCACACCGTTTCCACCAATCATGGGATTTCATCTCCTTTAGAGAATCATTCGTGTAATCTCCAGCGTCACGATTTTCAGTACAGCGCCGCCCGACATCACATAGAACCAAACCTCGCGCGCGTGCTGCGTTTTGGCAATCGGCGTGGCAATGGCGGCAATGATAATCAGCAGCGCACCGACACAGCCGACGATGGTGGGAATGCTGACCAGCGGGAACAGACCCGGTGTGCAGCTACCGTCAATGGCATTCTGAATCGTTTTATCTAACCCGTCCCGCGCCGCCGCAAAGCAGCAGACCGCAAGCCCGAAAATCAGCACAGCGGCACTTCTCCGTCCCCAACACGAAATGTTTACACGGTTGAAAACCGACCAGCCGATAAAGCCCAGCAGGGCAAGGATCATCAAAGTAGTCGCCGCAGCAACGGCATTTCCAAAATAGAGTTTCATTCTCACTGCACCTCTCAATACTGGATCATGATCGTTCTGCACGCATCACAGCAGCAGGCTTCCACGCTTGTGCGGCCGCCGACCTTCAACCCGGTGAGCTTTACAAATCCCTCCGTGTTTTTGGCGTTTTCCAAGGCACCCGGCACTTCGTTTGCAAAGCTGAACGCGCCATCCTTACTGCTGAACAGATAGCCGTTTCTCATTTCTTTTCCGCATTTCGGACACATCATGATCATTTTCTCCTATTCTTATTGCTGCGCGCTGAACCAATCGAGAACAGCACTTAGATTTTCCGCCTTAACTCGCTCACCGCCATGGAGCATCATATCCAGCATATCGTCCTCCTCCGGCGTGCGGTCTTTCTTTTCGGCAAGGCCTTTGCCCGCCGTTTTGACCATGATCTCCATCATGAGGCGGTAAACACCGTGCAGTTTTTTGACATCAAAGTTCCCTTGCAGGGTGAACAGCGGAATATCGGCCGGGACAGCCGACTTTTTCCGCGTGCTGTCCGTTTGTGTTCCGGTTTGCCCCATGCCGACACCGCAGACGGCGCGTACCCGGTAACGCTTTGCGGCCTCGGCATAGCCCTTGACAGAGCCTGCCATGATCCAGCCAAGGTAAATAACCTCCGCTCCGGCAAAGACCCGTTTCTTCGCTTCCGCAAGGGAATACACCGGAAGTCCGGTTTTCTGTGCCAGCAACTTAGCATAATGCTCTGTGCTGCCGGTATTGGTGGTGTAAATCATTGCGTTCATAGAAACATTCCTCTCAAAAAAGTGAGACGCAGCGCATGATCGGCTTTGCGATCAGCACTGCGTCTTAGCGTCTGGCTTCTTTCGTCTCAATCGTGAAATTCTTTGCGTTGATGATGCTTTCGTGTCTGCACTTTGGGCAGAACAAAGGAAAGTCTTTCAACTCAGTTTCCCGAAATATTTGCAGCCGCGTTTTCGAGCCGCACCAAGGGCATAAAACCCACTGTTTTTTCTCTTCATGTTCCTTCATATCGTCTCCCTGTCCTTTCTGCAACGGGATTCGACCTTGGCAATGAACTGCTCAATATGTGCATCCAGCAAGGGGGCAACGGAATCTTTATCCTGCGCACCGTCGTAGACGCTGTAGAGTAGGTACATTGGCCCATAGAATTCCAGCGCCAGCTGCATGGCGGCTTCGTCAGTATCTGTCAGCTTACGAAAAATTGCCGCCATGTACTCCAGAGGCCCACCCGCCAAGTAGTCGTGATGGAGCTGCGCCAGCTTGGGATCACGGTATTGCTCCAGTGTCAGCATCTTACGGAAATTAGAGGAAAACGGTTCCTTCGTCCAATGGTCGAACTGCGCCATGCTGTATGCGCGGATCTTTTGAATCGGCGTGTTCAGATACGCCTCCGCGAAGCCGTCTGGCTCTGTCTCCGGCATTTCATAGCTTTCCGCTCGTTCATAGTCCATCTCATTCATGCGTTCTACAATCCTGTCCAAAATCTCCTGTTTGCTGGTATAGTGCTTATACAAGGCGGCTTTTGTGAATCCTAACTGCTGGGCAATATCATTCATAGATGTCCCAAGGTAGCCGTTCTGCGCAAACAATTCCAGCGCTGTTTCCAAAATTTGTTCTTTCGTATCTCCAGCCATAATATTCCTCCTTGGAAAGTAACCACTCGGTAACTCTCATTATAGTTACCAAGTGGTTACTTGTCAAGGGGCAAAAATAAATTTTCGCCGGGGTCACTCACCCGTTTCAATGGAGTCCACAATGCCCCAGCTGTCTTTAGCAGTGTCAGGCCCTTCTTCCAACGTAACCGTCAATCCTGCGTATATTCATCACTACGGCGCGCTACTTTAAAAGAAGATCCTCATAATGAACCGAAAGGATATTTGAGTGGCACTTCTTTTCCTTATTCTTTCTTCTCTTCTGCGGTCATGTATAAAGTACTGCAAAATCGCCTGCGAGGCTAAGTGTTCCACTGATCCACCAGATCGGATCAGGCAGCACCTGGAATAAGCGGTCATATTGCAGACAGACCAACAAGAAACTCTGTCTCGGCTCCGCATGATCCGCCGCGTCAAATAACCGCTGCAATTCAGTTTGGACGCTGGAATAGTCCTGACAGCTATCGCACGGGTCATCAAACATAAGTCCGGCAAAGGCACGGCTCAGCGAGGACAGCACCGCCATCTCCGTGTTTCCGTCATCTGAGAGCAGTCCCATCCGGTGCAGTCGCTCCGCTGCGCCGTCATCAAAAGGATTCTGTGGGCGTACCGTGCTTTGAAGCTGTATTTTTCTTCTTATACCTCACAAGCGATGGACTGGTAAAAGGCCCGACACCTTGCGGTGTCGAGCCTTTCAGCAGTTCTTATTTGAGTTTACATTTGTCTGCGTTAAAGCAATCTTTTCCTGACCTTGGGAAGATATTACTCATCCAGCATAAGCTGCCCATCTATTGCTTTTTGCTTTAAACGCTGCATTTGCTCTTTCTCCAGTTGGGCAATACTTTTTTCCGGTGTTGGGAGATCCTCCGGCATGGTGCCGTCGATCTTTCGGATTGCCTCCCTGGCCTCGTTTTCAACTGCATAATGGACAGCGGTTGCTGTAAAATCAGCATTCTGCATATTCCACATTCCATAGAAGCATTGCAGCGCAACGGTTTGAGCGTGCCAAAATGCACTCCGTTAAATATCTAACGTTAAAACAATCACAAATTTCACAGCCTCTCCCGTCCTCGCAGAGCGGGATACAGCCGACTGTAGCGACGGTAGGCTTCGTCATACACTGCCGCTGCTGCCGGGGACGGGCAGAAGATACGCCCGCAGTTTCCGCTGGAAAGGCTCTCGGCGAACGGACGGTAATCGGCAATCTCTCCCAGTCCCCTCCGGGCGATGGCTGCCACTGCCAGTGCGGGCAGATAAGTGCCGTCCCCCAGCGTCAGGATCTCCTGTCCCAGCACGTCCGCAAGGAGCTGGCACCATGCATCGGACTGGCTTCCGCCGCCAATGACGGAGACGCTTTCCACAGCGGCTTCCGCATCCAGTTCCGTCAATCCCTGCCGCAGAGAGAAGGCCACGCCTTCCAGCGCCGCCCGCATCAGTTGGGCAGGGGTAGTTTCCGGCGTGATGCCCACATAGGCCCCCCGAATGTCCGGATCCAGAATCGGATACCGTTCCCCATTGAGATAGGGCAGGAACAGCAGCCCGCCGTTGCCGGGAGCGGCGCTGCGGGTCAGCGCCTCCGCCCGGTCATAGTCGCCGCCCGCATAGGTGCGGCAGGCCCAGTTGTGGACATTTCCGGCATTCAGGAACGGCACGACACTGATGTACTGTCCCGCCTCGGCGGCTGCCAGATGAAAGACCCCGGCATCTTTCAGGAGAATGTCCTCGGAAACGGACGCCACCCAGCCGGAAGTCCCCAGATTGATATTGTACTGTCCGGGGCGGACAATGCCGCTGGCCAGCGTGGTAGCGCCTGCGTCGCCGATCCCGGCAAACACCGGCGTTCCCGGCAGATAGCCGCAGTCGTTGTCCGGCAGGATGGTACCGGCAGGCTGATGGGGCAGCAGCAGCGCCGGGAACAGCTTCCGCTCCACACCGGCCTGCTCAAGCAGCTCCGGCGACCAGCACTTTTCGCGGATATCCATGGCTCCCGCCGTGGAACAGGCGGTGACGTCGCCGCAGCACGCCCCGGTGAGCCGGGCGATGAGATAGTCCTTGGAGCTGATGAGTACATGGGCTGTTCTGCGGTACAGCTCCGGCCGGAACTCCTTGAACCACATCAGCTTGGGCAGAGGCAGAGAGCCGTCGCAGCGGTTGCCGGTGATATGCAGAAAGCGGTCTGCGCCCACGGCTGCTTCCAGTCGGGCCGCCTGTGCCTCTGCCCGTCCGTCGGAATAGAGGATCGCATTGCACACCGGCTCCAACCTGTCGTCCAGCGGGATCAGATCCTGCATCTGACCGCTCATGGCAATGGCGGCGATCTCACCGGCGCCCGCCTGAGCGGTAAATTCCCGCGAGATCGCGCGGAAGGCATCCCACCAGCAGGCGGGATCCTGCTCCTGCACGCCGCCGTCAAAGATGGTAGGGATATTGACGGCCCGCTCTGCCGCCACCGTTCCGTTTTCGTCTGCCAGAACGCCCTTGACTGCCGTTGTTCCCGCGTCGAAGGACGCAATATACCGTTTTTTCATGGTGCGCCCTCCCCTCACCGCTGGTCGCCCCGGCCTGCCCGCTGGGCGATGACCGAGAGAATGATAATGCCGCCGGTGATGATGCCCTGCATATAGCTGGGCATTTGCAGAATGGTCAGTCCGTTGGCAAGAACGCCCAGAATGGCTGCGCCCACCAGCGTGCCGATGGCGTTGGGGATCCCCTTGCGGGAGACGGTGCAGCCAATGAACACCGCCGCATAGGACTGGAGGAAATAGCCGTCGCCGGCGGTGGTGTTGGCGGAGCCGACGCGGGAAGCGATGAGCATTCCCGTGATGCAGGCCATCACCGCGCACAGGGCAAAGGCCAGCGTCTTGTACTTTTTCACCCGGATACCGGCAATGCGGGCCGTCTCCTCCCCGCCGCCGATGGCATAGAATTTGCGGCCGGTGGGGGTGTGCTCCAGCAGGAAGAAAAACAGCGCCGTGAAAGCGGCCATCAGAATGGACAGCAGCGGAATACCTCCCAGCTTGGCAGTCCCCAAAACAGAAAAGGACTTGGGGATCCCCTCAAACACGGTAGCGCCGCCGGAGAGGCGGTAGATCACGCCGGAGAGCACAGTGCTCATGCCCAGCGTGGTGATAAAGGACAGCACCCGGAACCGCGCCACGATCCATCCGTTCAGCAGCCCGACGCAGAAACTGATGGCGACAGGCACAAGGAAGCACACTGCCATGGGCAGTCCCCGGACTGCCAGCAGCGCCGCCATAACGCCTCCAAGAGAGGCCATGGAACCTACCGACAGGTCAAATTCGTTGACGCTCATTGCCAGCGTGGCGCCAAGGGAGATCATCACCAGCAGAGAGATCTGGCGGGTGATGTTGATGAAGTTTTTCAGCGTGCAGAACTGAGTGGGCCGGATGATGCTGAGCACTGCCGCAATGACGATCAGCGCCAGCACGGTGCCGTAGGTTTGCAGCAGATTTTTTAGTGCAGGGCGTTTCATGGCCGCGCCTCCTTTTCCTGATATTCATAGCAGCGGGCAAGCACCTGCTGCGCCGTAAGCGCCTGATTTTCCAGACATTCCTCCGTGCGGCCGCAGGAGACGATGAGAATACGGTCCGCCGTTTCCAGCAGTTCCGGCAGGTCGGAGGAAACGTACAGCACCCCTGCGCCCCCGTCGGTCTTGTCCCGCAGCAGCCGGTGGATCTCGGTGCGGGTAGATACGTCTACCGCCTGCGTTGGCTCGTCGCACAGAAGGACCTTGGGCGCGGTCATCAGTGCGCGGGCAAATACCGCCTTCTGCTGGTTGCCGCCGGACAGCTCCGCCATCCGCTGCTCCGGCCCCGCCAGCTTGATATGCAGTGCGCCGATCTGCTCTGCCGCCGCCTGGGTGGCCCGACGCCGCCGCAGGACGCCCATATGGGAGAAGCTGTCGAGGCTGGACAAGAGGATATTGTCCCGGACGCTGAGATTCCCGATCATGGCCTTGCCCCGCCGGTCCTCGGAAATGAGGACCATGCCCCGCCGGATGGCGTTTTCCGGTGTCAGCGGAGACAGGGGGCTTCCTTCCAGCTTCACCGTACCGCAGGCGGCGGCACGGCAGCCGAAGATACACTCCAGCAGCTCCGTGCGGCCGCTGCCGCCCAGACCGAATACGCCTAAAATTTCGCCGCTGTGTACGGTCAGGTTTCCCTGCTTCACCCGCCCGTCCCGCGAGGCGAGGCCTTCCACCTCCAGCACCGGCGGCCCGAAGTCCCCGCGGCGCTGCACCGGTTCCGCGGTGCTCCGGCGGCTCATTTTTGCCACCAGCTCCTGCCGGGTGATGTCCGCAGTGGGAGCGGTGTCCACCAGCTCTCCGTTCCGCAGCACTGTTACGGAGTCCGTCAGATGGAAAATTTCATCCAGCCGGTGGGACACATATAAAATAGCGGTTCCCTGCGCTTTCAGCTGCCGCAGAAGCCGGAACAGCCGCCCCGCCTCCTGCTCCGTCAGGCTGGCCGTGGGTTCGTCAAGGATCAGCAGGCGGCAGTCCGTCATCCGGGCGCGGACGATCTCCAGCTCCGTCCGCTGGGGCGGCGACAGTTCCGCCGCCGTCTTTTTCAGATCCAGCGCAATGCCCAGCGGCTCCATGGTCTGTCGGACGCGGCGTTCCATGGTGGCCCAGTCCACCCGCCCCAGACGGGTGGGGTACTCCATGCCCAGATAGCAGTTTTCCACGCCGTTGAAGGTGGGGATCAGGGTACGATCCTGATGGATCACCCGAATTCCCAGACGGCTGCTGTCCTCCGGCGAGGCAATGTCCGCCGGCTGGCCGTCCCACAGGATGCGCCCTTCCCGCAGAGGGTACACCCCTGTCAGGAGCTTGATGAGGGTGGACTTGCCTGCGCCGTTCTCTCCCACCAGACCCCGTATTTCACCGGCGGACAGCGAAAGGTTCACATCCCGCAGGGCATAGACGCCGCCGAAGGCTTTGCTGACGTATTCCGTTTGCAGCAGCATGGCAAGCCGCCTCCTTTTTGCTTATTGCATGAATTTCGCCGCGTTTTCGGCGGTGATGAGGGTGGCCTCGGCATACTTTTCGCCGGTTTCAATGGCTTCCCCGGCAAACAGCTTGCCCATGTCTTCCATAATGATGTCTACCATTCCCTGGAAGTTCTGCGCTACGGTGGCCTTCAGGTTGCTGCCCTCCTGAATGAGAGAGACTGCCTGCTGGTTGCCGTCCACGCCTACGACGAGGATCTCGTCCCGTCCGGCCTCCTGACAGGCCTGGGTTGCACCGATGGCAGGCTCATCCCAGCCGCAGAAAATGGCGGTGACGGAATCTTTTTCGGGGTTGGCCAGCAAGAGGTTCTGCACGATATCCTGCGCGTCATTGATGGGCTGCTCGGCGGGAACGTGCTGCTCGGTGATGAGGGAGATGCCGCTGTACTGGGGCAGCAGGTCGTCAAAGGCTTCGCAGCGCTTGACCACGCCGGGGTGAGGCCGGTGGGTCAGGGCAATCACGGTTCCCTGCCCGCCCATCAGGTCGTCAAAGAGGTAATTCACAATGAGCTGGCCCATCTGGTAGTTGTCGCTGGTGGCGTTGACCTGCATTCCGTCGATGTAGCCGCTGTCCACGCCGAACACGGGGATACCGGCGTCCATGGCCTCCCGCAGCTGGTTTTCCAGCCGGGTGGGATCGGCGCTGACCAGCACGATGGCGTCCGTCCCGGCGGCGGTCACGTCCTCGATGCGGCTTGCCAGCACGGAGAAGTCGTTGGCGGTGTCAATCACGTTGACCTCCGCCCCCTGTGCGGTCAGGTCATCCTGTAGGTAGCCCACCATTTGGTTGGTGGTGATAGAGGAGAGATAGGGCGTCATAACGGATACGTTCTTCCCGGCAAAGGGAGTGGAATTCTCGGTCGGTGCATCGGTTTCCTCCGCGGGAGCTGCGGAGCCGGTCTGTGCGCCGCCGCAGGCGGTCAGGGATACGGCCAGCGTCAGGGCAGCCAGCAGAGCAATGATTTTTTTCATGAGAGTTCCTCCTTATCAGGCAAAACGCACCACGTCTTTCATTTCTTTGACATAGGCCGCCACATGGGGGGCGGCGTCCCGGCCATAGCAGGCGATCAGCTTGACGATGGCACTGCCGACGATGGCCCCGTCGGACAGCTCTGCCATGTTCCGCGCCTGCTCCGGTGTGGAGATGCCGAAGCCCACGGCGCAGGGGATGGACGTGGATTCCCGCACCAGCCGGACAATGGCGCCGATGTCTGTGGTGATCTCACTGCGGACGCCGGTGACACCCAGAGAGGAGACGATATACAAAAAGCCGGTAGCCTCCCGTGCGATCATGGCAATGCGGTTTTCGGAGGTGGGGACCGCCATGGAGATGAGATCCACGCCATAGCGCTTGCAGATGGGGTCGAACTCGTCCTTTTCCTCATAGGGGATGTCCGGCAGGATCAGTCCGTCGATCCCGATGTCGGCGCAGGTGGAGATGAACTTTTCCGCCCCGTAGGAAAACACCACGTTGGCATAGGTCATGAACACCATCGGGATCGTGACGTCCCGCCGCAGGTCCCGCACCAGATCAAAGATCTTGTCCGTGGTGGTCCCGGCGGCCAGCGCCCGCACATTGGCTTCCTGAATGACAGGGCCTTCGGCGGTAGGGTCGGAGAAGGGAATCCCCAGCTCGATGAGGTCGGCTCCCGCCCGCGCCATGGCGCGCACCACCTTTGCGGTGGTTTCCAGATCCGGGTCGCCGCAGGTGACAAACGGAATGAACGCCTTGCCGTTGGCAAAGGCCTTTGCAATATTACTCATGAAGATCCTCCCCTCTGTAGCGGGCGATGGCCGCGCAGTCCTTGTCGCCCCGGCCGGAAATGTTGACAACGATGATCTGATCCCTGCCCATGGTAGGGGCCAGCTTTCTGGCGTAGGCCACGGCATGGGCGGATTCGATGGCGGGAATAATGCCCTCCATGCGGCTGAGATACTCAAAGGCGTCCACGGCCTCCGCGTCGGTGACGGGGACGTATTCCGCCCGTCCGATGTCACGGAGATGGGCGTGCTCCGGCCCGATGCCGGGGTAATCAAGGCCGGCGGAAATGGAATACACCGGCGCGATCTGGCCGAACTGATCCTGACAGAAATAGCTCTTCATACCGTGGAAAATACCCGGCCGCCCGGTGGCGATGGTGGCCGCCGTTTCGGCGGTGTCCACCCCCCGCCCTGCCGCCTCACAGCCGATGAGCCGGACGGAGGGATCGTTGATGAAGTGGTAGAACGCGCCGATGGCATTGGAGCCGCCGCCGACACAGGCAATGACGGCATCCGGCAGCTTCCCTTCCTTTTCCAGCAGCTGCTCTTTGATCTCTTTGGAGATCACCGCCTGAAAATCCCGCACCATGGTAGGGAAGGGATGCGGCCCCATTACGGAACCGATGCAGTAGTGGGTATCGGAAATACGGTTGGTCCATTCCCGGAAGGCGGCGGAGCAGGCGTCCTTCAGCGTACCGGTGCCGCTGGTGACCGGCACTACCTCCGCGCCCAGCAGCCGCATCCGATAAACGTTCAATGCCTGCCGCTTGGTATCCTCCTCCCCCATGAAAACCACGCACTCCATGCCCATGAGGGCGGCGGCGGTGGCGGTGGCCACGCCATGCTGTCCTGCGCCGGTTTCGGCGATGAGGCGGGTCTTGCCCATCCGCTTGGCCAGCAGTGCCTGCCCCAGTACGTTGTTGATCTTGTGAGCGCCGGTGTGGTTGAGATCCTCCCGCTTGAGATAGACCTTTGCGCCGCCGAGATCCGCCGTGACCTTGCCTGCATAGTACAGGCGGCTGGGGCGGCCTGCGTAATCGTTCAGCAGGGCGGTCAGCTCCGTCTGAAAGCCGGGGTCGTGCTTGTAGTGTTCATACGCCGCATCCAGCTCCTGCACGGCATTCATCAGCGTTTCGGGAATATACTGTCCGCCGTGCATCCCAAAACGGCCCTTTTTCTCACTCATTTTTGATTGCCTCCTTTTGCTGCATTGCTCCATGAGGACGCAAAAAACCGTCCTCGATGGAAATTCCATCAAGGACGGTGCATATACGACCGCGGTGCCACCTTGGTTCACGGCAGAACTGCCGTGCGCTTAGCGGGATACCAACATATCCCCGGCTGAATAACGCCCGCCTGCGGCGTCGCAGCATACTCGCGGAGATCCGCTTTCCCTGCGCCCTCTGTGACCCATTATGACCATCTGCAGTTCGGCCCGGCTCTCAGCACCCCGGACTCTCTGGACGCGCACGGTGATCTTTACTCTCACGTCATTGGTTTGTGTTGCACTGTTGAGTTGTTAGTTGGAATCATAGTCATGCAATAGGAAAATGTCAAGAGTTTTTTCAAAAAACCGGCGCATTTTTTTGAAATTGGCAGTCTGTCTTTGCAGCAAAAACTATAGAGGTTAATTTTGACTCCATTCTGCGTACAGAAAAACACGCGGCGCTTCGGGATATCCGCCCTCATATTTTTCCTGCCCGTTTACAGAAAACGATTTCTATGCTATACTATGAAAAAATATGACCTTCGGAGGTTTTTCCTATGCGGATGAGAAAAAAGAAGAATTTGATCCCCCGGATGGAGCGCTGTGCCGCACAGCTGATCCGGGATCCTTATGCACATCAGGGCCACTGGCGGGAGCTGATGCCGCAGGCGCGGGAGCTGCGGGTGGAGCTTGGCTGCGGCAAAGGACGGTTCACGCAGGGGACAGCGGCCGCGGAGCCGGACGTACTGTTCATCGCCATTGAGATGGTGCCGGACGCCATGGTGGTCGCCATGGAACGGTGTGTAAACGCCGGACTGACCAATGTGTTTTTCGTGGACGCCAATGCTGACCAGCTCCCCCAGTTCTTTGCACCCGGTGAGGTGGATCGGATCTACATCAACTTCTGCGACCCGTGGCCCAGCAAGCGTCACGCCAAGCGCCGCCTGACCCACGGCAACTTCCTGAAGCTGTACCGGCAGGTGCTGAAAATGGGCGGTCAGATCCATTTCAAGACCGATAATCAGCCGCTGTTTGAGTTCTCGGTGGAGGAGCTGCCGAAGTTTGGCTTTGAACTGTCCGAAGTCACCCGGAATCTCCACGAAAACGGCCCGGTTGGGGTCATGACAGACTATGAGGCCAAGTTCCATGATCTGGGGCAGCCCATCAACCGCTGCGTAGGCACTATGACAGCGTGGGAAGAACCCGCAGAGCCGGAGCAGAAAAAAGCCTCCGAAGAAGTATCTGAAGCGTAAGCGAAGCGGGAGCGCCCCAAGGCGCTCCCGCTTTTTCCTCT
>ENA-ORCM01002785-ORCM01002785.1-human-gut-metagenome-genome-assembly--contig:-NODE-2785-length-12134-cov-6.510824_pt1 | contig 12134 bp, 10 predicted proteins | sample MGYA00242906_ERZ507928 | MGnify/ENA primary metagenome ERZ507928 (study PRJEB26167, sample SAMN06115497) | human gut metagenome | host: Homo sapiens | place: China:Shanxi | collected 2015-05-07...
AGGCTCCTTCCCGACGGCTGTGTGTCCAAAACCTTATCAGAAAAAAGACCGTATCACAAAGGTCACAACTGTAAAGGTGCCGTAAGGCAGAAAGGACACAAACATGAAGTACGATACAAGAGCTTGCCATTTCAACATGGACACCGAGTGCGTGGAACTGCTGCTCCGGGATGGGAGAATGATCTCCATTGACTGCACCGGGGTCGAGGATGTGCTGAATGTGACCATGGCACAGCAGACGGAACTGGACTACCTCATCTACAATGATCCGCTGGGCTATGCGGATTTGATTTTGAATGGTGACCCGGAGGAATATTTGAAGAATGTAGCAGGGAGCCATGGATTAGAAGATTGACCACGCTATAAACACGCTATAAAGATTTCCTAAAAACAGTTCCCATCTGTAATTTTGTCGTACAGATGGGAACTGTTTTTATGTGCGTATAGAATGCTCGGTGCAACTCGCTCCCGGCCAAATGACTCTGGTCTTTTTGTTCGGGCTTGTGCAACAGCCCCTTTTGCCGCAGAGCAGCGGATGCTTTGAGCACAATCTACAAATTTACAGCTAATTATTTGTGAAGATGTCGAATAGACATTTCAGATCCTCTGCGGTATCATAAATGTACAGGATTGTTACTCTCTGGAGGCATTACTTGTACGCTTGCTTGCTGGTTTGACTTGCTTGTGATCGTACTATCGTTATTTGCCGCAGGGAGTTGTTTTTTTGTAGGGCAGGATCAGACATGGAAGTTTACAAGAAGATCAACAATAACGTTGCACTTGCCCGCGATGCAAAGGGCCGGGAGCTCGTTGTCTTTGGCAAGGGCATCGGCTTTGCCTCCATGCCCTATGAACTGACCGATCTTTCCCGCATCCAGCGCACCTTTTACGATGTGAACGAGAAGTATTTTGCACTTCTCCGCGATGTGCCGGAAGCCGTGTTTCTGGCGGCGGACGATATCGCCGATACAGCCCGGGAAGAACTGGATTGCACCCTGAATGCAAACCTGACCTATGCCCTGGCCGACCATCTCAACTTTGCCATCCAGCGCAGCCGCGAAGGACTTAACGTCCAGGTGCCGCTTGCCTATGATATCCAGCATCTCTACCCGCAGGAGTACGCCATCGCAAAACAGGGGGTGCACGCGCTGTGCCGCAGTCTGGCGGTGGATCTGCCGGACACCGAGATCGTGAGCATTGCCATGCACATCATCACGGCGGAAAACGAGGTGGGAGATATGCATTCCACCATCCTGACCGCCAAGGTCATTTCGGAGCTGTCTGCCATCGTGGAGCATGGCATGGAGATCCAGCTCAATAAGGAAAGCTTCAGCTACTCCCGGTTCTGTATGCATCTGCGGTATCTGGTACAGCGCATGATGCACGGCAGTCCGCTCAATGCCGGTAACGCCATGGACAGCATATTCGTTACCATGCGCAACGAGTACCCGCAGGTCTATGCCTGCGTACAGCAGATCGACACCTTTCTGCACGGCACCTACGGGTGGCAGTGCAGCAAAGAAGAACAGCTGTACCTCATCATGCATATCCACCGCGTCTGCGTTGAGCGCGCGGAGGATTGAGCTTTTTTCAAAATCAAATCATACGGATCGTTACCTGTACTCTGTTTGCAGGGCGTCACCCATTTCATGCACCACCAAGGCAGCGCCCTGCGTTGCGGCCTTTTTGTGGTCTGAGATCGGGTGATTTTTCTTTTTTCGGTATGTCCACCGTCCGGCGCGCGAAGGCGGTGTGAGATATAAAACATTCGACAGGAGTGAGATGCTTTGGCAGAATTGAAACAGGATCCCTCTCAGGCGCTGCTTTCCCTTCTGTATCCGCTGTTGGGCGGCGAGGCGAACGTGGCCTCGATCACCCGCAGAGGAAACCGCATCTCCGCCCAACTCAAGGACGAAAGCCTTGCGGACCCCGCAGCGCTGGTAGCTTTGCCATCCACCGCGGCCGTCAGCGTAAAAAACGGGCGGCTTCGCCTCGAGCTGACCGAACAAGCCTATGAGAAAAGCAAGAAGGAGAATCTACTTATGGCTAGTAAATATGATGGTCTTGCGCGCATTATCATCCAGAATGTTGGCGGCAAGAGCAATATCGTGTCCCTTACCCACTGCATGACCCGCCTGCGCTTCAAACTGCAGGACGAGAGCAAGGCAAACACCGATGTGCTGAAAGAGACCGACGGCATCGTGACCGTGATCCAGTCCGGCGGACAGTATATGGTGGTCATCGGTCAGCAGGTTGCCGATGTGTACGACGCTGTGTGCACCGTGGGTCACATTACCCCGGGCGGCGCTGTGGACGATAACGGCAACGCCACCGGCAGCGCCGAAGCCCCCAAGGAAAAGCAGAGCCTGTTCAATGCCTTCGTCAGCATCGTTACGACAGTGTTTGCCCCCTGTCTGGGCGTGCTGGCTGCCACCGGTATCGTAAAGGGCTTTATCTCCCTGTTCGTTGCCATCGGCGTGCTCAGCAACACCAGCGGCACCTACAATATCCTGTACTCTCTGGGCGACAGTTTCTTCTACTTTATGCCCATGCTGCTGGCCTACACCGCCTCCAAAAAGTTCGGCCTGCCGGAGCTGGAGGGTATGACCATTGGTGCAGCGCTGCTGTACCCATACCTGTCCACCACTTCCGGCATGGATATCTCCAACCTGTTCGGGATCCCGGTCGTTATGCCTGCTTCCGGCAACTACACCTCCAGCGTTCTCCCCATCGTCTGCGCCATCGCATTTGCAGCATGGTTCGAGAAGAAGTATAAAAAGTTCATCCCGGATTCCTGCAAGCTGTTCTTTGTGCCGCTCATCACCTGCGGCGTCACCTTTATCCTCACGCTGTGGATCATCGGACCCATCACCTCTCTGCTGGGCGATGGTCTGGGCATTGCACTCAATGCGATCGCAAACTTTAACGGCATCCTGCTGGGCGCTGTTGTGGGCGGCCTGTGGCAGATCCTGGTCATGTTCGGTCTGCACTGGGCTACCGTGCCTCTGATGCTGAACGATCTGGCCACCAAGGGCTATTCCAACGTACTGACCGGTATGTTCGGCTGCACCTTTGCACAGTGCGGTGCCGTGTTGGCAATTTACCTCAAGACCAAGAACAGCAAGACCAAGAGCCTGTGCATCCCCGCACTGATCTCCGGTATCGCAGGTGTTACCGAGCCGGCGATCTACGGCCTGACCCTGCCCAAGAAGAAGCCCTTTATCATCACCTGCATCGTGGGCGCCATTACCGGCGCTGCCCTGATGGCATTTAATGTTATCGGCTACACCAGCGCAGGTACCGGCATCTTTGGCTATACCGCTTACATCAATACCGTTACCAACGATATCTCCGGCATGATCGCATCCATCGTCATCTCCCTGATCGCCGTTGTGCTGGCCTTCATGCTGGTCTATGTGACCTACTCTGACGAGCCTGCCAAGGCAAAGAAGTAACCGGCACCCCAAAACCAAAGGAATGTTCAGGCACCTGTAAAACAGACCGGCAGATCAAGGCTGGTCAGAGAAGGTAAGAATTTACAACAGAAGGTAAATGCAGAAAGGTGAAATAGTATGAGCGCTCGTAATGTTTATATCAGCCGTCGCAATTTCATGAAAGCAGGAGCCGTCGCAGCAGCAATGGCATCCCTCGGCGTTCCCGCAATGGCAGCCCCTGCAGGAGAGGAAAACTGCCTGTGGTCAAACATCACCCCTCGCCGCTCCACCCAGTACGGACCGGTCGTGGGTCTGGATCAGGGCGAGAGCCTTGTGTGGTACGGCATTCCCTATGGTGCAGCCCCGGTGGGAGAGCTGCGCTGGCAGGCACCGCAGGATCCTGCCGTGTGGACGGAAGCCAAAGATTGCACTGCTCCCAGTGAGGTCGCCTATCAGTACGGTTCCGGTGTCATCGGCACCGAGGACTGCCTGAAGCTGGATGTTTATACCACCCCCAACGCTCATAAGCTGCCGGTGCTGGTGTTCATCCACGGCGGCAACAACCAGACCGGCAACACCAAGGAAATCCTTGGCAGCGAGCTAGTGGTCCGAGATAACTGCGTCTTTGTCACGCTGGATTACCGGCTGGGTCTGTTCGGCTTCAACTGCCTGCCTGCCCTCTGCCGGGGCAGCGATGACACCGGCAACTTCACCCTGCTGGATATCGCAAAGGCGCTGGACTGGGTCAAGGATAACATTGCACAGTTTGGCGGCGATGCGGACAACATCACCATCTCCGGTTTCTCGGCCGGCGGTCGTGACGTAATGGCAATGCTGACCAGCCCTCTGTTTGCCGGACGCTTCCAGAAGGCAATCGCCTTCTCCGGCGGCATGACCATTGCCGATGAGACAGCAAGCGTGAGCCAGATTGCATGGGCAATTGCGCCGCTTGCGGTAGAGGACGGTCTGTTTGCAGATACGGCAGCTGCCAAGGCGTGGCTCATGACCGATGGCGAGGATGTTCGGGATTGGCTGTATAGTCTAGACTCCGCCCGTCTGTGCCCGCTGATGAGCAATGCAGGTATCCGCATGAGCGTCTTCCCTCACCTGTACGGTGATGGGGTGGTGCTGCCCAAAGAGGGCTTTGCTACTACCCAGTACAACAATGTGCCCCTGCTGATGCTGACCGGCAGCACCGAGTTTAGCATGTTTGCAGCGTGGGATGCATACTTTGGCAGCGCCGAAATGAAAGCATACTCGGCAGCAGAGACTAATGCTGCAAAGGACTTTGCGGTCAAGTACGGCTCCGATATGTACCGCATCTTCAATGCAGAATGCAGCGCTGAGACCATGTACGACCATTATGGTGCGGATATCTACCTGTGCCAAATCGACTACGGCGACCCCGATGCACTGAGCCAGATCCCCGTTCTGGGCGCATTCCACGGCATCTTTGTACCCATGCTGTCCACGGTGAACAACTATGCGGCAATGGTGGATTTCAGCGGCGAAGGCTATCAGGAAATGGCAGTGCTGTTCAACCGTTATCTCAAGAACTTCCTCACCAACGGCGACCCCAACGGCAACCTGTTTACCGGTATCCGGGGTCTGTTCTCCGGCGACAGCGCCCTGCCTAAGTGGCAGAACTGGACCCCGGACAACAAGGTCAGCATGGTGTTGGATGCTTCTGCAACGGATGCACAGATCGGCTGCAAGGATGTCTCCACCACCTATGATGAGATCATGGACCGCATGGATGCAGACACCACGGTTTCGGCAGAGCTGAAGCAGAAGATGATCCGCAATGTCATGAACGGTCGCTGGTTCAGCGCTGCGCTGGATGCACGTTACGGCAACCCCACTCTCTGGAAGTAAGAGAGTGCCCTAAAACTTCAAAGAACCGACAAATCGAGGCTGATCAGAGAAGGCTAGGATTTACAACAGAAGATATCCTGAAGGGTTTCCTCTCGCTGTTCGCAGCGATTGGCGTACTGGACGACGCAGGTTCCACCTGCTCACGGTCGTTGCTGCATTCGTTATCACCTATATCGTGTGCAGCGATGAGCCTGCCAAGGCAAAGAAGTAACTGCAGTTTTAGCAGGGGTTTCATAGATATCCGTATTCAGGGGCAGGCTCCGGCCACAGGCCGTGCAGGGCCGCAGCCGCAAAGGGCCTGCCCCGCTTTTTATATCAGCTGAACAAAGGAGAAAAACACTATGAGCGTTTTCCGCGATGATTTCCTGTGGGGCGGCGCCTGTGCTGCCAACCAGTTTGAGGGCGCATGGGATGTGGACGGCAAGGGCGCCAGCGTGCCCGATATGTGCACCAACGGTTCCCACACCGTGCCCAAGTGGGTGACCACCACCATCCACCCGGACCGTCTGTACCCCAGCCATGAGGCGATCGATTTCTACCACCACTACGAGGAGGATATTGCCCTGTTTGCCGAGATGGGCTTCAAGACCTTCCGCACCTCCATCAACTGGACCCGCATCTTCCCCAACGGCTGGGAAACGGAACCCAATGAGAAGGGTCTGGAGTTCTACGACCGTGTGTTCGACTGCTGCAAGAAGCACGGCATCGAGCCGCTGGTCACCATCAGCCACTACGAACTGCCCTACGCTCTGGTGGAAAAGTACAACGGCTGGGCTTCCCGCGAGCTGATCGGTTTCTACATGAACTACTGCAAGACCATCTTTGAGCGCTACAAGGATAAGGTCAAATACTGGCTGACCTTCAACGAGATCAACGCAGGCATGATGGCCTTTGGTCAGGTGCTTTCCACCGGTACCGTGCAGGGCTACGAAGGCCCCGCCATGGGCGCACCGGATGACCCCCAGACCCGCCTGCAGGCTTTGCATCACCAGTTTGTGGCCAGCGCACAGGCCATCATCTACGCCCATGCGCACTACCCCCAGTTCAAGATGGGCTGCATGCTGGCCTACGGCCAGAGCTACGCCATGACCTGTGACCCGGATGACCAGCTGGCCAACCAGCAGGGCATGAACGAGCACAATTGGTACTGCGGCGATGTGCATGTGCGCGGCGAGTACCCCTACTTTGCAAAGCGCCTGTGGAAGAAGCTGGGCGTGGAGATCCGGATGGAGCCGGAGGACGCCGAGACCTTGAAGAAGGGCGTGGTGGATTTTTACACCTTCAGCTACTACATGACCAGCTGCGTGACCACCCACAAGGATGTGGAGGGCATTGGCGGCAACCTGCTGGGCGGCGTGAAGAACCCCTACCTGAAAGCCAGCGACTGGGGCTGGCAGATCGACCCCAAGGGTCTGCGCTATGCACTGAACGAGATCTATGGCCGTTACCAGATCCCCCTGATGGTGGTGGAGAACGGTCTGGGTGCTTATGACGTGAAGGGCGAGGACGGCAAGGTGCACGACAGCTACCGCATCGACTACCTGCGCGACCACATTGCACAGATGGCCGAGGCCGTGAAGGACGGCGTGGACCTGATGGGCTACACCCCCTGGGGCTGCATCGACCTCGTTTCCGCCTCGACCGGCGAGATGGCAAAGCGTTACGGATTCATCTACGTCAACAAGTTCGACGACGGCACCGGCGATTTGAGCCGCGAGCGCAAGGACAGCTTCTACTGGTATAAGCGGGTCATTGAGACGAACGGCGCGGAACTGTAATCAGGAGCAAAAAAGGTGCGCTCACCTGGACGCACCCTGAAAACTCCACAGACCATAGCGATATGTACAACAGGGCGTTCCCCAGTGGGAACGCTCTGCTTTTCTTTGCTGGGGGTATGATGAGCCTGTTCCGCCTGCCACGCGGCAAACTCCCGCTGTCCTTCCTCGCTGTTCCAACAGGCAAGGATAGCTGGGTAGAATGCCCGCGCCAGACGGTCAATGACTTCATCGGGATAAGGGGAAGTGTTTGTGGACTTTTTCTTTTTGTTCAAACGCACGCTCCTTTGATCATCCCACCGCAGCAAAGTCGGGCGAGAAAATCAAAGTTCCAATTTTTATCAGGCGCAAGGGTGCGGATGCTTTCCGCCCTGCTCTTGCGGCTGGTGGCTCGTTGATGGCTTACAGGTGTCTGCTGTTATGCGGTCTTTTCTTCTTCAAGGGCTTCTGCAAGAGCCTTTTCCAGATAGGTTTCGATTTCAGTCAGGTAGTTAGCAGGTCGCTGCATTGCGAAGCGGAGAACCTTCTGCTTTTCCGGGTCAGTGAAATAGCTGGGATTGTTTTTGAGCGTTTTCTTCCATGAGTTTTTCATCATTTCGGTCGCACGGCTCAAAGATTTGTAAACCTTCATAAACTCGTCCGGTACATGATAGCACCGAAATTCTTCTGTTTGTGGTGTGGGCATGGGAACGGGTTCCGCTTTTTCAGGTTCAAATTCTGCGCTGGCAGATTCCAATACTTCCAATGCCTCTGGATGCAGGATTTGAGCAAGGACATCCGCGTGCTGAACCTGTTCGGCTACACCGGCGGCGCGACGCTGGCCTGCATGGCGGCGGGCGCGCACGTCACCCACGTCGATGCAGCGAAGGGCATGATTCAGTGGGGCAAGGAGAACCGCGAGTTATCGAAGCTGCCGGAGGAAAGGAGCCGCTGGATTGTCGAGGACGCGCTGCGGTTTGTGCAGCGGGAAATCCGCCGCGGCAACACCTACGACGGCATCCTGATGGATCCGCCGAGCTATGGGCGCGGGCCGTCGGGCGAGGTGTGGAAGCTGGAAAACGAACTGTTCGGGCTGGTCGATACGAGCGCAAAGGTGCTGTCCGACAAGCCGTTGTTCTTCCTCATCAACAGCTACACGACGGGCTTTCAGGCCAGCGTCCTCAGCAATATGCTGCTGAAGTGCGTCAGCAGCCGCCATGGGGGCATCATCGACGCGCAGGAGCTTTGCCTGCCGGTGACGACGGGCGGCGTGCTGCCCTGCGGCGCAAGCGGAAGGTGGTCGGCCAAATGAACGAATTCCCGCTGCATCAGCTGGCGAATATCGACGTGCAGTACGAGGATAACCACGTCATCGTCGCTGTCAAGCCGCCGAATATGCTCTCGCAGGCGGACAAAACGGGCGACACCGACATCCTCACGCAGCTCAAGGAGTACATCAAAATCAAGTACAACAAGCCCGGCGCGGTGTATCTGGGGCTGGTGCATCGGCTGGATCGCCCGGTTGGCGGGCTGATGGTCTTTGCGCGCACGAGCAAGGCGGCGTCCCGGCTGTCTGCGCAGATGCGTGAGCACGAGATGGGGCGCGAGTACCTCTGCGTCGTCGAGGGGCGCGTCAAAGACCGCTTCACCTGCATCGACTACCTGAAAAAGAACGAGTACCTCAACAAGGTCGAAATCTGCGACGCGGACGAGAAGGGCGCGCAGCTGGCGATGCTGTCCGGCGAGTGCCTTGCGCGCAAGAACGGCACGGCGCTGTGTGCCATCCGCCTGCAAACGGGGCGGAATCACCAAATCCGCGTGCAGATGGCGAACATGGGCGCGCCGCTGTGGGGCGACAATAAGTACGGGCGCGGCATTGCGGGGCAGCAGATTGCCCTGTGGGGCTACCGGCTGGTGTTCGAGCATCCGACGCGCAAGGAAATCATGACCTTCCAGAACCTTCCGTGCGGCTCCATCTGGAACTGCTACGCCGAAGAACTGACCGATATGGCCATCCGCTTCAACAACTCTGCCGAAGCGATTTTGAATCCCGACATCCCGGACAACGGAGGAATTGAGCCGTGACACAACCTTTTTCCTATGAACTCAAGCACATTTGCAAGCAGTCAGGCGCGCGACTGGGCGTGCTGCACACGCCGCACGGCGACATTCAAACGCCGATTTATATGCCCGTCGGCACGGCAGCGTGCGTGAAAGCCATGACGCCCCGCGAGATGGAGGAAATCGGCACGCAGATTCTGCTGTCGAACACCTACCACCTGCACCTGCGCCCCGGCGAAGACCTCGTGCAGGAGGCGGGCGGCCTGCACAACTTCATGGACTGGCACAAGCCGATTCTGACCGACAGCGGCGGATTCCAAGTGTTTTCGCTCGCCGGCATCCGCACGATTAAGGAGGAGGGCGTGACGTTCCAGAGCCATCTGGACGGCTCGCGCCACTTCATCGGGCCGGAAGAGTCGATGGATATCCAGCAGAAGTTAGGGTCGGATATTTGCATGGCGTTTGACGTGTGCAGCCCGTACCCCTGCGATTACAACACCGCGAAAATCAACATGGAGCGCACCCACCGCTGGGCGGAGCGCTGCAAGAAGCACCACACGAAGGAAGATCAGGCGCTGTTCGGCATCGTGCAGGGTGCGTTCTACAAGGATCTGCGCATCGAGAGCGCCAAGACGCTGGCGGATATGGACTTCATCGGCTACGGCATCGGCGGATTGTCTGTCGGTGAGCCGAAGCCCGTGATGTATGAGATGCTGGATGAAATCGCGCCGTACATGCCGGTCAACAAGCCACGCTACTTGATGGGCGTCGGTACGCCGGACTGCCTGCTGGAGGGCGTGCTGCGCGGCGTGGATATGTTCGACTGCGTGCTGGCGACGCGAATCGCCCGCAACGGCACGGTGCTGACGAGCAAGGGACGCGTCGTCGTCAAGAACGCGCAGTACGCGCACGATTTCGGCCCGATTGACGCCGAATGCGACTGCTACGCCTGCCAGCACTTCTCCCGCGCGTATGTGCGCCACCTGCTCAAGGCGGGCGAAATCACCGGCGGACGGCTTGCGTCAATTCACAACCTGCGCTTCCTGATTCACCTGATGGAGCAGATTCGCGAAGCCATCGCCAACGACTGCTTCCTTGATTTCCGCAAAGAGTTTTATTCCAAGTACGATATGTCCCGTAATTTCTGATGTTTCCTTGCACTCCCGCGCCGAACGTGGTGCGGGGGTGTTTGTCGTTTTTGGAAAAGTGGCAGAAAATCGCGAAAAAGTGGACTACCATGCAACCGCGCTTCGTGGTATGCTAAAAATGCCGAAGAAATTCGGGACAGGCATCGAATACACCGGTTACACGACGCCTGCCGCGGAAAGCCCGCCCCCCTTCCACTTATTGCGGTTTGCTTTCCGCCCCACAAAAGACACGCTCCGGACGCAGCCTGCACCGCTATGCGTCCGGAGTGCAGTCTGGGGAAGCGGATCACGGCAGAGAAAAACCGCAAAATGGGCGGAAGGAAAAAGGAGGAAAAGGAAATGAAAAGATTCTCACGCTTGGTAGCGGCTATGGTGGCGCTGGCTTTGGTGCTGACGGGCGTTGTCTTTGCGGAAACGCAGGGGACGATTGCGGAGCGGTATCAGGACGCGCTTTTGCGGCTGGAACGTTACTTGATGAACCTGCAGGATGATTCGGTGAACATTACGACGCTGGCGGAAGATTTCCAGAAACTTGGCAATTACGAGGGCAGCAATGCTTTCTATTACTACACGCTGGGGCTTGCGGATGCAGCGGCTAATAACTACACGCTGATTCCGATGTATATCGACGCGCTTGTCATCAACACGAGCTTTGATGAGCGCCTGACGAACCTCCGCGCGAACGGCGTCAACATTCCCAGCGTTGCGGAATGGGCAGCGTACATGAAGGGACGCATTGCGGAAAATGAAGGAAACTATGCGGAAGCAGCGGCACAGTACCAGCAGTGCCTGAACTTCATGGACGCGCAGAACCGCATTCTGTATGCGCTGGCGTGGAGTCGGCAGACCTCTGCGGCGGCGACACCTGCCCCGACAGCGGCGCCTACGTCTGCGCCGAATAACGCGAACACGACCGTGACGGTCTATCCGCCGACGCTGTATGCCAATGTCAGCGGCAAGGCGGTTAGCTTGGAGTGGACGACTGTCAGCGGCGCGACGAATTACAGCCTCTATCGCCGCCGCACCAATTACGACAAGAACTTCCAGCTGATTTACAGCGGTTCGTCGCTGTCCTACAAGGACACGTCGGCAAACGCAAACTACAATTATACCTACTATGTTGCCGCGACGACCAAGGAAGGGCGGCAGCTGTCCTCGAATGAGAAAACGGCGCTCATCAGCAGCAATTCCGCCTCGAACAACACAAGTACCACGACGACGAAGCCGACCGTTACGAAGCGGCCGGTGACGAATCCGCCTGTGACGACGCCGCCGATTACGAAAGGACCTACGCCTACGATTACAACGACGCCGACCCCGCCGCCGCAGTGGTCTGCATGGACGCAGTGGTCTACCACCCCGGTCAGCAGCAGTTCTACCCGTCAGGTGGAAACGAAGGTGGAGACGGAAACGTACTCGATTCCTGTGTACCATTACTCCCGCTGGCACTACTATAACACAGGTTACAACAAATGGTACTATTCCTATGCTGAGTATACGGGTTCCAACTATAAGGCGGGTACTGGGAATTGGGAATACATGAGCAGCTATGAGCCACTTTCTAAGAACGGAACGGCGGATGGACATCAGCGCTATGAAAACTACTGGTGGAACGAAACGGTCAGCTATGAGCAGGACAGCTACGAAGTGACGTACTACCGTTACCGCGACCTGCAATAAAATTTCGCATACCAAAGACAACGCTCCGGGTGCAAGGCAGCACGTTTTGCCCCCGGAGCGAATTTATTAGGCGGATAGGGGAGGAAATAGAGGATGTACATTTTGATTGAACTGGTGCCGGTGGCGGCTGGGACAGGATTTGGCGTTTTCTGCTGCGGGCTGTTTGGACTTGTATTCTTATT
>ENA-ORCM01002792-ORCM01002792.1-human-gut-metagenome-genome-assembly--contig:-NODE-2792-length-12106-cov-6.294123_pt1 | contig 12106 bp, 8 predicted proteins | sample MGYA00242906_ERZ507928 | MGnify/ENA primary metagenome ERZ507928 (study PRJEB26167, sample SAMN06115497) | human gut metagenome | host: Homo sapiens | place: China:Shanxi | collected 2015-05-07...
CGGAGAGGACGGTGAAGCCCTTTTTCGTTTTCTTCAGGCCCGTCACCTCGAACCCGGCGCGGGTCGTGACCCCGGCGGCGTCGGCGGCGAAGCGCAGCACGTCCACCACGCTGCCTGCCTGATCGGAGTAGGGATAGACCCGGCCATTGTCCTCCGCCGTTGTCAGAAGGCCCAGACCGTGAAAGAAATCCAGCGTGGCATCCAGACTCAGCGCTTCAAAGGCGGGGCGGATGAAAGCGGCGTCCTGTCCGTGATAGTAGGGAAGGCCCATGTTCAGGTTGGTGAGGTTGCAGCGGCCATTGCCAGTGGAGAGCAGCTTGCGGCCAACACGGGCTTGCCGCTCCAGCAGCGTGACGCTATGGCCGCCCTTGGCGGCGGTGATGGCGGCCATGAGGCCGGAGGCCCCGCCGCCGATAACGATGACATTCATGGTTGGCTCCTTTCGCCGCAATTCGGCACAGGAATATTGTTACGCTGTTCATTATACGGGACTTGAGCAGAAAAGACAAGAGCGGTCTGGACTTCCAACATAAGCAACGTTAATGACAAGGCTTATTGTGAAAGCATACCATAAATCAGCCTGAAAAGCATCCGTTTTTTGCCAACACCTGCTAAAGATACTAAAAATTTGGAAAAATGGTTGACAATGGCGAAAAGCAGTGCTAATATGCAGTCAAAATTGAATCGCTTGATAGAGGCGCGGTATCCATCAGTACCCTCCGCAAGGCCAGCGCAGCCGTGGAGTGGGAAAGGGGCCACCGCCGAAGTGTCAGGACAATGCCTGTTGTCCGGATGCTGGGTCGGCAGAGAAGATCTGCCGGACTGTCACAAGTTTTTTGTGAAGCGCTATCATTGGCTGTTCGGAAAGGCCCGTTGGGGCCGGTTTTCCGTATATTCCATGAACCGCTTGGCAAAGCGGTTCATTTTTTTCATCATTCCCAGCCGGCGGGGAAAACGATACGCCGGACAAGAAGGAGACAATCATGAGAAGAAGATGGATGAGCGCAATTCTGGCCCTGACCATGGCTCTGGCCCTCACCGCCTGCGGCGGCAGCAACAGCAGCGACACCAGCAGCGACGCCGCTGGCACCACCCCCGCTGAGACCGAAACCCCTGCCGACACCACCGTGACCCCCGGCGTGGGCGACGACGGCGTGTTCACCGTGGGCATGGAGTGCGCTTACGCTCCCTACAACTGGACCCAGATGGACGATTCCAACGGCGCAGTCCCCATTTCCAACGTTCCCGGCGCTTACGCCAACGGCTATGACGTGATGATCGCCCAGAAGATTGCCGACGCCAACGGCTGGACGCTGGAGATCGTGTCCTCCGCGTGGGATTCCCTCTGCCCCGCCGTGCAGGCCGGCACCATGGACGCCAACATTGCCGGTCAGTCCATGACCGCCGACCGCATGAAGGAAGTTGACATGGCCGGCCCTTACTACTACGCCACCATCGTAGTGCTGACCACCAAGGACAGCCCCTATGCCAACGCCACCTCTATTGTCGATCTGGCCGGCGGCACCTGCACCTCTCAGTCCGGCACCATCTGGTATGATTCCTGCCTGCCCCAGATTGAAAACGCCAACCTGCTGGCTCCCGCCGACAGCGCGCCCGCTATGATCATGCAGCTCCAGACTGGCGCTGTGGACTATGTCTGCACCGATATGCCTACCGCTCTGGCCGCCGTTGCCAAGGACGACAATCTGGTGATTCTGAACTTCTCCGGCACCGACGGTGACTTCCAGTTTGCTTCCGAGGAGGAGCTGGCCGAGAACGTGAACATCGGTATCTCCGTCAAGCAGGGCAACACCGAGCTGGCCGATGCCATCAACTCCGTTCTCTCCACCATGACGGAGGACGACTTCAACGCCCTGATGGATCAGGCCATCGCCATTCAGCCTGAGGTCTGATTTCTTCACCGGGGTTCCTGCGGGAGCCCCAGTGTCCCCGGTTTTCACCCTGCAAGCGCTGCCGCCTTGCAGGGTGAAATATAGATGTGACTTATTTTAATATGTGTGAGACGCCAACGCGCTCTTTCCGCAAGAAATTGCTTTTTGTATAGATTGGAGATTGCCATGGACAAATTTGTGAAGCTGGGGCAGGACATGGTTCTGCTGTGGGATAAATATCATCCCATGTATCTGAGCGGTATCTGGAACACGCTGCGGCTGGCCTTCGTCGCCACGGTGATTGGCTGTTTCATCGGCCTTCTGTGCGGCGTTCTGAATACCATCCCCTACACGAAGAACGATCCCCTGCCCAAGCGGTTTCTGCTGAAGCTGGTGCGGATCATCATCCGCGTCTATGTGGAAGTGTTCCGCGGCACGCCCATGGTACTCCAGTCCGTGTTCATCTACTACGGCCTGCCCTACTTCTCCGACAACGCCCTGCGGTTTGACAACATCTGGGCCGCTGCCATCCTGATCGTGTCCATCAACACCGGCGCGTATATGGCGGAGTCCGTCCGGGGCGGCATCATCTCCATCGATCCCGGCCAGACGGAGGGCGCCAAGGCCATCGGCATGACCCACTTCCAGACCATGGTGAACGTCATCATGCCGCAGGCGCTTCGCAATATCATGCCCCAGATCGGCAACAACTACATCATCAACGTGAAGGATACCTCCGTCATGTTCATCATCGGCTTTACGGAGTTCTTCGCCCAGCACCGCTACATCGTGGGCGTGAACAATATGTACTTCCCTTCCGCAACCGTTGAAATGATCGGCTATCTGACGCTGACGCTGGTGGCGTCCTTTGTCCTGCGGCTGATCGAAAAGCTGATGGACGGCTCCGACAGCTATGAGCTGGCTCAGGGAGATCAGCTGGTGATGGCGGCTGGCACTTACAGCCATCCTGACCGGGGAACACCCTTTGACGAGGTCAACCGGGAATACACCGGCGAGGAAAAGCGGAACCGCATCCGCATCGGCCTGAAAAACCGCAACGGCAGCACGAGAGGAGGACGCTGATATGAGCGAGAATATTTTAGAGATCCGCCATCTGGGCAAGTCCTTCGGCACCCACGAGGTTCTGCGGGACATCGACTTCAATGTGCAGAAGGGGGACGTCATCTCCATCATCGGCGCCTCCGGCTCCGGTAAGTCCACCCTGCTGCGGTGCATCAACCTGCTGGAAACCCCCAGCAGCGGCCAGATCCTCTACCACGGCACTGACGTGGCGGGCCGGGGCGTCAACGCGCCGGCGTACCGCTCCCATGTGGGTATGGTGTTCCAGTCCTTCAACCTGTTCAACAATATGTCGGTTCTCAAAAACTGCATGGTGGGCCAGATGAAGGTCCTCAAGCGCAGCAAGGAGGAGGCCCGGCAGCAGGCGCTGAAATATCTGGAAAAGGTAGGCATGGCCCCCTACATCAATGCCAAGCCCCGGCAAATCTCCGGCGGCCAGAAGCAGCGGGTGGCCATTGCCCGCGCACTGGCCATGGACCCGGAGGTGTTGCTGTTCGACGAACCCACCTCCGCGCTGGACCCGGAAATGGTGGGCGAGGTGCTGAGCGTCATGCAGGCGCTGGCGCAGGACGGCATGACCATGTTGGTGGTCACGCATGAAATGGCCTTCGCCAGAGACGTCAGCTCGCAGGTGGTATTCATGCATCAGGGCGTTATCTGTGAGCAGGGTACCCCGGCGCAGGTATTCGGCGATCCCCAGCAGCAGGAGACCCGCGACTTTCTGGCGCGTTTCCGCGGCGTGGATTGACCGGGGATTTCTCTTTCCGGCGTACAGGAAAAATCATTTGCTGTCAGACTGTTTCCCATCAAAGAAAAGATCCCCTGTTGAGAAGAAATTCTCAACAGGGGATCTTCTATTTCCGCAGGACTGCCGGGAAGCGTCTGTCCCGCCGCGGACAGCGGGACAGACGCTTCCCGGCGCTTTTGCTGTCAGATCTGATATTCAAATTCGTAGCCGTCCAGAGAAACGGTATCGCCGTCCTGAATGCCCCGCTCCTCCAGCTGCCGGTACAGGCCGGACTCCCGGAGCGCCTTGTCGAACCACATACGGCTCTCATAATCGTCAAAATTGACGTTGGCCATAAGCCGCTGGAGCCACGGCCCCTGAATGAGCCAGGTGTGGCCGTCATCCAGCCGCTGGATATCCAACGGCTCGCTGGTATCCACCACCGGCGGCTTGGGTACATATTCCGGCTCATACACCGTAACCGGCGGCAGTGCTGCCAGCATTTCCGCCACCTTGCCCACCAGCTCTCTTGTTCCCTGATGCGCCGCAGCGGAGATTTCCATCAGCGCAAAGCCCTTCGCTTCCACATGAGTCCGGAGCCGCTCCAGATTTTCGGGGTCGGCCATGATGTCCACCTTGTTGGCCGCCACGATCTGGGGACGTCCGGCAAGATCCGGGCTGTACTGCTCCAGCTCGGCGTTGATGGCGTCAAAGTCCGCCACCGGGTCCCGCCCCTCGCTGCCGGATACGTCTACCACGTGTACCAGCAGGCGGCAGCGGTCGATGTGGCGCAGGAAGTCGTGGCCAAGGCCCGCGCCCTCGCTGGCGCCTTCGATGATGCCGGGAATATCCGCCATGACAAAGGAAACGCCCTCGTCCACCCACACAACGCCCAGATTGGGATACAGGGTGGTGAAGTGGTAGTTGGCGATTTTGGGCTGCGCCTTGGACACCACGCTCAGCAGGGTGGACTTGCCCACATTGGGGAACCCGATAAGGCCAACGTCCGCCAGCAGCTTCAGCTCCAGAAACACATCGTGGCTCTCGCCGGGCAGACCGGCCTTGGCAAAGCGGGGAACCTGCCGGGTGGGGGTGGCAAAGTGCATATTGCCCCAGCCGCCCCGGCCGCCCTTGCAGAGAACGTAAGGCTCGTCGCCGCTCATGTCCTTGATGATCTCATTGGTCTCCGCGTCCCGCACCAGCGTACCGCGGGGGACGCGGATCACAAGGTTCCCGCCGTCCTTGCCGGATTTGCGGCCGCCCTGACCGTCCACGCCGTTTTCCGCCACGTATTTGCGCTTGTAGCGGAAATCCATCAGGGTGGACATATTGTCGTCCACTTGCAGGATAATGGAACCGCCCTTGCCGCCGTCGCCGCCGTCCGGGCCGCCGGCCGCTACATATTTCTCCCGATGAAACGCAACGGCGCCGTTGCCGCCGTTGCCTGCCCGGACAGTGATCCGGGCCTTATCAATGAATGTTGTTGCCATATGCTGCCTTTCGTATATCTGAAATATTTTTTATTATTTCCAATTTGCTGTTGACATTTCATTTTATAGGAAACACACGGACACGTCAAGCAAAATTCACAGATTTGACACAGAAAATTGCCGAAAAGCGGCTCTCAGTCACAAAATATGCCTTGTATCCGGGAAAAAATGATGATAGAATAAGGCAATTACTTGAAGGAGTGACCCGTATGAACGAAGTCAGATCCCCAAAGAAGCCTCTGATTTTCTATTACATTGTGGCAATGCTGCTGGTGATGCTGTTCAACTTCATCGCCATGCCCTGGCTGTCCCAGTATCAGGTCAAGGAGGTGGATTACAACACCTTCGTCACCATGACGCAGCAGGGTGAGATCGGCAAGGTGGAGATTCAGGAGCAGGATAACCGTATTCTCTTCACCAGCAAGGACGAAAAGTCCATTTACAAAACCGCCATGGTACCGGACGACGGTCTGGTGCAGCGGCTGCTGGACGCCGGGGTATCCACCACCGGCGAAGAGATCGAGCAGACCTCCCTGCTGGTGAATATTCTCAGCTGGGTAGCGCCGATTCTCATCTTCCTCGCACTGGGACAGTTCATGTCCAGAAAGATGATGGAAAAAATGGGCGGCGGCAACTCCATGATGTTCAACATGGGCAAATCCAACGCCAAGGTGTATGTGAAGTCTGCCGATGGTATCAAGTTTGACGATGTTGCCGGTGAGGACGAGGCCAAGGAGAATCTGGCAGAGATCGTGGACTACCTCCACGATCCCAGCAGGTATCAGGAGATCGGTGCTTCCATGCCCAAGGGCGTGCTGCTGGTTGGCCCTCCGGGTACCGGCAAGACCATGCTGGCCAAGGCTGTGGCCGGTGAAGCCAATGTTCCTTTCTTCTCCATGTCCGGCTCCGAGTTTGTGGAGATGTTCGTGGGCATGGGGGCCAGCAAGGTGCGGGATCTTTTCAAGCAGGCCAAGGAAAAGGCCCCCTGCATCGTGTTTATCGACGAGATCGACGCCATCGGCAAGAAGCGTGACGGCCAGATGGGCGGCAATGACGAGCGGGAGCAGACCCTGAACCAGCTGCTCACGGAAATGGACGGTTTCGAGGGCAACACCGGCGTCATCATTCTCGCCGCCACCAACCGCCCCGAATCTCTGGATCCCGCCCTGACCCGTCCCGGCCGCTTTGACCGCCGGGTGCCGGTGGAGCTGCCGGATCTGAAGGGCCGGGAGGCAATTCTGCAAGTCCATGCCAGAAAAATCAAGGTGGCGGAGGATGTGGACTTTGAAAAGGTGGCCCGTATGGCCTCCGGCGCTTCCGGCGCAGAGCTGGCCAACATCGTCAACGAAGCCGCTCTCCGCGCGGTCCGGGATGGCCGGAAGTTCGCCACGCAGGCGGATCTGGAAGAGAGCATTGAGGTGGTCATTGCCGGCTACCAGAAGAAAAACGCCATTCTCACGGACAAGGAAAAGTGGACGGTGGCCTACCACGAGATCGGCCACGCGCTGGTGGCTGCCAAGCAGACCAACTCCGCCCCGGTGCAGAAGATCACCATCATTCCCCGTACCTCCGGCGCGCTGGGCTACACCATGCAGGTGGAGGAGGGCAACCACTACCTGATGACCAAAGAGGAGATCGAAAACAAGATTGCCACCCTCACCGGCGGCCGGGCCGCCGAGGAGGTACAGTTCGGCGTGATCTCCACCGGCGCGTCCAACGATATTGAGCAGGCCACCAAACTGGCCCGCGCCATGATCACCCGGTACGGCATGAGCAGCGACTTCGACATGGTGGCGCTGGAAACCGTGACGAACCAGTATCTGGGCGGTGACGCCTCTCTGGCCTGCTCTGCCGAGACCCAGGCGCAGATCGACCGCAAGGTGGTGGAGCTGGTGAAATCCGAGCATCAGAAGGCGCTGAATATTCTGACGGAAAACCGGGCCAAGCTGGACGAGCTGTCCAAGTACCTCTACGAGAAAGAGACCATCACCGGCGAGGAGTTCATGAACATTCTCAACGGATAAAACGCCACAGAAGAGCGCCTCTGACTCTCGTCAGAGGCGCTTCTTTGATTATTTTACAGCTTTTCCAGCAGGTAGTCGCCGAATTCGGCGCAGGAGGCGCCGTCCCGGTGGCCGGTCATCACCACCCGACGCTCCGTCTCCGTGCAAAGGCGCATGGCGGCGGAAAGCCGATCCGCCTTGTCCGCCATGGCGATGTGCCGCAGCAGCAGCTCCGCCGCTTTCAGGATACTGGCGGGATTTGCATAGTCGCCCTCGCCGTCGGCAATGAGGCGGGGGGCCGTGCCGTGGACGGCTTCAAACATGGCATACCGGCTACCGGTGTTGGCGCTGCCCGCCGTGCCGACGCCGCCCTGAATCTGGGCAGCCTCATCGGTAATGATATCGCCGTACAGGTTTGGCAGTACGAACACCTGAAATTTGCTGCGGATCTCCGGGTTCACCAGATTGGCGGTCATGATATCAATATACCAGTCCTCGGCGGTGATCTCCGGGTAATCCGCCGCCACCTCATGGCAGATGCGGGTGAACATCCCGTCGGTTTTCTTCATGATGTTGGCCTTGGTGACAATGGCCACGTTGGTCTTGCCGTTGGCACGGGCAAACTCAAAGGCGGCTCTGGCAATCCGGCGGGTACCGGCGTCCGTTGTGACCTTGAAATCCACGCTGAGCATATCCGGGACCTCGATGCCCCGGCTGCCCAACGCGTACTCGCCCTCCGTATTTTCCCGGAAAAACGTCCAGTCGATCCCGGCTTCCGGGACGGACACCGGCCGCACGTTGGCGAAGAGATCCAGCTCCCGGCGCATGGCCACGTTGGCGCTTTCCAGCGTACCACCCTTGGGAGTCTCCGTGGGGCCTTTCAGCAGGACGTCGCAGCCCTTCATGGCTTCCAGCACGTCGTCGGGGATCGCCTTGCCCTGAGCGGTGCGGTTTTCGATGGTCAGGCCGTGAATGTCCCGCAGCTCCACCCGGCCGCCGGCAATTTCCGCCACCAGCAGCTTTTCCAGCACCCGGCGGGCCTGGGTCATAATGATGGGGCCGATGCCGTCGCCGGGGATCAGGCCGATGACGATGTGTTCCATGTGGGCAAAGTCCCTGGCCGGGGTTCCCTGTGCCATCCGTTCCTGCCGGTGAAGCTGCTCGGTCAGCAGGGCGCGGAAATGCTCCGCCGCGTCATTGAGGATTTTCTCATAATCTGCCATCAGTCGTTGCCTTCTTTCGTGTAGTTCAGCAGGCCGCCTGCCCGGAGCATGGCTGCCTGACGCTTGGTAAAGCTGCCGCAGACGGGAATCTCCCGGCCTCCGACGTGAAGGGTCATGGTGCCGCTGTCCAGCCCGGCGTCAATGCCGGTGAGGGTCAGGGTCTCCCCCTGGGTCAGCGTGCCGTAATCGTCAGGATTCGCAAAGGTCAGGGGCAGGATGCCGGCATTGATGAGGTTGGCGGCGTGGATCCGGGCAAAGCTCTTGGCAATGACCGCCCGGACGCCCAGATACAGCGGCACCAGCGCGGCGTGCTCACGGGAGGAGCCCTGACCGTAGTTGCTGCCGCCCACTAAAATGGTTTCCCCGGCCTCTCTGGCGTTCTTTGCAAAGTCCTTGTCGCAGACGGCGAAGCAGAACTCCGACAGCTTGGGGATATTGGAGCGGTAGGGCAAAATTTTCGCGCCTGCGGGCATGATGTGGTCGGTGGTGATGTTGTCCCCCACCTTCAGCGTCAGTCTGGCTGTGATGGTATCGCCCACCGGCCTGCCCTGAGGGAATTCCTTGATATTGGGGCCGCGGAGGACTTCCAGCTTGGCTGCCTCTTCCGCAGGTGCAGGCGCCAGCACGGCGCTGTCGTCGATCAGGAAGTGATCCGGCATCTCCACATGGAGCGCTTCCAGACCCAGCTCTCTGGGATCGGTGATCTCGCCGGTGAGGGCGGCGGCCACGGCGGTTTCCGGGGACACCAGATACACCTTGGCGTCCGCTGTGCCGCTGCGGCCCTCAAAGTTGCGGTTGAAGGTCCGCAGGCTCACGCCGCCGGAGTTGGGCGAAAAGCCCATGCCGATGCAGGGGCCGCAGGCACATTCCAGCAGCCGTGCGCCGGAGGCCAGAATGTCGGACAGCGCGCCGCAGTTTGCCAGCATGGTCAGCACCTGCCGGGAGCCGGGGGACACGGACATACTCACAGAGGGTGCCACCGTTCTGCCCTTCAGCATGGCGGCAGCCTTCAGCATATCATACAGGGAGGAATTGGTGCAGGAACCGATACAGACCTGATCCACTCTGGTGCCTTTCAGGCTGCGGACAGTAACCACGTTGTCCGGCATATGGGGACAGGCGATCAGGGGTTCCAGCGTGTCCAGATCGATATGGATGATCCGCGCGTACTCCGCGTCCGGGTCGGCGGAGAGGGGGGTAAAGTCCTGCTGGCGGCCCTGGGCTTTCAGGAAGGCATGGGTCACCTCATCCGAGGGGAAAATGGAGGTGGTAGCGCCCAGCTCTGTGCCCATGTTGGTGATGGTAGCCCGCTCCGGCACGGACAGACTGGCCACGCCGGGGCCGCCCCATTCGATCACATGCCCTACGCCGCCCTTGACGGAGAGAATCCGCAGCAGTTCCAGACTGACGTCCTTGGCGGTGACAAAGGGCCGGAGGGAGCCGGTCAGCTCCACGCGGATGATTCTGGGCATATTGATATAGTATGCGCCGCCGCCCATGGCTACCGCCACGTCCATGCCGCCGGCGCCGAAGGCCAGCATTCCGATGCCGCCGCCGGTGGGGGTATGGCTGTCAGAGCCGATGAGGGTCTGGCCCGGCACGCCGAAGCGTTCCAGATGTACCTGATGGCAGATGCCGTTGCCGGGGCGGGAGAACCAGATGCCGTGCTTGGCGGCAACGGACTGGATATAGCGGTGGTCGTCGGCGTTCTCAAAGCCGGATTGCAGGGTGTTGTGGTCGATATAGGCAACAGAACGCTTCGTCTTGACCCGGTCGATCCCCATGGACTCGAATTCCAGATAGGCCATGGTGCCGGTGGCGTCCTGCGTCAGCGTCTGGTCGATCCGCAGAGCCACCTCTGTTCCCGGTTCCATGGTGCCGCTGACCAGATGGGCGGCAATGAGCTTTTCCGTTAATGTCTTTCCCATGATTCAACCCTCTTCTTTCCGGGTCATGCCCGCAATATTGACCCCCGCGTTGGCTACATGGTGCAGCGCCGCTTCCGCAGCTTTTTCGCCGTCATGAGCCGCCAGCGCATCGTAAATAGCAAGGTGTTCCTCCAAAGCATGAACCGCACGGCTGTGATGGGTCACAGACGCCTTGCGGTATTTGATGATCTTCTTGTGGAGGGAGATCAGCGTGTCCGCATAGGGACGGCTGCCGCAGCTGTTGTAAAGCAATTCATGGAAGCGGGAGTCCAGATTCTTCACCTGATCGGAATTTTCTCCCGGTTCCTTTTCGCTTTCGATGTAGAACCGCTGGAGATCCAGCGTCTCCTTCATGGCGGCAAGCGCTTCCTCCGTAATGCAGCCGGCGGCCCGCTTGGCAGCCAGACCCTCCAGCTGGCGGCGGATCTCATAAATATCCAGCATATCCTGCCGGGAGATGCCCACCACCACCAGCCCGCGGCTGGTGTCCTCCAGAATATGCTCCTGCTCCAGACGGCGGATGGCCTCCCGGATGGGGGTGCGGCTGACACCCAGCTCGCTGGAAAGGCGCATCTCGCTCAAAACCTCGCCCTGCGGGTATTTCCCGGTCAGAATATCCCGTTCCAGCTGCTCAAAAACCTGATCGGCAATGGAAATGGGCTTGTGATCTCTCATCATGGTGGGTTCCTCCTCAATGGCGGGGCTTCAGCACGCCGCCGGACAGTTCTGCAATTTTTTCTTCCAGCTCCTCATTGGAAAGGGCGGTGGTGCGGCCTCCGGCGTACTGTTCGTCCACCCAGACTTTCAGCTTTTCCACCAGTGCGTCATGCTTGCTGAGCTGGTGCTCGCCCCTGAGACGGTAATTCTGGTTGATCCAGTAGGCAATGCCCGCAAGGCCGGAGGTCTTGCTGACTGCCACCGCCGCAGGACGGTCCAGCAGCTTTTCCGTGTTGAAGATGTTGTAGATCTCCTCGTCTTTCAAAAGGCCGTCGGCGTGGATACCAGCCCGCGTGACATTGAAGTTCCGGCCCACAAAGGGCGTCATGGGCGGGATGTGATAGCCGATCTCATGCTCAAAGTAATCGGCAATCTCCGTGATGGCGGTGGGATCCATGCCGTCCAGAGAACCCCGGAGGGAAGCGTACTCAAAGACCATCGCCTCCAAAGGCACGTTGCCGGTACGCTCTCCGATGCCCAGCATGGAGCAATTTACGCCGCTGGCGCCGTACAGCCATGCGGTGGCGGCGTTGGAAACAGCTTTATAGAAGTCGTTGTGGCCGTGCCATTCCAGATATTCGCTTTCCACGCCGGAATAGTGCTGCAGGCCGTAGATAATACCGGGGACACTGCGGGGCAGGGCCACTTCGGTATAGGGGACGCCGTAGCCCATGGTATCGCAGGCCCGGATGCGGACGGGGATCTTCGCCTCGTGGGACAGCTCCATCAGCTCGTTGACAAAGGGTACCACAAACCCGTAGAAATCAGCGCGGGTGATATCCTCCAGATGGCACCGGGGCATGACCCCCGCCTCAAAAGCGTCTTTCACCGTGGCCAGATAGTAATCCAGTGCCTGACGGCGGGTCATCTGCATTTTCTTGAAGATGTGGTAGTCGCTGCAGGAAACCAGAATACCGGTTTCCTTGATGCCCAGATCTTTGACCATCCGGAAGTCCTCGCGGGTGGCCCGGATCCATGTGGTGATCTCCGGGAACCGCAGCCCCAGCGCCTGACAGCGCTCAATGGCCTCCCGATCCCGCTTGCTG